>Ga0247807_10002149_pt1 | contig 11001 bp, 8 predicted proteins | sample UWRJL074202C1_FD_179931 | JGI IMG/M metagenome (GOLD analysis project Ga0247807, IMG submission 179931) | Plant litter microbial communities from Arlington Agricultural Research Station in Wisconsin, United States - UWRJ-L074-202C-1 | ecosystem: Environmental > Terrestrial > Plant litter >...
CCTGGTGTATTGTTTTCTGCACAGCTCGCATTGAAAAGTCGCAGGCGGTTTCTTGATATGTGGAAACTTCCAAGAGAGTGCTTCTGCACTGGGATGGTACTGGCCTGTATGGTATGGGTGAGAATCTGGAACGGTGATGAATGACGTAACGAGCTTACCAATATGCTTCTTCAGCTCCTTCTCGGTACTCCAACCAATGTACATTCGGGTACACCCCATCTCGGTGCAGCAGAATGGCTTTTCGTGTCTGTTCATGTGTTGCTCTAATTGCTTCTTGGTGGTGAATCCTTCATGGAAATAATAACATGCATGATAAGTGCATCTGTATCTTTTGGCGCCGTAGAGAGTTTCCAGTTTTACTTTCGAGTCAGCAAATTGATTGAGATTGGTATTGAGCTCTTCGAGTATATTTCGGAAGTTGTTTACTATATTGCCTAATGCACCTAGGCCTTCGATGCGTGGTTCAGCAAGCCGATTAAATATACCATGGCTCAAGATTGAGAGCAAGGGTTCGTAGCAGTCCGCAGTCTGAATTCTAGTGTATTTCAGGATCAACTCGTTGTGTGCCTTGTCATTTACAGGCTTTTCTGAAGAATATATCTCGTAGAATTCGTTAACCGCAGAACCAAGAGCGCTCGAATCAGCCAGAGAATCTGGCTCAAGTGCGGGAAGTGCCGTTTCAAGGTGATGAATCCAATGCAACACCGCGTAGTCTATGAAAGTATAAGAGCCATCTTTGACAAATTCTAGCCTCTCATCGAACGAAAGATTGCTGTCAAAACAAGGAAAAGTGAGGTATCTTAAGCATAGAAGACCTAGGTGGGTCTCCTCATTTTGAGCATTGAGCTTCTCTTTGCTAATAAGATAACTACAAAAGGTTTGCGTCAGAATAGTGCAAAATCAAGGCATCAAAAGAAAGTACCTACTGTCTGGCTGTGCTATGGACGAGCTGCACGCGGTCTCCTGGTAAGACCTCAACTAGAGAGCCACAGATATCCCGTAAATTGTCAACTAGTTTGCGTGCTCCGAAGTTTACCTGAAGATTCTGAACATCTATGGCCGTAGCACCTTGGATCTCTTGCCATTTCAGTGGGCGCTTAGAGAATGTTATCCATCCTATAAGCCTCTGAGCAGTTGACCTTTGTGTTTGATTGGGGTTATTGAACAATCGGTGAACGATGCGGGCGTAACTGAAGGAGTCAGTTGAGGATGCTACTAGATTAAACCTTATACTTGCGCTTGCTCAAAGCCGTTCGGAAAAACATCAGGCTTCATTTCTTTGTAAACGTTCTCCAGATTTTCTTGATCGTGGATGTGGTCCAAGACAAGCTTGGCAAAAAGAAACATGCCTTCAGCGCCGTCACAAACTAGTTTCACTAGATACTCTCTAGCTCTATCCTGCATACCTGTGAATCTTTGTTGGATTATTGCTGCACGAACGAGGGTATATTCTCTGATATCTTTTACAAGATGCTCATCGCACAACTTCAGCTTCTCTGCTGCAAGTAGAGCAGTCCTTATATCGTTCGATTCTTGGCTGATGAACATCCCTCGGAGCTTCCCAGGCTCAATTGCATCGTCGTCAATGACTGATGTAAAGAAACGAAGCAATAGTTTTCTCTCCCTTGGATCACACTCATCTATACCATCAATGATTAGGTAAATTTTAGGAACCGCTAATAAAACCGTCCGAAGAATCCTCTCGCATTCTCGGGGTGATTCCAACGTTACTCTACCACTCTTTAGACATTCATCATACAGATAGGGTAGAAGCGCAGAGTTTTGAATTAGTAGTTGTGCTAGAATTGCTTTAGCAGCGCATGAGAAGCGATTTCTCTGTAAGTCATGGTCTATGCAGTAAAAGAATGCTACCGATATCGAGGTAGGCTTTACTTGGGCAAGCTTCAGCGACTCCTCAATTATCACGGAAGCTAACATAGTTTTGCCTAGATTACATTAGTCCCTTATAAACTTTTTAGAATAAAATTCAAGAGGTATCAATGAGACTCTATTCCATCAATATAGACTAGTTTCATCTTACCAGCTCCAGGTATGCCGTTCAGCCAAAACATTGGTACGGATGCCTCGTCTGGGTCTAGCCAGTCCCTAACTTTTGGCTCCGAAAGTATCCATTGACCAGTACTGGGGATATCAAGCCTTACTGTCTGAAATGCATCTTGGTCTTCCATCGGGTCAACTGCTGAAAGCCAATTGATAATCTCCAACTTCTTCTTTTGGGTTTGACTTTCTTCAATGGCTGCAAAAGCTGCTTGAGATTTCAGGCGTGCCTCACGCGACTCTTGTATAGTTTCAAGATTAGCAGTACTTTCGATTAGCTCTCGATGTCTGAGAAGATCGTTCAGTAGTGGGTTGAAACTCGCTTGGAAATCCTTCCAAGTTGCCATGAAAAGCTGCTTCCAGGCTATCAATTGATAAGTTAGATGTTGTTGCTGAACCCTCAGAAATGATCAGAATTTACCAGGCTGTGCAAATACTCTCCAAGCACGGAGGTGAAATTTTAGAATATCTTCATATATCCATATTAGAACCTTTCTCGTGTGTTCATTGCCTTCGAACATCAATCTGTACTTTAACAGCAAGGGAAAGTTCTCAGAAATCTTCTTGTAAGCGTCGAGCAGTATGTCAAATGAGTTGCTCCAGTTGCTTGCAATCTGTTCACTGTTAGTTTCAAACTAGAAATAGTTTATCCACGAAAGATACACCTGAAATGAAATGTACAAACCATAAGCATAAATTTCATAGGCCCCCAAATGAAACACAAAATATCTGATGTATTGAGGAATACCTCAATTATTTCTTGGTACTGTTTCATTGCTTGGAGGAAAGGTTGAATCCTGGTCAGGTTCTGTGCTGTCTTATTCCTTCTTTGCGTCTCTTGAATATTTTTCGCCGTCAGTTCTAGGTCATTCAGAGTTGTGAATCTGAATTTCGTCTCTTCATCAGGCCTAAGACGCTTTTTAAAGTCATCTACTACCTGCCTGAAGTCATTTTCCAGCGTGGACATTGCGTCTGTTTCAAATACTTGATCTCAAGGCAAATGAGACAGAATATCACATTAATTAATGATTTACCCCCTCAAGTCGGCTACCTTTCCTGCAAACCTGAATGTCTTTGACTTGTTATTTGCAATCGTTGAAAACCCGCGGTGTGAAGTATTTGCATCGGCTTCAATTCTTTTGGTACTTTGACTGTTTTATAAATGTTATCAATGTCATGAAACACATGTACCTAGCATCAGTTTAAACATAGAGTATTCTGAACGTGAGCTGACAGACTATGTCAAATTTACTAGACAATAGAACCATTCCTCACTAAGAAGTTCTGCTAGACATGGGTTTTGAGCTGGCAGAGAACTTGCTTGCCGACATATATGCATTGCTAAGCCCGCACAGTCCATTGTACTGTATTGGTTGTGGCGGTGCATGCTACTGCTGCATGGCTCAGCCTCAATTCGACTTTGTGAGGCTTTCAAAAGATAGACGGTGAGGTATAGTGAGGCTGCAGCAAGCTATACACCATTCTGGAAGAGTGGCGGTAGGGGTCTGCTTCTACGATGTGTCAATGTTCTCAAGATTCGTCTCTGATCGCAAACACCGAGTCAGATATGGCAAATGACAAAACGCAATTTTGCAGGAGAGAATGTCTTCAACTGATCTAACAAGCGATGACTCTTCAGACTCAGCTAATGATCTTGATACTAATTTCAGTGATGGAGCCACAGAGGCAAGCAATTTGTGAGAGCTGAGCCGCTAAAAGGATCCCATATGTATGGAGTGAAGCTCACTAACCTCGACTTAGAGCTAACCAATCTCGAGCACCGAAACGCCGTAGAGAAAGCTGGTATTGCTCTTCTAGTGACGAGCTGAGTCCAAGCGATGTCTCCGACTTCACTAATAGGGAAATTAACAAGACCCAAAAAAGCAGAAATGCCAAATACAAAAGGGTGCATACAATCACCCAGACTTTACGTTCGCCATCCCCTTATTGTGACTGGCAAGATCCATTTACCAGTCAGCCATCAATCGTATTAGGAGAGAATGGAACTCAAAGTCAAAGTCCATTATCGAGCGACATTCCAGACAATCCTTCAGAGGTCGAATGGGAGTCTTTCATGAACAATGATATTCATATGCTGCCTGAATCAAATTGGGAAGCAGATTCTCTCAGATACGAAGCTAAAGTTCTAAACTCATTCAGCTATAGAGGATGGGTCTTAAGAGAAGAGAATGATACCTTATCTGAAGATCCTGAAGACATTCCTTGGGAGGTATTTGATCCTGATTGCTTGCACGATATCAATCTGGATAGCGAACAAAAAGAAGATATTTTGGTCGACTTGGACTCGGAGAGCAGGATATGCTACGGCGTAGTAAGTATTTCTAAGCTGTAGTTTGTCTATAACAGATCCAAGTTCTTCAATGGTATTTTCGCTAATGCCACCTTTAGATCCACAAAGTCAAAGCAAGAGTCCTTCCAACAGCGACTAACCACCCCGAAGGGCTCTCCTCTAGCGTGTATAAGACTGTATCACATGGTGTTTTGGATCTCTTACTTTTCCACGTCAGTGCAGATAATATCAGTGCAGATAAAGAGTGTTCTAGTTATACTCTGAAACTCCAACATACGGAGAATTCTCCAGCACGTGTAAACCATAATATGGCGGTTCTTAATAAGGACATTATGGGTATTCTTGCTACACTAGCAACCGATTGCACCTTTGAGGCCTACTCGCCAGCCAAGCAATGGGCGACTATCATAGACGGCACGGACCAAGTAGATAATAATGCAACCCAATTTGTTGATATTATTATTTATGGGAAACATGGTAACTTGGAGGAGGTTAGTGAAGCCCTTACGGCCAGAAAAGTATATCTTCAGGAACCGGATTATTGGGAGCCAGGATTACCATACATCAATCCCCATTTTCTTGATCTTAGCGCTGTTGAGCCAGAAATGAATGCCGATGAAAGGTTGGAGATCACTCGACTTTCGCATCATAGTATCGGATTTGAAGCAGAAACTTCTGAAGAGCAAGCCGTCAGTCAAGCTTTATTGAAGGAAAGGGTGTCGGCTGCTTTTAGAAGCGCGACTAGAGCTCATAATCTACAAAGAATAGCAGCAGATGCTAGAATCCAAACCAAATTAAAATGGTAAGCAACAGAATGTGTTTCTCAAACTTTTTGCTAAAAAAATTACGAAGGTATCAAGAACAAGCTCTGGATTTTATCATGCAGAGGGAAACTGGTCCTACTCCTGAAGAATATTCTCTGTGGAAGCCCAAAAGCAGTGGTAATGATAATACGTAAGGCTCTGTACATTCTCAATACTTAGTGCTAATCCCAGTGCAGTTTCATACACATCATTACCGGCTGTGAAAGTAACGAAAAGCCGCTGGAGACTGGTGGTGGCATTCTCGCAGATGAAATGGGCCTTGGTAAAACCATTGAGATGCTTTCCGCTATCATCAGAACGGCCGAAGATGCAAAGTCTTTTGCAGAGAATAGCGGATCGACTACCCATCTGACCACAGAGCACTCTAGAATCCACTCTCGTGCTACTCTCATAGTTGTTCCATCTCCCTGTGAGTGTTTCCTATGCGCATCTCTCAGGCGCATCAGCTAATCATGTTCAAAACAGTACTGCTGAATGAATGGATGCAACAGATTAAAATGTAAGTTATCATCGATAATAAGTTTAACAACTTAGTACTGAACGCTGGTTAAGGCACTGTACAGGCTTTTCCAATATCATGATTTACCATGGTCATGGTCGAGAGGGAAATCCGAAAAGTCTTGCCGACTCTGACATAGTTCTAAGCACCTATCATACGATTGCTCATGAATTAACTGATAAACAAAGCCCACTATGGCAGATTAGGTGGTTTAGGATTGTTCTCGATGAAGGTGCGTGAACCTTTTTGTTGTCACCTACGTGCTGACATTGCTCGAATAGCACATATTATTCGTCGCATGACCACAAAACTCTTCAAAGCCATGAAAAAACTCCGCTCTAAGTCTAGGTGGTGTTTAACAGGAACACCAGTTCAAAACAGTGTACAAGATCTCGCTGCACTGGTTTCCTTTATAAGATTACCATCGCTAGATGACCTTCACAGCTTCCGAAAACATATTGTTCGCCCCCTCTTAAATCGATCGGAACTTGGAGTTGATAATTTACGGCAGCTTCTCGATTCTATCTGCTTGCGCCGGACCAAAGAGCTTCTTGAACTTCCTGAGCTTATCTCTGAGTGTAGACTGCTGAGTTTCTCGGCCAAGGAAGAAGAGCGGTATGTGGAAACAAGAGAGAAGCTGATAAATATGATCAGTAAAAATTGCCTAGAACCTAAACATAAAAAGAAAAATCTAGGTGTCTTCCAATTGCAGCTACTGTTACGAAGATTTTGCAATCATGGAACGTTTCAGAGACTTTCACTCAGCGACGAGTTTGACCCAGAGCAAGCCCTCACGCTACTAAAGAAACAGAATGAAGCAGCTTGCGAGTTCTGTAAATCTCAAATATCTGGACTTCACGGCGTTGAAGAGCTCCGCAGTGGTAAATTCACCAGTTGTGGTCATCTTCTATGTATGAAATGCGTGCCCAAGATGAAAGAGGCTCTACGACCTGTCCAACCAGCGGGAGGACTTGTCCGTTGCTCGCTTTGCTCTGAAAACATATTGGGCGAGTACATCCTCTCGGAAGAGCCAGCATCGCAGAAGTCAAAGGCCGGAAGGAAACACATGTCTCCGTGGCAATACTTCGACAAGAACGGTTATTCAACAAAAATGCTAGCTGTTGTGGCAGACCTCGAAAATAACAAAACGGAGGGAAAAGGGTAACAAACTTATCGTGTATTGTTATGCTCAATGCTAATACATTAAAACTAGCATAGTATTTTCTTGCTGGACGCGAACTCTCGATCTTGTGGGAATTTACCTCCAATCGCGAGGTATCCCTTTCGTCCGAGTTGATGGCTCTCACTCAATCAAACAGCGCAGGTGGATTCTTGAAAACTATCAAGTCGATCCGGCTATCAAAATATTGCTCATGACCACAGGGACGGGTGCAATAGGGTTTCTACTCCTTTTCCTGCTTGAAGTATGCTGTTGCTAACAAAGCTCTTAGCCTCAATCTGACTGTTGCAAACTGTGTCTACCTTCTGGAGCCTCAGTGGAACCCAATGGTCGAAAACCAAGCAATTGCTAGAGTTTCCCGTCTTGGGCAAAAGAGAAATGTAAAAGTCGTGCGTTATATTATGAAAGGAAGTGTCGAAGAGGTAGGCTGCTTCGGTTTTTCCATAATTTGAAAGAGGTAACTAACCCCGATAGCTTGAATTACAAAGCCAACAAATTCAGAAGCTAGAGTATGCTAAAGTTGGCTGGAAAGACGATGTAAATCCAACTCGAGTGAAAGGTTTTTGTAGCTGAGTTGTTTCGTATACACTAATATTTCTTCTCAAAGCAACATACAATAACGACGGTGGAATCTAGAGAAAGTATCAACAAATCTTAGCAACATTACTGTCTAAGGTAGTGTCTAGCGGTAGAACCAATAAAATTAAAACGTACACATCATAATTTAATTTTCTTTGAGTTTTTTGAGAGTACAACTCCATTTTCTTGAAGCATCCATTTATATCACCTCAGGATCTCTTTCCTTTTTCTTTTTGCTATGTATTCCCAACTTCTGAACCTGAATTGGCATTGAGAAAGGTTTCGGTTGAGATATTACGGGCGATTAGAACTTTTATTACAGAGATATTTACCATCCCAGACGACTCTCATATGTACGATTCACACCATAAAGCGGAACAGGTTGGATGCGGCTTTAAAACCCGACAATATTAAACATACTCCTGTCTGCGAAATGAAATTCTAAAACGCTGTAATGACGATATTAGCAGAGGCTTCTACACACAAACCTCAGTAGATAGATTACTTATATGGTATGCTTTCATAAGTAGAACTTATATTCTCCACCTAGGTATAGGTACAAGCTTGCTAACGTCGCCCCCTGCTCTTCTTGGCTGAACACCCTTACTCATGATGGCACAGATTGAACTGCAAGCCAGGACGGACTCACATAAGCTAACTCACAAATGCGCCTTCCAGACACGATGGAGTAGCTACTATTAACTAAAGCACACGGAGCCCAATTTGAAACCCAGTTTTACAGAGCGTAAATAAATAAAACTTAGACTCACATATAGTTGCGGGGAGATGTTTAACCAATTCTTCAACTGGGTATTTCAAACGTACTGCTGCGTGATGGGATCAAGTGCCGGTGAGTCTGACGGCTGATGTTTGAGATGGTACTTTATTTTTTGGGGTTCAATTTTCCCCTTTACAATTTCCAGTCTTTGAACTTGTAAGGTGTTGCCGTGCAAATAGATGATAAAACCCTGCAGCCGTTGTCAGCCTTTGGCTTTGTAGCATCGAGATGCCGTACAATGAAAGCTGGAGGAATTGGCACCCAAATTCTGGGATGTTGCATCTCGGTCAAAATGGACAGCGGTGGCATCATGAAGTCCTCGAGATTGAACTGCGCGACTCGTCAGTCAAATATGTCTCAGTGAAAGACTGTTTCACGGACGTTGTTTTCAAGTAAAGTCTGTTTGATGAGAGCGTGAAGCTGGCTCTCAAGTGATACGAAGAGTTCTGTTTCCAAGGTATGAAGAATGCGAGGCTGAAGTATTTCCTGCAGCTCTTCGCCTCTATTTGGTTCTGCAAATTCGATCGCCATATCGCCAGATTTCGTTGGCAATGTTCCTTTGGGGTGCATGTCAGCTTGAGCCGGATGTTTGTTCAGATCCAACCTCACTTACGCCAAACATTCTCTTTATCTGCAAGAGCGAGTAGGCACTTCCATGCTACAACGTGCTTAGAAGAGAAAACTAGTCGACCATGAAGCGCTAACTCGTGAAGCAACGTCTGTCGAGTCGAGTCTGCTCCGAGAGTGGGTAGGTTGAACCAATCAGCAATTTGCCAATCGTATTCGCCCTCCATGATTTCAAGCACGGCAGTCCAATCTTGATCTCTTGCAGCCCTTTCAAAGGTCTTCCGAAGAGCTACATAGTTCTGAGGTAACGAATTTCCTGTGAGATCTCCGTACCATGTTCGTGTAGAGCAAGACTCTGTCTCTGGCAGAGCAGCTGTAAAGGTAGGCTGCTCGTCCTCAGCTGCCTGGATTCGCTTTAGGGCTTCTTTGGCCAGCGAATTATATCCTTCTGCATCTACCTCCGAAAATTCTCGACTTAAGTTAGCGCAGATCTCGTATCTTGATGCTAAAACCATGTTGCGGAAGAATTCCCGTTGCTCTTTCTTCGGACCCTCATTTAGGGAGTGTTCAGTGCCATGGTCCCGGTTGACATTGAGCATCACGACTTGAAGATTGTGAATCATTCTTCCGTCAATCTCCTCAGACTTAGTCTGGATGATGTGGAAGAAAGGGCCGCGTAACAAGATTTCCTTCTCTGCCAGCTCAGCTACTCTTGCTACAGGCATCGCACAAATTGAGGTCACTACGCTGTCGGGGTATCTTGCGTGATACTGTCTTAGCAAATTTGGTTCAAGACCATGAATATGGATCGTCCAGTACATCAAATCGCCGCCTATAATGCGAGCCGCAAAATCTTCCATTTTCTTCTTGCTTGTACTGCTAGACATGAAGCCTAGAGGAATTGCAAAGTTTCGCCTTGAGATATCGCAGTGCCGGGCTGCTTTTGCAAACTCCTCGGCAACGGATCGACTGACGCCCATTCCGCGATAGACTATTCCTTGGAAGTTTTCATATTGCGGATCACCAATGTTGATCAACCGCAAATTGTACAACTCGATGGTAACAAACTCAACCAATGCCACTGCAACAATAATGGCATTCTCCTCGACATTCTGATCGCGAAACAAGGCGTTGATGGCTTTGAAGAAGAGCTCGTATCCTTCTTCTGAGCAGTACAGCTCGATGGCATGCCAAGGATACTTCACTTCGCTATTCGTGGATGGCCGGCGAAAGTCCATGTCAGCCCAGTCACTGTAGCCAGCAAAGAGTTCAGTTATCTGCAACTTGACCTTTGGAGACAGCTTTTTGTCCTGAATATATTTCCATATCCAAACTTTCAGGTCGTGGAATTTCTCATGATCATGCCAGAATTGTCGGACCTTGGTGATCATCGTGCGGACCTCTTCCATACGCTTTGCCTCGTGGTCACCTGCAAACAGGGATGCTAACTGAATATTCGTTACAACAGTATCAGACATGCGATGCATAGTTGACATTTCGAAATGGTTTTTGTATTCTTTGACTCTCCTTTTGTTTCAGACAAAATTGTTGTGGACATAGATATTTACAGAATTGCGTGCCGCTGCTGAGAGCATTGTGTGGTAGATAGCTTGGGGTTACACAAAGCCGCACCACAGAACATTCAATGTCTCAGCCACGTTAGATTATTTGCTATAACAGAGTAGCAACACCAAGCCAGGGCGCTTACATCGCGCCCAAAGCACTCATCAGTCTACACGTCAAACTCATGTGCACCCACACCAAATTCGCAGTTGTCAGGATATGCATTGCTTTTATAAGGCCGTCTCGCTCAGCTTTTGCTAAGCTGATAAAAAAGCAAGCCTATCCCTTCAGCTGGTGGTCTAGCTGTATAGCTCACAGTGTAGGATATTTGCTCATAAGTAGGTTTGAAAATTGCGGCGGTAGCGGAAGACTCTGCCTTTGCATTTTGAACATCGAACGCGGAATTCCCCTTCTGGCCTTGTATGGTACAAAGCAAAAGGCGATATGGATCCTCTTTCCATCAGCGCAGCTGCGGCCGCGTTTCTGAAAATCTTCATTGACACAATCCATTACATCAAAAAAAACAGTCGAGACTATCAAGCATGCCAAGGAAATCCTCATCAAGCTTCTGGCACAGACAGAGCGTGTGCGCCTGCTTTTAGAGCAGCTGCGTTGCCTCACGAGACAGCTCGGGAAAAGAGC
>Ga0247807_10002150_pt1 | contig 11000 bp, 6 predicted proteins | sample UWRJL074202C1_FD_179931 | JGI IMG/M metagenome (GOLD analysis project Ga0247807, IMG submission 179931) | Plant litter microbial communities from Arlington Agricultural Research Station in Wisconsin, United States - UWRJ-L074-202C-1 | ecosystem: Environmental > Terrestrial > Plant litter >...
AGAAACTATTTTTAATACTATTACTTAAAGTCTTTGGTGTCCAGTAACCGCTGGCAATGATCCTTCTGATTGTAAACAGCGGATCTTTTTCGTCGCGTTTAGTAGATAGGATAAAAGCACTTTTGAATCCTCTTTTCTTTAATTCAGGAATAGCCTCCGGGTTCCACAAACCAAATGGGTAAGCAAAATGGTGGATATTCTTTCCCGTAATTGCTTCGAGGGTTTTAGTTGGTTTGTCAATTTGAATTTCCCAGTCTTTACCCTGATATTTTTTTACATTATGGTGGTCCCAGGTATGCGAGCCAATATCATTCCCTTTATCTGAGAGATCTTTAACCTGATCTTTGCTCATATAATTTGGTCTGCCCAAAGAAACAGTCATCACAAAAAAAGCACCTTTAAAACCATACTTTCTCATAGTTGGTTCTGCAATCGTGTACTGATCAAGGTCGGTATCATCAAAAGTTAACAAAATAGGTTTTGATGGCAGTGGAGTTCCGTTATTCAGGTAATCGTACAACTGATCCAGCAAAATGGTATGATAACCACTATCTGCCAGCATTTTCATATGGCCTTTAAATACATCGATGGGTGTGATATAATCTTTAGCAGCTTTTGAATCTTTTGGTCTCCAGTCACGGATCTGATGATAACACAATACCGGAACCTGTTTACGGGCCAGAATTGTTTTCGCATCAGCTACTTTGATTTTTGAAATATCTACAGCTTTATTAGGGGCAGCCGGGCCGGTTGATGCGGTTGTTAAAGCAGTAGTGTCTTTAACTGCTGCTGTTTTATTGTTTTGGGATTTAGACTGGCAGCCAGCACTTAAAAGCAGGGCGGCAGCGGTAAATGTTAAGATATGATGCTTCATTGAGGTATTTTATGTGTTGAGTGCTAAATTAGGAAATCAACTGACATTTTTTCTATTAAAAACAAAAAAGGCCAGACAATATTGCCTGGCCTTTTTTATATAAATTTGTGTAGAGTATCTACATACTATAAGTAGAACTGAACACCGATTTTTGGAGCGAAGAAGTTTGCACCAATGTTGAAAGATTTGTCACTGCCACCAATTTTGGTTCCGTTGTTATCTTTAACTGAATCATTGTTGTAGCTGATTCCCTGAACTGAAAATTCAATACCGAATTTTTTGCTTGGGAAGAATGCGAAACCTGGAGATAAAGCAACACCTACATTGTTGTATTTAGAAACTTTTGCATAGTTGTCACCATCAGTAGTAACTTTGTTATTACCAAATGCCATTGGAACTGATAATTGTCCGAAGAATTTGAATTGCTCATTGATACCTTTGTAGTAACGTGCAAACGGAGCAACTACGAACTCCTGAGTTTTTACTGCAGCATTAGGAAAAGCAACAGTACCTTGCTGATCTTTAGCGAAACCAAAACCAACACCTGTACCAATTGCAAAGTTATCTGATACAAAGTATCCTACACTAGGAACGATATTAAATTTAGTGTCAGCTTTTGAAGCACCATTGTTTTTAGTAGAATTAAATTCAACGTTACCACCTAACATGAATTTACCTTTTTCAGTTTGTGCCTGAGTTGTGAATGCTAATGCAGAAACCGCGATTAATGATAATAATAATTTTTTCATTTTGTTGCTTTTTTAATTTATACCAAGCCAGTTTTTTGTTTTAGTATCTGACTATGTTTGTCATATAGTCAATAGCGGTGCCAAAGAAATATTAATCATACAAACTGGAAATGGCGTTTTTTGTAAATGCTTATCCGATAGTAAGATAAAATGTTTTAGTTTTTGGTTTATTATTTTGCAATGACAATTAACAAATTGCTTACATTAAATTAACATTAAAACGAGTAAGACAATTTGACTTTATTTGTTAGAATGTCAGTTTTTTTGTGTCCATTTTTGTCAGTTCAGGAAGCTTATCAGAAGTCTGATGTCAATTTGTGGCACGCGTGTTATTAAATAAATAAACAGCAAAACTGCTTTTTAGTAAAAAAAAACTAAATTCATTAAACCTTTCCGGGTATTTAAAACGTTATTCAACTATGAGACTATTAATAGAACGCAAACCAATAAAAGTCTATCCTGATCCGAAACGTGTAATTGCCAGATTCTTTTTTAATGGCGAAGAAAGAGCTAAAGAGGTTATTAAAAGGGTTTTAACTTTGTCTGATAAAGATGTTTTTGGCCTGATATCACCACTTCTGCAGGAATATTCAAAAAGACACAGGAATATCACTAAAATTCTGGCACGTCACTGTAAAAAAATAAAATACTGTTTAGATGCGATGGAGATCGATTATGAGTCTTTAAGCAAATATCAGCGCCTTTTATTAGGATCATATTTCACACATGAATATTCTATAGAATCTGCTGCCTTTTTTAATCCATCAGTAGTCGAAGATCCGGATCAGTCAGAACTTGTAGAAGGAGAGAAAAGATTAATCATCAGTTTCAGGGCAGTAGGAGAGGGACATATCTCTTCTGTGGTCTTCAGAAGAGCTCTGATAGACAGTAATGGCAATATAACAGTGAATCCTGCCGGAAACTATATTGATGAGGCAGAAGTAGTCCGCAATGCGGTATACAATAAGAAATTATTTCTCAAAAGGGCTGCCGATGCCATGATAAATCAGAATATCCTGAATGAGGTAGACTTAAAACTGGAAGAGAAATTTGATTACGCAATTCTGAGAAGGATTATTCTGGATTCTAAAAATCTTCAGACAGATGACCTGCAAAAACTGGAATATGATAAAATACTTTGGCTTTCAGATACTTACCATGAGATTAGCTTTTCAAGGGATACCGATATTTCTGACCGCGTCATCTTTCCGATATCAGAATTTGAGCGTAAAGGAATTGAGGATGCAAGGTTTGTCCGTTTTATAAAGGATGATGGATCAGTTATTTATTATGCGACCTATACTGCATTTGATGGGGCTATGATTCTTCCTAAACTATTGCAGACAACCGATTTTTACGATTTTAAAGTAAGTCCGCTTCACGGAGCAGGGGCACAGAATAAGAATTTAGCATTATTTCCACGTAAGATTAATGGAAAATATGCCATGATGTCAAGAATTGACGGATGGAATAACTATCTCATGTATTCAGATAAATTAACTGTATGGGATCATCCTGTTCAATTACAGCAGCCACAATTCCCCTGGGAATTTATTCAGATCGGTAATTGCGGCTCTCCGATAGAAACAGAAGCTGGCTGGTTAATCATTACACATGGTGTGGGTCCCATGCGCAGATATTGTCTGGGTGCAAGTTTACTGGATCTGGAAGACCCTTCTAAAGAGATTGGCAGACTTACAGAACCTTTAGTTATCCCTAATAATGATGAAAGAGAAGGATATGTACCAAACGTACTGTATTCCTGCGGTTCAATCATCCATAACGGAGAATTGATTATTCCTTATGGACTATCTGACTATTGTTCGTCTTTCGCTTCAGTAAAGATTGATCTGTTACTGGCCAAGCTGTTAGATTCAGCAAATGAGCTTGAAAAAACAGCTGGCAGTAAAGATGAAAAAAAAGATTGATGCTTATAAAATAACATGGTAAAGGCTGAGATAATCCTTTACCATCTTTTCTTTAGAAAATTTATCCTTTGCCCAATTGTGACAATGCAGCCTGTCAATCTGTGGTATTTGTGTAACCGCAGCAATCGCTTCTTCTACATTTTCTACCAAAAAACCTGTCTTTTCGTGCTGAATTAATTCTGGCATTGAGCCCCGGTTAAAAGCAATTACAGGTGTACCACATAGTAAAGCTTCGGCTACACTTAATCCAAAAGGCTCTTCAAAACTAATTGGATGCAATAAAGCGGATGCTCCGCGGAGTAATTCATTACGCTTCTCTGGCCCAGCGGCGCCCAGAAAAACAATTTCTTCATTTAAATAAGGTTCTACAGCTTCTTTATAATAACGTTCATCCTGGATAATTCCTGCAATCAGAAGTTTTTTCTTACTCTTCAAGGCAATTTGTATGGCCTCAGCTGTTCCTTTATCAGGATGAATCCTGCCGAAAAACAAAAGATAATCATCAGCAGTGTCATTAAACTCAAAATCTTTAGTATCTAAACCATTATATACAGTACCCAGATAATTGAGCAGTGGATGACGGTTTGCGTTACTGATAGAAACATAATGGTTATGCCGGTTGTACCGCTGATATACCTGGATAATTTTTTCTGACGAAAAACCATGAATAGTAGTCATTACCGGGGTCCTGATCAGCCCGGAATAACTTAAGGGCAGAAAATCAAAATGATTATGAATCAAATCAAAATCATCGGCCTGCTCCATCAGGTTGCTGATATGCAGGCACTCTATAACTTTTGCATCCTGGCTCCGGTCTTCTTCATAACCTGTTTTAACTACAGTTCTTAAATTAGCTGAGGTTACAGAATCGCCTGTGGCAAACAAAGTTACTTCTATACCCGCTTCATGTAAGCCCTCAGTTAAATTAGAGGCCATTTGTTCCCATGGGCCATAATGTCGCGGTGGCGTTCTCCAGGCCACTGGCGATAAAACAGCGATCTTCATTACATCGTCTCTTCTTTAACGGATACCGCAGCTGGAGTATCACTGTATTCATATTCAAATTCTAATGATTTCAGGATAACCAGATGTGAAATCCAATAAGCCAGCGTACTTTCTGCCCCCTGGTTTCTATTCACACCATTATCCTGCAGCCCGTCTCCGCATCCTTTAGTTTCGTAATCATATAATGGAAGTCTGAGACTGTTTTCACCTAAGAACCACTGATAACTTAAATACATTTGTCTGATGTATTTAAGATCGTGGGTAATCTCATAAGCTTTGAAATAGACTAAGACCATGGCCATGGTTTCAATAGCCTGCTGATCATATAAAGCCATCTCTCCGCCATTAAATAACCAGCCATCATTTCCCACCGGATTTAAATAGCCTTTATCCAGAGTTTTGGAAGTTAGAAACTCCATCGTTTCCAGGCCTATTGCCAAAGAATCCTGATTCTGGGTAGTTTCATAATGACAAAGCAGTGCTAAAGGTAAAATAGCATTGTCGTAAGTCATTTTTTCTTCAAACCAGCTCCATTTTGGTCCTTTATTAGCTTTATAGGCAGCTTTCAATGGTTCTGCCAGTTTATTGAGCTCATTGATAATATGTTCATCGTAAGGATGAGCTTTTAAAAAGCTGCTTAGCCCGATCATCGTATTGGCTACACCCCTTAAATGTGTAAGCTTGTCAAAATGAGGGATCGATTTTATAAATAATTCAGTTGCAAACTCTCTGTAAGAATTATTTGGTGCATTGTTAATCAGATAGCCCAATGCCCAGATTGTTCTGCCGAATGAATCTTCTGAACCCACCTTATCCAGATATTCTCTTTTAAAACTTAAGAAATTTCTGAAATTACCATCATCACACTGCATATACTGGATATAACTGAGGTAAACAGGCAATAGTTCCAGGGCAGTTTTATTTTTATTTTGCTGCCATGCCAGAATAACCATAATCAGTGCACGGGCATTATCATCAAGACAATAACCTTCTTTCAGATTAGGAATGCCATATTTTGCATGCTGCACTATTCCGGTGTCATCTGTTAATCTTTTAATATGTGCCATACTAAAAGCAGGCATCATATCAGGATCTATAATAGGTTTGATTTCTTCCTTAGCCTGGTTGGCATACAGGATGGCCTCTTTTAATGCTTCAATATAAACATTACCCGTAGTTGGCCAGCGTAAATGCAAACCATAATTATAGGCATTGCTTTTTAGCTCTTTGAGCTGCTGCTGATTTGCAAATAAGTTATTTACAATTTCTGATAGTGCATCAGAATCCTTGAAGTCGAAAAGCTTTCCGCGGTTTTCTGCCAGTAATTCCTGGGCATGCCAGTAGGGAGTAGATATGACAGCTGCACCTGCACCAATAGCATAAGATAAAGTACCACTGGTAATTTGTGCCTCATTCAGATAAGGAGTAATGTACATATCTGATGCGGTCAGATAATCATATAATTCGTCTTCCGAAACAAATTTATTGATGAAAAGAAGATGGTTTTCTACCCCTAATTTTTTTGCAAGCCGTTTCAGGCTGTCCCTGTACTCTTCTCCTGAATTCCTGATTACACCAGGATGCGTAGTCCCTAATATCGCATAAAGCACATCGGGATTTTTCTCCACTATTTTAGGTAAGGCTTCAATAACAGTTTCCAGACCTTTATTTCTGCTGATCAAACCAAAGGTAAACAGTACTTTTTTGTTTTTAAAAGCCGGTGAATTCCTGATCTGATTGTTTTCTTTTGGTTCCAGATCTGGTACACCATGTTCAATAAGCTTTATTTTATCTTCTGCTATCCCGTAAATACTGGTCAGAAAGGTTACCGCCCTGTTACTCATCACTACAATTTTTGAAGAGTATTTTGCAATTTCCCTGATAATGGTCAGTTGCATGTAGGATGGATCTTTAAGGATAGTATGGAGAATAGTGATCAGTGGCTTTTGTAAACGGGCAATAAGCGGTAAGATATAGACACCGTTATCACCTCCGTAAATACCAAATTCATGTTCTAATATGCATACATCTGTCAAACTTGTATTGATATAATCTGCTGCCCTTGCATAATCTTTTTGATTGTCTTGTCTGATGATATACTCTACTTCGGGGGGATATTCATAAGTTGTCAGATCTTCAGAATCTGTCATTGCCACCACGAAGCTATCTTTGGAAACTTCTTCTGTATGATGACCAATCGCTTTTAAAAGATTATTGTTGAATGTGGCAATACCACATTCGCGCGGAGGATAAGTAGATATATAAGCTATTTTCATCTGTAACACATTTTTTTTAGAGCCTGATCAGCCATTGTAAAAAGTTATCTTTGAATATTCATGTAAAAAAGAGTTATCTGGAACAGATTTCTCGTGTAAAAGAAGAACTTAAGTTCTTTCTATCTTATAAAGCAAAGTTTGAGGTTATTGTTTTGAATATTTTCCAGGATTGACCAAATTAAACAGTAATGTGACACCCCAAATACGATTTCACCAAAAAAAGCATGCTGATCCTGTATTCTGCATCTTGCCTTTCAACAACATATTGAATATAAAACCAGCATGCGCTGTAATCAATTATTTTCAGGAAACCTTATGAAGCAGCTGTTTCCTTTCTTGTATTCAGAAATACGAATTTGTTATCGAACATATCCAGCTTGATTTTACTGTCTTTATCAATTTTTCCAGCTAGTATTTCTTTTGATAACTCATTCAATACACGCTTCTGGATTACTCGTTTTAAGGGACGGGCACCAAACTGAGGATCATATCCTAATTCTGCCAGCCAGTCCAGTGCCTCAGGAGAAGCTTCAATCTCAACTCCCATTTCGGCTAAAGTGTCCTGCACATGTCTGAACTGCAGTTCTGCTATATTTCTTACTTCACTGCGGTTTAAAGGAGTGAACATAATTAATTCATCAATCCTGTTTAAAAACTCTGGTCTGATGGTTTGTTTCAGCAGTTCAAAAAGTTCATTTTTAGTTTTAGCAATTACTTCATCTCTATTGGAATCATCCAGATCTTTAAAGTTCTCCTGAATTAAATGTGAACCAATATTTGAAGTCATAATAATGATTGTATTCTTAAAATTCACTAAACGGCCTTTATTGTCTGTTAAACGTCCGTCGTCCAGTACCTGCAGTAAGATGTTAAATACATCCGGATGTGCTTTTTCAATCTCATCCAGTAACACTACAGAATAAGGTTTACGGCGTACGGCTTCAGTAAGCTGTCCGCCTTCATCATAACCTACATATCCCGGAGGCGCACCGATTAATCTTGAAACGGAGTGTCTCTCCTGATATTCACTCATATCAATACGCGTTAATGCGTTATCATCATTGAACAGGAATTCTGCCAGTGCCTTAGCCAGCTCAGTTTTACCCACACCGGTAGTACCTAAAAAGATAAATGAACCAATGGGCTTGCGTTTATCCTGCAGGCCTGCACGCGAACGGCGGATAGCATCAGATATCGCTTCAATCGCTTCATCCTGCCCGGCTACACGCTTATGCAGCTCATCTTCCAGGTGCAGTAATTTTTCACGTTCGCTGGCTACTAATTTTGTCACCGGAATCCCGGTCCAGCGTGCTACCACACCGGCAATATCATCAGCAGTCACTTCTTCTTTCAGCATACGGCCTTCACCTTGCTGACTTTCAAGCGTTACTTTTAGTTTCTCCACTTTATCCTGTGCCTCTTTGATCTTACCATAACGGATCTCAGCGACTTTTCCATAATCTCCGGCACGTTCTGCCTGGTCAGCTTCCAGTTTATAGTTCTCTATTTGCTCAAGATGAGTGTTAATGCCATCAACCACGTCTTTCTCACCCTGCCATTTTGCTTTCAGCTCATCGCGTTCAGCAGAAAGATTTGCAATTTCTTCCCCAAGAGATTTTACTTTTTTATCATCATTTTCTCTTCTTATTGCCTCACGTTCTATTTCCAGCTGCATAATCCTACGATCCAGCTCATCTACATTTTCAGGAACGCTGTCCATCTCTAAACGTAATTTAGAAGCCGCTTCATCCATTAAGTCAATAGCTTTGTCCGGAAGAAAACGGTCACTGATATAACGTTGTGATAACTCTACCGCAGCTATAATCGCCTCATCTCTGATCCTTACTTTATGGTGGGTTTCATATCTTTCCTTTAAACCTCTTAAAATAGAAATCGCATCCTGTGTATCAGGCTCATCTACTACTACTTTTTGAAAACGACGTTCCAGGGCCTTATCCTTCTCCAGATATTTTTGATATTCATTTAAAGTTGTTGCCCCGATAGCACGCAGTTCACCACGGGCTAAAGCAGGTTTAAGAATGTTAGCAGCGTCCATTGCGCCTTCACCGCCTCCAGCACCAACCAATGTATGTATCTCATCAATAAACAAGATAATATCACCTTCACTTTGTGTGACCTCTTTCACTACAGCTTTCAGGCGTTCTTCGAATTCGCCTTTATATTTTGCACCTGCAATCAGAGAACCCATATCCAGAGAGAAAACAGTTTTTGTTTTCAGGTTTTCTGGTACGTCTCCTTTAATAATCCTGAAAGCAATACCTTCTGCAATAGCAGTTTTACCAACTCCAGGTTCACCAATCAGAATAGGGTTATTTTTCGTTCTCCGGGAAAGGATCTGAATAACCCGTCTGATTTCTTCATCCCTTCCAATCACAGGGTCCAGTTTGCCGGACTCTGCATATTCATTTAAATTTCTCGCATATTTATTTAAAGCATTATAACTTGCTTCAGCATTCTGATCAGTTACTCTATTGTCACCACGCAGTGCTGAAATAGCTTTTTTAAGATCCTTTTCAGTTACGCCCTGATCTTTCAGTAATTTAGAAGTATTGTCATTAACTGATAAAATTCCCAGCAAAAGATGTTCTACTGAAACAAACTCATCCTTAAATTCTTTCAGGTAAGATTGTGCTTTTTGCAGCACAGAATTAGTTCCGGAGGATAAATATCCGTTACTTCCGCTTACTTTTGGGAATTTTCCAATCTGCTCATCAAGATGCTGATTAAGCGTGTTTAAATTTACATTGAGCTTCTTTAAAACATAAGAAACTACATTTTCATCAACAGTAAGCAGCCCTTTAAGCAAATGGGCCGTTTCAATAGCCTGCTGCTGGTTGCCCTGGGCTATTTCGGAAGCCTGTTGAACTGCTTCCTGGGCTTTTATAGTAAAGTTGTTAAAGTTCATACAAAGGTCTGAACAAAATAAATGCCACAAGCATGTATTTCAGCAGATCGGAAATTATGTCGCTAAAAAATATTTTAATCTGAATAAATGGCTGGTATTTAGTGTTTTATACTGAATTTTTGTCTGTTTTTAACGAAAAAAATCATTGGTGTTCTGGAATTGTAAAATTTATTTTAAAAATCTAATCAGCAGGTAACCTTTCCGGAAATATGATGTGTTTTCAGATTTGAATGAGTTTCTTTGCATCAAAATTAATACGAATACAATATAATGGAGAAAAACTTACTAAAAGGTGCCTTATTGGTTGGACTTGGCGCCTCAAGTTACGGTGCGTTGGCAACAGTGGTTAAAATGGCTTATGAGCATGGATTCAATACTGCAGAGGTGACTACTTCTCAGTTTACAATTGGATTTACAGGCATGCTCTTACTCAATATACTGATCAAAAATAAATCAAAAGCAAAAGAAGAAGCTCAGCAGGAAAAAGGAGCTATCTGGAAATTGATGCTTGGTGGAACCTCTCTGGGCCTTACAAGTGTGTTTTATTATTTTGCAGTCAAGTTTATCCCGGTATCAGTGGGGATAGTTTTGTTAATGCAGTCAGTATGGATGGGTTTATTGCTGGAAGCGGTATTGGATAAAAAGATGCCGTCAGGCAGAAAAATAGTAGCTACAGTTATTGTTTTAATGGGAACAGCACTGGCTACGAATATATTTTCAGATGTACATGAACTGGATTGGAGGGGAGTAGCCTGGGGCTTAGCTGCTGGTGTATCTTATACGATATCATTATATTCTTCTAACAGTATTGCGACACATATGCGTCCGCTGAAAAGAAGTTTATGGCTGCTTGCCGGTGGGTTACTTGCAATTGTACTGATCTTCTGCACAAACTCTTATTCGAACTTTAACTTTGGTATTTTCTGGCCATGGGGCTTGTTTCTTGCTTTTTTCGGAACCATTCTGCCTCCGCTGCTTTTTACCAGCGGAATGCCGCATACCGGGATCAGCCTGGGTACAATTGTGGCATCTGTAGAATTGCCGGTATCAGTGATGTTCGCTTATATCTTATTAAGGGAACCTGTTAATCTTTTACAGTGGACAGGGATTTTAATGATCATCAGTGCCATTGTATTAATGAATATACAGAATTTAAAAAAGAAGCCGGTAACAGTAATTTAGACGCTGTTTAGTTTAAACAGCCATTAGAGATAGCTACGATTTGAAAAGATTTACCCTTGT
>Ga0247807_10002151_pt1 | contig 10996 bp, 9 predicted proteins | sample UWRJL074202C1_FD_179931 | JGI IMG/M metagenome (GOLD analysis project Ga0247807, IMG submission 179931) | Plant litter microbial communities from Arlington Agricultural Research Station in Wisconsin, United States - UWRJ-L074-202C-1 | ecosystem: Environmental > Terrestrial > Plant litter >...
GCAGCCATTCGTAATCGAAAAAAATGAAGTCTCGGTGACATGCAGTATGGGCATTGCTTCTTATCCTATTGATGGTAACAGCATGGAAGTGCTACTTAGCAATGCAGACATAGCGATGTATCACGCTAAAGAGTTGGGAAAAAACAATTATCAGTTTTTTAACGCATTGATGCATAAAAAAGCTTCTGACAGATTGCAACTAGAGCAGCAATTACGCAAAGCCTTGCAGTTCAATGAGTTTAAGCTTCATTATCAACCAAAAATCGACGTTAACACTGGGTTGATAGTGGGTATGGAAGCCTTGATCAGATGGCAAAATAAAGAATTAGGTTTCGTATCACCTCAAAATTTTATTCCACTAGCTGAGGAGACGGGATTAATAATTCCTATAGGAGAGTGGGTTCTCAGGACAGCCTGCGCACAAGCTGTTGAGTGGGAGCAGGCAGGATTCAAAAACTTGCTGATGTCGGTAAACTTATCAGGTAAGCAATTTAAACAATCTAACTTGATTGAATTAATTGAAGAGGTATTATCAGGCACAGGTTTGGACGGTAAAAAATTGGAGTTGGAACTCACAGAAAGTTTAATTATGGACGATCTTGATAATTCCATAACAACAATGCAGAACATCAGGAACCTAAACGTTCAAATATCAATTGATGATTTTGGAACAGGCTATTCAAGCCTAGCGTATCTTCAAAAATTTCCACTAAATACTTTAAAGATAGATAAATCATTCATTGATGGCATTCAGCATCAAGATGATCAATCGCCGATAGTGGATTCAATTATTGATCTAGCAAAAAATCTGGGATTGAAGGTTGTCGCTGAGGGTGTCGAAACGATAGAGCAACTAGATTACCTAAAACAACATGAATGCGATGAAATTCAAGGTTACTATTTTTATCGTCCCTCTGATGCAGTGGCTATTGGTGAAGCGTTAAAGATAAATCTTGCGTAGAAAAACAAAGCTAATCTTATAAATATTTGTCACGGCAGCTACTAATTAAAAAGGCCTAGCATTCGCTAGACCTTATTTTAGTAGTCACAGGGACAAGGTCGAACTTCCGACATGCTGATTTTCAATTGTCCTATAAACGATTTTATGCGCTTTAGAGCTCGCCCTCAACCGTGATTCTACGCATATACACGCCAATTTCGTCACGTTTAATATTTTATAAAGTAATTTTAGCATAACTTATATCAAGAAACTTTTACTATTCATTGATTTGCGTCCACTGGTGTCTCATAATGTCCATATATATCTAAAAAGGTGGACAAGCAAATGAAATCTAGAGAGCAAATTCTGCGTATTGAGGAAATAATATCCCTTACAGGTTTATCCCGATCTATGATTTATAAACTACAAGCGGCAAATGATTTTCCGAAATCGATACAATTAGGCGAGCGAGCTGTAGGCTGGCGTAAGTCTGATTTGGATTCCTGGATTCATAACCGAGTTCATAATCGCAACACCAATACGAATTTGCCATTAATTTATATGGCAGGCCGAATGGGCGATCCAGTTGATAATAAGGAACCGGGCCGTGATTTATCTTGTTGGCGAATGTTTGATGTAGCTGCTTCAGCAGAAGATGGGGAGTTAGAAACTGAAAACGGCCCTAATGATGTATTGATAGCTGATCCAGAAATAAAAACATTTTATGGGACTAATGTCAGATTCTTTTATTCAGGACCTTGGAAGGGTAGGGGAAGTTATCATGGATATATTCATGGGATTACAACCTGTTCACCGTCTGCCGCTGAAAATGCTGCTTATCGAGGCGCAATACAAGGTATTACTAGGTCAGATATTGTTATTGCCTTCTTGGATGATCTTATTGCATTTGGGACGTTGGTCGAAATTGGTTATGCTCGCGCGCTCAACAAGAAGATTGTCGTTGTTACACCTTACAACACTAGAGAGCCAGATGAATTGCAAATTGAAAACGAACTCTGGTTTGCCATAAAAGCTGCCGATCGACATATAGTTTTACCAAAAAAAACATTCACAAATAACATGGAAAAATGGTTATTGGCACATCAATTAATAGCTGCCGCAGTTAGTGAATGGTATCCATCTACTGCGATAAATATGTAAAACTTCGACAATGAATAAGTTTATATATAGGTTTAATACAACTACATATAAATTTTGCGGGAGTGACTATGGCTTTAAAAATAATCAGAAAGAGCTTAGAACCCGATAACGCTCATAACGTCGGAAGTGTTCGAACTTTTCTAGAGTATTTGGAAAAGCTTCAAGATGATGCTGAGCATGTCTATTTTTTTCGTGGACATGACGACTTTACATATAAAGCATTGCCTAGCATCTACAGAAATCAGGGTTGGATTAAAAACGAAGATATTTTATTTAAAGAATTAATTCTTCGATGTCCTAATGACTTTCCTGGGCAGCAGCCCACATTCCAAACTCTTGTAAAGATGCAACATTACTCGTTACCTACTAGATTACTAGACATAACTGCAAATCCTCTCATAGCACTTTATTTCGCATGCCAATCCAACAGCTTTGCTAATAGCGGCGAAGTCATAATTTATCGAGTTCCAAAAAGAGAAATTAAATATTACGACAGCGACACTGTAAGTGTTATTTCAAATATCAGCCGTAGACCTGCGGGCTTTTCGATGCCGGGAGAAGATGATGTGGAAAAATTTAATAACGACGATCAAATTAAATTACTTCTGCATGAAATTAGGAGTGAGAAACCTTATTTTGAGGCAAAGATTTTATCGAGTCATTTGGAGTCAGTGATTTGTGTAAAGCCTAAGATGGACAACGCCCGGATAATTAGACAAGATGGCGCATTTTTCTTATTTGGTATTTCTCTGACTAAACTGAATCCTGCAAAACTGCCTGAAAAGTACACTCCTCCAGGCAATCTTCCGCGTTTAATCGTCAAAGCTGATGAAAAGAAAAAGATACTAAAGCAATTACTTTCCTTGGGAATTACACAAGGTACTATTTACCCTGAAATCCAGCAAGTGGCTGAATTTATTAAAACCTTATACTTTGATAATGGCTCTGAAGAAGCTTGAACAAAGGCAGTTCGATTTAAGTTAAGTTAGACTTAGTTTTTTTAATGCTCTTATATTGTGGAGGTGTTTGATATTTCTTCATTATAAGTGTATGTTTTGAAGAAAAAAAGGTCTTAATATGTCTTCACTTGAAGTTGGGGAATTGTTTCAAAATTATTGCGACCCTGATTTATCAGAAAAAGGGGGAACACATAATCAAAAAGGTGTCGATTTTCAACGACACTGGTCTGTTTTTAGGATGTTCGAACTTAATGAAACTGGGGCCGAAGACTTCTTATTTTTATTTGAAGCCATTCAGGATTTGGCGGAATTGGATTCTGAAATTAATCCTTCTTCAATTTGTATCTATCAAATCAAAAAGAAAGATCGTAATGAGTGGGCATGGAGTAACTTAACGAAACTTCATAAGCCCAGTGCTACTAAAAAGAAGCTTCTAACAGAGATTAAGGACAGCGCTTTAGGTAAGCTATATTCCAATGTAATTGCGTTTGAAAGGCTAAAAACTTCAGCACGATTTATTTCTAATTCTGGTTGTGAATTAGAACTAGCTAAAGGCGGTTCTGTAGCAACTTCAAGTGCTTCTGCTCTTTCTGAGTTAACTTCAGAGTATGTTGATTTGCTGTCTGAGGCTTTTCAAACTCTCCATCCACCCGGCAGTACAGATAAACCTGATTTAACAAAAATCTTCCTTCAAAAAGTTTCTTTATCTGTCGATGATCCTACTCGCCATTTGATAGGTATCGTTAGTGAATACCTTATGAAGGTTAGTCCCCGCCATGCTGGACAAGCAGCTTCTTTAGTTGATGCTCTTATATCTCAAGTTAGTGTTTTGGGGCGTAGCACAATTCAATGTGGTGATTTTGCTGAAATGAGGAAGCGCCATGGATACTCAAGTTCACAATTTAGGGCTGCACTTGGTGGATTGGAAACCATTCCAGATTCAATTTCTATCCTTGACAGCTGGGCAAACAAATTGAGTTTGGAAGGTATGTCATTTATTGATATCACAGCATTAAAAGTTGCAGCAGTTACGTTATACAAAAATAAAGTCATGGGTGGAAAAACCTTAGAGTTAGAGCTTTTGATTTCGGCGTGTGATGATTGGATTGAATCACATCCAATGCCGATTAATCTCTTGGATTATTTTAATCAAGCTTATACCGATCTTCATATTGCACATTCCTCATTCAGAAAAGCAGAATTGTTAGCAACTTTTTCGTTACAGGCTATAAAAAAATGCGTGGACCAAACTTAATTAAACTTATTAGAAGCCTGCGGACTAAATCATATGAAAAGCTTTATATTCAAAAACATTTGGCTCTACTCGCGAGCAGACCGAGCGGCGAGATCGATAGAGTTTCATCCGTCCAAGAACTTGATAGTAGGATTGAATCACACAGGGAAATCGAGCCTGATAAAGCACCTGTTTCTGACGATGGGCCCAACTCCCATGGGGAAGCTTGATAAATGGGACGATAATGCTATTTCTGTTGTCAAATTTGCTATAAATCAGTCCGAATATTTAGCAATCTATCAGCGTGGTTACAGGGCTCTATTTAATGATGACAAACTTATATTTGCTAGTAATAAATCTGTTGATTGGAGCAATTCCCTTGCCCAGATTTTAGGCTTTAACTTACTTTTGCTTGATAAGCAGTCACAACCAATAATAGGGGATATGAAATCTTTCTTTCTGCCGTTCTACATAAATCAGGATGGTAGTTGGCAATCAGGCTGGGATACTTTTACTGGCCTTCAACAATTCAAGGCGCCAATTACTCCCATCCTAGAATATTTTTCTGGCATTAAGCCACCCTCATATTACGAAATCAGTGCCAAAAGGACTCAGCTACAGTCCTTAACTGAAGAGTTAAGAAAAGAACATAAATTTCTTGAAAAATCTAAAGCTAGGTTTCAACAAAGTTTTTCTTTATCAGGCCCTAAACTAGAAGAATCTAATTTTGAAATTGAAATAGAACAACTTACTCGTGAAGTGACTGAACTGAATAAAGCGCAGGAGAAATTAAAGAGTACGGCGGTCAACGAGAAGGAGCTTTTGAACTCCATTCATTTACAAATCAATCTCGCTAATGATGCTTTGAAAGTATATGAAAGTGACAACAAATACATCCGTTCCGAATCTCGAGAAAACCTGTTATGTCCTACCTGTGGAGCTGAACACAAAGAATCTTTCATGCATTTTTTTGAATACGCAGAAGATGCCAGAATACTTAGGGAACTTGTCTCTAGACTAATAGAGGATGCTACTAAGGTTAACGAGAAATATAGAAATACACAGATTGAACTTAGGACTCTCGAATCAAATTATCGCCGTATTAATACAATTTTAAGTACTCGTAAGGGTAATTTAGTATTCAAAGATGTAGTTGAGAGCATGGGTGCTGAAACCGCTTTCAGGGCTTTCGCTGAACAGGAAGAAAATCTTAGAAACGACATCAAAGGTAATTTAGAAGAACTAGATTCATTGCAACAGCAACTTAAGAAGTTAACAAATATTAAGCGCGCAAAAATAATTTTGAGCATTTTCCGTGAAGCTTATGGATCAGCCCTAATGAGTCTGAATTTGCCCGCAATAGATGTATCTAAGTTGAAGTTAACTACAAGACCTGACTTATCGGGAAGTGGGGGGCCTCGGTCATTACTAGCCTATTACGCAGCACTATGGGCTACCTTCTCAAGTGAATATGGATCTTATTCAATTCCTATGGTTATAGACGCTCCTAATCAACAAGGGCAGGACCATCTTAATATGCCCAAGGTGCTCAAGTTTATAGCTAATGACTTGCCTTCGAATGGGCAAGTTATAGTTGGTACAGAGGTTAAAAGCGAAGACCCATTTGATAAGTTGATTGAATTTACTGAGCCATATAAATTACTCTCAGAAAATGAATTTATTAGTGTTGGCTTGTTTGTTGAACCACTTGCGAATCAAATGCACGCCAAGATTCAATCTCAGGCTCTTGTTATTACTACCGAACGCACCGCTTAAATGCCCTTAATAGTGAATGAAATGTCTGTTTTTGACATCAGTTATCGATGGGCTGATCTGGATCCAAGCAAATTTTGGTATAGAAATCCTCTAATAGTTAGAGATTATATGCAGCTTTTAATCACTGCTATTTACAGCGCAGAGATTCTTTGCCGAACTCTTTGTTTAGATAAGCGCCCTTTTGATTCAAAATCAGACCCTTCTTATTACATAAGAGGTTGGGACAAGGAATTAGATGATTGTTTGTCCGGCAAACGCTTTGATAAGACGTTTTTAAAGTGGGCAGTACTTGATCGCATGGATTTTCTAGAGTGGTGTGAAAGGCGAGGAATACCTCTGCCCGAATTTTGGTTCCCACGAGGATGGAAGTTAGATTATGAAGTACCAAAAGGCGGCTATCCTGGGCATCGTATGAAGCATCTAGAGCCAGAAGATGAAAATACACCTGCATCATTTACTTTTCGTTGGAACAAAGAGTTTGATGATGAAGAGTCCGATTTTGTAGAAGTGTCAGAATCAGAAAATATTCCTCAACGCAAGTTAACTCACATGCAATCAACAAAAATTGCTTGTCAGGCAATTGCTTCAAATATTTGGAAACTAGAGCCTGACAAAACCATTGCGGACATGGCTCGGTCTTATGAAGTATTAAGTTTAGGCGGAGCGAAGTCATACGTTTACGAAGTCGTTAGACGCTGGTTAAGTGAAGTAGCTCCAAAGCATGTTAAGGCCCGTCGAGGTCGCAGAAGAAGTCAAGAAAATACCACGGAAGATAATTAGCTCATCTCCTTAAAGCCGTATTCCAACTGCCTTTCAAATACCACGCCCTCAACCCGTAGTATTTAAAATTCCAGCGTGTAATTTTTATCTAACTGCAAGAAGATAACTATCTGTACTCCATTAATCAACGGAGTGCAGACATGAAAAAGCTAGATCAACAAAACCAAACCGATTCGCGGCTTGCCGCCTGCACTGGCGCCAGCCAGGTGGACGGCAACCGCGAAGCGGTAGCGGTGCCTAGTAACACAGCTATTAATAACTGCAATAACCCATCTGGTGAAGTTAAGTTTTTGAGGTGGGGCATTGATAGTCTGTATGTCTCCTACCAGGGCAACCTGTTTCCAGAAGTAGACGATAAGCTTAAATCCCTTAAAGCCACCGCTCAATCTGAACGCTATCAGGAACAAGCCACAGCACAATATATTGTCGGAGATCACATCTTCGAAGTAAAAGATAAGGGGTCTTCCTTCTTTAGCTACATCCTGGAAGATAACGCCTTCCGCATCCAGCTATCCAGGCCTGGCAAATCTGTGCCTATGGCTTATGTGAAGCTATCGAGTGAATACCTAACCCATAAGACTCCCGAAGATGCAGAAAAGGCCCTGAGCGTTGTTCTTTCGCAACTAGGCAATCTTGAACAATCCGCCAATGTTAGCCGTATTGATATGTTTGTCGATTTTGTATCGCACCAGGACATGGAAGAGTGGGGTCGGGAAGCCTGGGTAACACATTCCTCTTCCGTCAATGCCTACGCCATTGATAATCGTTTTACTGGTTGGGCTATCGGTTTAGGGGGTGTGATGGCTGGAAGGCTTTATGACAAGCTTTTCGAGATATGCAAAAGCAACAAAGGCTATTTGATCCCGTTATGGGAAAAAGCCGGATGGCAACCAGACGAACCCATATGGCGGTTGGAATTTGAGTTTAAGCGCCAAGTGCTCGTCCAGAAGGGTTTAAGGTCGCTAACCGAAGTCTTACTCAACCTAAATGGTCTATGGAGTTATGCCATGACCGAATGGTTAAAGCTGACTCTGCCGAACCCGGATGATAAAACACGCTCCCGCTGGCCTATCCATCCAATGTGGGCGGCTTTGTCTTCCCTTGATTGGGAAACCGATGGTGGCCCATTACAAAACCGATTTTCTAATCAGCGCACTCCAGAAGACCGCGTTGCATTGAATCGTGCTTTTAGTGCAGTAACCACCTGGATGGCAGCACATGGTTTTACTGATTTTGAAGATGGTAAAGAGCCCTTCCTGACGGCCCTCGTCCACCATATCAACAATCGGGCGGTGGACTTTGGGGTGTCTTTCGAGGAATTGATCACCGAAAAGGTCGCCCTCAAAGCTCGTCAATTTAATACCCTCAATAATATTCCAGACGATGAAGAAAATCTTACCGATGCAGTCTGAGCTTATCGTGAAGCATCCGACGGAGAATAATCAAGACAGCGACTTGCCCTTGCCGCAAGTTCGTTGTCTGTCCAAAGAAGGGGCGGCGTCTTACCTGGGTATAGGTGTGACGCTCCTTGCTGAACTCAATATTCCAGCGGTGAAGTTTGGTCGCCGTCTGGTATATGACGTAGTTGACTTGGATTTATGGTTAGACGAATATAAGCAGCGAGGGCGAGCCGGAAAGGAAAACTTATGGCTCGAAAACAAGAAGGACTCTACCAAAGACCTGACTCTAGGTACTGGTGGATTAATGCAACGCTCCCAAACGGCAAAAGAGTACGCGAAAGTGCTGGGACTGAAATCAGAGGTGAAGCCGAAGCCTATCTAGCGAAACTGAAATTAGATTCGTATAGAGAGTTTAACTTTGGCATCAAATCACATCGATCTTGGCAGGAAGCTGTTGTACGTTACCTCACGGTGAAATCTGGCTTAAGAAGCTTTAGGGATGTAAAACGAATTTGTGCTGGCCTTGATTCTTACTTGGGTAAGCTCACACTGAACCAGATTAACGGGGATGTTATATGGGGCATTACTCAAGGTTTAATGAAGAAAGGAAATAAGCCCGCCACAATCAATCGCTATCTCGCGCTTATACGAAACTTGCTGAAGACCGCTAGGGACGAATGGCAATGGATAGACAGCATTCCTAAAATTAAGCTGCTGCCTGGCGAAGTTGAGCGTGATCGCTGGCTGACTAAGGAAGAGGCTTTCCGATTAATTGCGGTTTGTCCTCCCCATTTGGCAGCATTGATTCGTTTTGCTTTGTCCACTGGATGCCGGGCAAGTGAGATAACAAACTTGGAATGGAACAGGGTGGATTTGTCGAGAGGCACGGCCTGGTTAAACCAAACCAAAAATGGGACGCCGAGAGGGGTTCCATTAAATACTGATGCGGTCAAAGTTCTGGTTGAGCAGTTAGGAAAGCATCCTAAAGCTTGTTTCACTTATCAAGGGCAACCGATAAGCCGTAGTAATTGCAATTCGGCTTGGTATACGGCACTTGAGCAAGCTGGGCTTGAAGACTTTCGCTTCCATGATCTTCGTCATACTTGGGCTTCTTGGCATCGCCAGGCAGGAACAAGTTGTGATGAGCTGAAGGACTTGGGAGGCTGGAAAACTAGATCAATGGTTGATCGGTATGCAAAATTTGCAACTGAAAATCTGAAGATGGCAGCATCAAGAATTGTACAGAAGTCCGTCCAATTTTAACCGTCACGCTTTTGTCACGGTCGCTAGAAATTAAAAAGGCCTAGCAGTTGCTAGACCTGATTTTAATGGTGGCCGGGGGCAGAATCGAACTGCCGACACGCGGATTTTCAATCCGCTGCTCTACCGACTGAGCTACCCGGCCAGCTATGCGAAAAACTGGCAAATGGCTCTGGTTGCTAGCCGCTGTAATTCTCGCAAGGTGCGCATTATAGCAAACTTCATTTAAAAGTGGCCTAAATGTGCCGGAAAATAAATCGGCGTGGGGGTGAGGCAGGCAAGGCCCCATAATTCAGCCGTGTAATTAAGTGATTAGCCGGATTTAAAATTGCCCTGCGCTAATGTATGCTCGCAGGATTACCTCACGCACAAAGAACTCATTCCAATGTCGACCTCCAGTATTTCCATGCCCCAAATCCAGGCACCGGACCAGGCCCTCGCCGCAACGCTCACTGACAAGATCAATAACAAGACCAAGCCATTAGGTTCGCTGGGAGCGCTGGAAAAACTCGCGCTTAAAGTCGGCCTGATACAGAACACGCTGGCGCCAGAATTAAAAAAACCGGTGATGCTGGTGTTTGCCGGCGACCACGGTATCGTCGAGGCCGGAGTCAGCCCTTATCCGCAAGCGGTGACCCAGCAGATGGTGCTGAATTTCCTGGCGGGTGGCGCCGGCATTAATGTATTTGCCAGCCAAAACGACATGGCAGTACGCGTGATCGATGCCGGGGTGAATCATGCTTTCGCCGCACATCCTGATCTTATCGATGCCAAAGTCGGCATGGGTACGCACAATTTCCTGCTGGAACCGGCGATGTCGATGGCGCAATGCCAGCAAGCACTTACACGGGGTGCTAGGCTTGCCCAGCACGAGATCGGGCAGGGCAGCAATGTCATCGGTTTCGGCGAAATGGGCATCGGCAATACCTCGTCTGCCGCAGCCTTGATGGCGGTGATCTGCCGCCAGCCGGTGGCCGCCTGTGTTGGCCGTGGCACCGGGCTGGACGATGCCGGCCTGCAGAAGAAGACAGCGGTGATCGAGCAGGCCATAAAGCACCATAACCTGGATAGCCGCGATGCAGCGCAAGTGCTGGCGACGTTTGGCGGCTTCGAGATCGCCATGATGGCTGGAGCCATGCTGGGTGCGGCGGAGAAGAATGCGGTGCTGTTGATCGATGGGTTTATCGCCACCGCTGCCTTACTGGTGGCGGCTGTGATGCAGCCCGCTATCCTGCACTATTGCGTGTTCTGCCATCGTTCCGACGAATCCGGCCATCGCAAACTGCTGGAGTTGTTGAAGGCGGAGCCCCTGCTTGATTTGGGTCTGCGCCTGGGGGAAGGCACGGGCGCCGCACTTGCCTATCCATTGGTGCAGGCGGCGGTGAATTTCCTGAATGGCATGGCGTCTTTCGAGTCGGCCAACGTCAGTCGCCAGGTGGATGCATGAGCACGCTTTCCGCATGATGCGCGCGCTAGCCTATGAATG
>Ga0247807_10002153_pt1 | contig 10989 bp, 10 predicted proteins | sample UWRJL074202C1_FD_179931 | JGI IMG/M metagenome (GOLD analysis project Ga0247807, IMG submission 179931) | Plant litter microbial communities from Arlington Agricultural Research Station in Wisconsin, United States - UWRJ-L074-202C-1 | ecosystem: Environmental > Terrestrial > Plant litter >...
GAGCTGGATGTTGAGGCTGCAGGGCCATCACGGGAGACTTGTTGTTGAAGGATCTCATTTTGGGATGGGGAGTTGGTAGGCGGTAGTGGTAGCAGGTAGTAATAATAGGTAGGTAGGTAATAGGGTGAATTGGAGTGGTCGATAGTTCAATTGAGAGTATCCAGAAGTGAAAGAAGGAAGAAGGGAAGAAGGGGTAAGAAAAGAGTTGGTGTGGGAGGAGGAGGAGGAGGAAGGGGGAGTAGAAGTAGAAGTAGAAGTAGAAGTAGCAGAAGAGGACCAGAAGAAGTGTGAGTGAGTGCGAAGCAGCAGAAAGTGTGTGTGAGAGAGAGAGAGAGCAGCAGCAGCGCACTGAGCACAGCACGAGCTGGATGCCGGGAGTTGCCAGGTGGGCGGCTTGGGGGGAAGAACAAGGACCGGGCGGGCAAGCTCACCAAGCCAGGGGATCCAGTAATTCACGACAAAGATCCAATTAGAGGACTGGCGGCTACGCTAGATACAAAAGGGAAAGGCGCAAAGTAACACTGCATGACTTTTGTCGCCATCCAATCCACGGCGATGCGGGGAACAGTGGAGAACACAATGGCCCCTGCAACAGTCACGGGTGCGCATCATTCTTGGCAAACATTTCGGTCCTCAGGCAGAAACCGACCATGCCTGTCAAAATCCTACAGTACAACGTTTGTTGTTATTGCCTTTCAGTTTATTAAAAGCCTCATATTTCAGGTATGAAAAGCAGCAACTAGGAAATAGAATTCTCTACTATATTTGTGAAAGCCCGGGAGGCTTACTTTACCATTACCAAATTGAGAATGTGAAATATCACGTGTCTGTACCGCGCTCTCGTACACTCTTCCCTTCTTTCCACGTCGGTTCTTCAAAGAGTCTGCGTTTTAGTACTGTATTGGCTTCTTTTGTTCTTTCATCGTCAGCCGGTCTTCAACGATCTGAAACCGAGGCTGTCTCTAGCACGTGACATCCTCTTCATTCCAAGGATAAGGAACGGGAGGCTGCTGCATGCGGCGCAATCAACTTATGGAACCGATGACAACTTCTACCTACGGCTGCACGCAAAAACCACATAGTCACGTATCGATACAAAGCCGTTGCAATCATGGCCTCCGTAACTTCCCTAGACAAGGATATGAGGAAGTTGCGCCTAGATAGATACACTCCTCAAGCTTCAAAAGAAGCCCGAACCTTCATAGAGGACGCCTTGGGAGAACCCCTCGCCAAACCAGATCTCATAGACAGTCTTAAAGATGGAGTCGCCCTGTGCAAGTATGCGAACAAACGATTCAACTGCTGAGAGCACGACACTAACTGTTCGTCCTTTTCAGGCTTGTTAATCTGGCGGCACCAAATACCCTGAGATTCAAAACCAAAGCCGTGATGCCATTTGTACAAATGGAGAATATCTCCTTGTTTCTAGAAGCCTGCAAAAAGCCCCCTTTCGGACTCCAATCGCATGACGTCTTTCTCACGGTTGACCTATACGAATCTAAAGACCCCGCACAAGTCTTGCAATGCCTCGGTGCTTTTAGCAGAGCGGCGCATAGAATTCAACCATCAATATTTCCGGCACCGATCGGTGGCAAGTCCAGGGGTGCTGTTATGAGTCCGCAGAATACCGGGACTGGGCAGGTTGGTGGCGGAAGCTTTGGAAACAACAGAGGAAGAGGGACATCCAATGCTAGTAACTCATCGTCTGCTTACAATTCGTCCGGTCGTCCTCCAAGCTCTTTGACACCTACTCGAACTGGCGAATCGAATAGTGGTCGATGGAGCCCGACGAAAAATTCCACCACCTCACCTGGTGTGAGTAGTTGGAGTAAGAAATCTGATGAAGGTGCCACATCCCCTGCTTGGAACATATCTCAATATGGTTACATGGGTGGTGCAAGTCAGGGCAATCTAGGAGTTTCTTTTGGTGGCCGACGACAGATCACTAGCGCGGGCCCGCACGTCCCGAACATGTTTGAGAAGGAGAAGAAGAGGAAGGAAAAAGAAGCAGAAGATGAACGCTTACGCTTAGAAGCCGAAGAAGAGCAGCGCATCCAGCGTGAGGAGATGGAAGCCGAGGAGGAAAGAGCTCGCCTTGAAGAGGAGCAACGGTGGGCTGATGAGGCGAGGAAGCTTAGAGAAAGAGAAAAGCAAAAGGCGGAAGAAGAGAGGCGCAAATGGGAGGAAGAAGAACGAAGATGGAAACTAGACGAGGAGCGAAGACAGAGAGAGGAGCAGGAGGCAGAGTCTAGACTACAAGACGAGAGACGACGAGCACGCGGAAACAGTGATGCTCGTTTACGGGGTCAATTTCTAAGTCAGTATCAAGCTGAAAATGGCGTGAAAAGAGACCATACTGGCAGCCAAGAGAGCAACCGTGTCAAAGAACTGGAGCGAGAACTAGAGCAGGCTCGAGAACGGGAGCGGCAGTACGAGCGAGAACGGCAAGCAAAGCCACGATCAAAGAGCCGGCACGCTATTGAGGATCACGATCTTTCGGAGCGGATGAAAGAAGGGTCAAAGGCTCGGGCACGATCCCGCAGTCGCCCACGAATACCAGAGCGGAAATCCAGTGATGAGCAATGGCGGAAAGATGAACGAGACTATTTGCGCCAACAACACAGCTCCCATCAATCATATGAACATGCACATGGTAGTGACGGGCCCTCAAAATCACCACGCCCGTTACCTGAGCCGACTGTGCCAGTTCGGGTAAAGACCAATCACACAGGCCCCTCGACACGACCACTTCCAGATCCCGCAACGTATCTACAACCCGCCGCTCCGAATTCAAACCGCACTGACAAATTCCTCTCCTCTAATCCGGCTCCACAGAAGCCACAACCGAAGACGACATATTCAAATGAGATTGGTGGTTTTGATAGTTCCGCTGAGCGTGATGCTGAAGATAGGCGTCGCCTTGCGTCACAAACAAAGACTAAAGCATCAGGTTGGGCATCAAAGTCTTTATTAGAGAGAGAAATGGAAAACGAGCGCCAACGGCAACAAGAATGGGAAGAGAGTCAAAAAGAGATCAAAACGAAGGTTCCCACTGGTACTGGTGTAGATGGAGTAGGTGGTGGCATAGGAGGGAAGTGGGATGTCAATCAATGGACAGGATACACAGGAGGAGATGGGCAGAATAAAGGCTCGCAGGGTATTGGAAGTGGGAGGAGACAGATTGTGGGGCCTAGACCACCACCCGGAAGATGATAATGTTTGTTCTTAAATCATGATACCAGAAGAACTCTTAGAGAATGAGAAACGAGTCATGAAGCGAAAGTCATGAAAGTTGAAAAGTCGACAAGTCGATACTCTCTACTTAAAGTCTATCGTATTACGTGCACCATCTTGTGCTTGTACCATTACACTCATGGGGTAACCAATTGCAAGGTACCTTGACCATCTCAACTCTACTTTGATGGACTAATTGGTCAATACATACGGGCCTTCTAGCTCTGGTTACACTGAGAAGCCTTCTACGACAATCTAAATCCTGTCCATGTCCCATGATCAATGTGTATGAAGGATTCGAACCATTAGCGAATTACTACACTTCTTCTTCCATTGCATTCTATGATTTACCACCATATAGAGAATGATAAAGAACCAGTAGAGATCTCAGTAAACATTCTCAAAACAGAATCAGGCTTTCCACTCTATACCTCCTTATTCTTACAGCCTCAAGCACCCTCCCTGCCTCGATTCTCCGCCGTTGTAACAGCCGGCGGAGTCCCGATATAACTCTCCGACTTGTTCCCCAACACCGTATCCGTTGCCTCGCGATACATAAGCCAGCACCTCTCAATCGCATCCGCAACAGTGATATCCTTTCTTACAATCCCAGAGTGTATCAGCTCCACTACATGTATCTCGACCTTCTTGAACTCATTCCAGTCGTTTCGAAACCGACCTGGGAGTCCGGAGTTATGAAGGAGAGCAATGACGCCGGCATTGACGGTGTTGGCGGCTGCGAGGACGGTGATCGGAATGCCATTCAAAGAACTGGACGCTCCCAAAGCGGTTAAAATGGCGCCGAGGACCACTAAGAAAAGACATTAGAAGTGATTGACGCTATCTTATCAAACTGCGAGATATTGAGTGATTGAAACAGCCCCCTGAACCTTTTTTAAACAGTATAACATATGAATTAGTCAAAATCCACACAAAAAAAAGAATTGTATACCTTGGAGCACAACACAAGTGCTGTAAATAGCCGAACAAATGTAAAAGTTCATCTCGCTCTTACGCCGTGAGTGCAGAATTCTCTTATACAATCCATCGGGCAGATTACGATAGCTGATGTTATTCGCCATTGTTTCCTCATCATGGCCTATTGCCCCGATGGCGCGACATAGTCTAATCTGCTCCGTAGCTTCCAGGGTCCTTACTGGGTGTATAGGGAAATCAAAAGTCTCTTTGCGGGCCAATCCTGCAACGGGAGGGGAGTGATCTTGCTTCGCCGTTGAAGAGCCATTGAAATGCTCCGCCTTTGAAGACCCGTTTGCATGTTCTTCTCTTCCTGCCATGATGTGTAATTGATCGTATCAATAGACAAATATTTTATACCAATTCAATATTGGCAGGTTCTGAGTGTGAAATATCGAGACAAGGAATAAGGAAATATTGCAACAAAGCGTAGGGAATCAGCGGGAAATAAACATACGTTATGTAGTATTGCGGCGTATCATACTCAGCTCAGCCCTATCCGATTTTGAGTAAATAACAGGCCCTAGCTTTGGATGTGCTTACTCTGTACTACCTTACTGAGGAGTACGGTCAAATGTCCGTCTCACACGCTTTTGGTATGGCTGACATGACTGACAAATGAAAGGATGGTTTTTGACGACATAGCAAGCTGATAGAGGTTCAGCTTCGAGTGCCACCAATACATTATAATTTTGCTTGGCGGCGGAGGTCAAGGCGTGGTTGGAAAGCGTGTTTGTGATTATTCCTAGTCGAGTAATCGTTCGGTTGGACGACGAATGGCGGTGATTGTGATTGCATCTCTGGTCTCAGTTTGTGATGTCCAAGGTCATGCTTTAATTGGGTGGCTGGTTGATAGGGGACACAGATTACAGCTGACCGCTGGACACCAAGTTTTGCTCGTAATATTGTGAGGTGCTTTCAGTGTCACCATAAGGCTTACAATGAAGCGTTTTCGGGTTAGGTCGTAGAATGAGGTTATTGATGAAGGAGCAGAGGTAAATTCGGTTGATTATGGTCTTGGAAGCCTGGCAAAGCCCTTTGTCGGCTCAGGACTAGTAGAAATGATGTATGTATCACGCATCATCGTGATGAACTGTCCTGCTAGTATGTCAAATGTCATACCTCTCTACCCAGTCTCTCCTTTCATTCTAATGAGGTACCGCTCTGGTGGCCCGTCAACACCTGGCGCTGTCCAACATATTTATCTGGACTCCGTCTACGATGCATGAAACGCCTACGGGATGAGCCCAGCATAAAAGCCCTGTTCAGATAAACCCTTCCCTCGTAACAGCAGGCAGCGAAAACAATAACAGGAGATCCCGAAGCTATCCTCTAAGGAGAAGGCATTTCGATCTACCCCAGATGAGGCGGCGGGCTCCAAATCTGTACACCTACCAAGTCAGTGGTTTGCTGCTCCTTCTTCCGCATTTCTTGGTTACTTCGGTACTTACTGTACATCGTAGTCTGATCTAATGTCTCCCGGTTGAATGGTTCCCCGCAATATATGATTAATTAATAAAGGCTTCAAACTCCACACCCGCCGGGCCAGGGCAGGCGAGCCATTTAGCCGCGAAGTGTCCCAGTGCCATGTCAAGTTGAGGCATGGGCCGTCTGGCAATTGTTGTCGGTCCCTGAGATTTTCCGTTCTTATCCTTCTGCGACGATCGTTTGCAAGCCAATGCGAGATCTGCACATGATCAATTAAATCCTGCTCCTTAGTTTCGTGGATATCGATCAAAGAAGATCTCGGACCATGTCGCGCGCCGAAATGGGCATTACCCAAAATGGATCAATGACCATTGTATCATGTATATCCGGCATCAAATTACCATGGTCTTTCACAAGTACAAGAACCCTCGAAAGTCTCTTCTGAGATCTTTCACTCAGTATCTGAGGCGAGTGTCTTTCGATTGCGTCAATTATAGCTCATAATGTCTTGCCTGGTTCTTGCTCTTTCCCTATTGGGTCTCGTTGCTGCACAGACTCCTGGATCGTCGCCAGAAGTTCATCCTAAAATTCAGACATGGAAATGTTCAAAGTCTGGTGGTTGTGTTGAGCAAACTAGTGCAATTGTGCTTGATGTACTGGCCCATCCTGTCCACCAGCTAGAGAACCCAAGGCTAGGGTGTGGCGACTGGGGAAACCCTCCAAATTCCACCGTGTGTCCAGATGCAGCTACATGTGCTAAGAACTGTATTGTTGAGGGAATAGCAGATTATACTAATTACGGCATAAAGACCGACGGTGACAGTCTCTTAATGAAGCAACTCAGAGATGATGGGTCTGTCGCGAGCCCGAGAGTTTATCTTCTTGCTCCGAATGAGAAGGAGTATGAGCTACTTCAATTGACTGGCAATGAATTTACATTTGACGTTGATGTCTCGAAGCTGCCTTGTGGCATGAATGGAGCTTTGTATCTCTCGGAAATGGGTGCTTCTGGAGGGGCTAGCGATCTCAATACTGGTGGAGCCGCTTATGGTACTGGCTACTGTGATGCCCAATGCTTTGTGTTACCGTTCGTCAATGGTGAAGTAAGTAATTATCCGGATATACTTTTGCAGAAGTTTGCTGATGGAATTTTAGGGCAATGTTGCAGGTAAAGGGGCTTGCTGTAATGAGATGGACATTTGGGAAGCAAACGCCCGGGCCGAGCAGATTGCACCACATGTATGCAGTCATCCAGGAGTCTACGGATGTACAGGGGCAGAGTGTACATTCGATGGTGTCTGTGATAAAAACGGATGTGGCCACAACCCATACGTACTAGGTAATAAGGAATACTACGGACCTGGGTTCACCGTAGACACCACACGGCCCTTCTCTGTTGTCACTCAATTTCCTGCCGAGAATGGCAAGCTCACCCAAATCCGTCGCCTCTACGTCCAGGATGGAAAAGTCATCGAGAACGCTTCGGTAAACATCACGGGTCCTCCACCTGGCAACCACATTGATACCGAGTATTGCACTGCAACGGGTGCTGCTCGCTTCTTGGATCTTGGTGGGATGGAGGAGATGGGCAATGCTTTAACGAGAGGCATGGTCCTTGCTATGAGCGTGTGGTGGGATGATGGAGGTAATATGAATTGGCTCGATAGTGGAAATGCTGGCCCTTGTAATGCCACCGAGGGAAACCCTAAAGTGATTCAGGCTATTCAACCAGACACTGCTGTTACATTTAGCAAGATCAAGTGGGGGGAAATTGGGTCTACTTTTGAATCTTAAATATAGAGGTGCACGCAAATTCTAGGAATACAAAGATGTACCTCAACTGGCGGTAGTCATGCATGATCTCAACATCTATTTCTATTCACAAGTGATCAAATTTTATCTCTATAACAACCTCTCATCGATATCGCCATCTGGTCTGAATTCTCCTGCATGCTATAAAATCGACAGACTACATGACGTCTGCTGCTGCTGCATAGCAAACTCCGAACTCTATCCATTGTATGGCCACTCTGCCTCCTTATTCTGTCGCATTTCATCATTTGGGATGTAGAAATCCCATTTTACCAGTAGTACAGTCTTATCTTCAATACTGCTCTCATCGAGAACCGCGAATGAACCTTGGCAGATGGGTTTCCGGTCAGGGTTATGGATTCCACTACACATTTGGCCTAAGTTGGCGATTTTCTCTCCACTGGATTCATTAGGTGACTCAGTGATAGGTTGGAGAGTGGGTCTAGGAAAAAATGGTAGCGATTTGTGCTGTACGAGAATCCAGATTTTTCCGCAGTCACATATCTCAGATGACTCAACGAAGCTATTAATGACCTGACCCATAAGTACAAGTATGATATAGCTATGATACTTAGTGTATACAGGAATATCTGCAGTGCAGGGAAGAGGAAAGAACTGTAGACGAATTCCAGCGTTCCCATTATCGGGTAAGGACGTCATTTTTGTGTTGTTAACAAGATGATTTAAAGATAGAACTTTGTTTGGATACTTTGAAGTAGTAAGATAAACCAATACAAAGATGCGCCATCGGCAAAGCACAGTCTGCCAGTTTTCATAGTGCTAGAACTCTGGAAATTGTATGCTTTAATTTGCCGAGGATCATAGAGATTGGTTTCAATCGCATCTCGGGATTAAAGATGTTGGAGGGTCTGCTGCTATTAAGAAGAGACCACTCTTGCATATTGGGCGAAGGAGAATTCAACTTACCAAATTTTCTCTTATTGTCGGTTCGCCATACGCATTGTTATTGGAGTGAGATCACTTTGAATACGGGGCACCGCACGCTCGTAATAGCGTAGTGCTCGTTGTATTTCAGTGGGATCATCTTGTTGTATTGACTACGTACGAAGGGAGTGTTTATATACTCAATGGCGGGTCATGTGACTATGTTACATGACTACCATTTGAATATGCCAACAATTATATGCTCGATACATAAATCTATCAACAGTGATTATGTAGCGTCAAATTCATCAAATACCACGCTGCCTATCGCTTAAAATTGCCAAGAAACCAACAGGGAATGTTAACGTCTACAACCAATATTCTCGTACATAAACAGTACTCTGATAACAACGCTACTGTTGACGTGAAACTACTGGAGAAATGCCAAACCAGATCACTTTACGCTTCCAATATCTCCCTAAAAATTCGCGCTTCTATAATGTACGGATACTTAAATCATGTATTTATAGAGACCAGCTAACTTGTGTGCCGGTGATTGGAGGCTCTTCCAGGGCCACGAATTGTCTTTGTGCAAAGATGTCTCTCTTCAGGCCGATATCTAGAATAAGTCTGGGCTGCACGACAACCTTGTAACCAATCGCACTAGGATATAGAAGAGCTCTATTCTGACGATTCTACGTATATCATGTCACCCACATCGAGTGACCAGATTCTCTCGCTTCTACAAACGTGTCAAGAGTTTCGATGCCTTAACAAAGAGAGCATTACATAACTATTTCCTGCTTCATTAACTTGGTTTTCCTTTAATAAGGACTTTTGTATTTGGATTTTTGCAAATCACCTCACACTCTGCATTATCACCCGCGAAATTTCACAGAGTCTATACCCAACCCTAGGGGTTTACCTAGTTTCCGTGATCTGGCACGTTATCAACGACCAAAGTTCGATGAGAACTTAACCAAAAAAGTTAAAAATTTAGCTCTAGGCGATGTGAACGATATTTCTTGTGGCTGGAATAGCCATGCGGATACATTCCGCGAAGAACTTTGCTAGCTGAGGGGTAAAGTAGGAGAGGAGGTGGTCTCGAAACCATCGCTAGAAACAACTCACGTGGTTTGGCGATGGAAAGGTCAAGAAATAGAGCTGGAGCAGAGATGTCAGCTTCTTTGGGGCGACATACAGCTCTGGGAAGCCCTAAAACATTGGTATAAATGTGAAGCACCCTATGAAGAGATATTCATTAAGGGATTGGAGGATCTCGCATTAGCTAGATTGCAGCTTATGCCAGTCGTTATCAAGAATAGCATTTTCATTGCAAATGCCAAACGCAGGCTTCTTCAGACATGTGGCTCAGAAGACAAAGAAGGGGAGCGCACGAATATCATGGGTCCTTGACCTTTTCACAGCAAATCTCCTTCTTGGGACTGGTACTGGAGAGGATATCAGCAATCTAAAATCGAGGATGTACTGTTGCCAGCGATCGTTGTAACAAATATATAGAGGCAGAAAATCTCCTAGAAGATGTTCCTGTGCTGATCGCAAAAATCGAGGAGCTTGGTTTTAAAACATCCGCTTATCCGAGGCGGAAGAGAAGGTTTGGAAGTGAAAAAGTTCCAAGCCTTTTAATACGACTTTTGTTATATCTCCATATAATGCAAGAGATGCATCCTTAGAAGCCCGACGAATTCAAAAGGACAGCCTCAAGGCTCATGTATATAGCATTATTTCCATGGCGTATTCAATAACATATAGGGTATCATAAGACAAATGCAAAGGTTCCTATTGCAGCAAACTTCTTTGAATAGTAAAAACTTAAGGAATCATGGCTTCACCTACGTGTCGAAATACTGGAGGGTCAAACCTACGTCCTGCACGGTCCTCTTACTTTCCATCGTGTATATAGAGTAAGACAGATCCCCATTAGTTAGAGAAGCAACCAACTCATTATCAAGCTACTATTATTTCTAACACTATGATATAAACCACTACCAAATCCTAAAGCCCTCGTATGTATACTTCTCCTCAAGCGCTATTTCGTATCCACCTCCAATACCTCCAGGACCCACGTTAGGCACTCCACAAATGAATTCGGTCGTCTACAAACAAGCCCACTTTATTCTCGCAAAGACGCACCATTCTCTACCAAATATTAACAGCATACTAAAACACTAATGCACAAATCAAACATCTTTGATATCTTTGATGGTCTAACGGTCATGATTTCCGCTTGTCAATTGGTTACAATTAACAAGTTTCGCGGGAGATCGGGGTTCGACTCCCCGTCAGAGAGTCTTCTCCTGAGTTCACGACCCTGAGTCATATACTCAGACATACTCATCTTTTTTGTTTGTTGAGACTTTTGAAGCTGGGTATCTTGTCGTTTGCAGCGAAACTTCTGCCAAAAGCCTTGGCAGCAGGATGTGGTGGGATTGGTTGCTAAGCGAAAGTTCAAGCATGCTGTATATGTACTGTAGATATATGTATATATATGTAGGTTAGTTAGGTAAGATACCTGCCTAAGGAAAGCAGGACCTTGGCTGCAAGCAACATGGCAAAGGATGAGCCAAATAGTCTTTTGCATACTTATCAATTGTCAAGCTTCTGTCTGTATTAAAAGCTTTCGTAGTAAAGCCT
>Ga0247807_10002155_pt1 | contig 10985 bp, 10 predicted proteins | sample UWRJL074202C1_FD_179931 | JGI IMG/M metagenome (GOLD analysis project Ga0247807, IMG submission 179931) | Plant litter microbial communities from Arlington Agricultural Research Station in Wisconsin, United States - UWRJ-L074-202C-1 | ecosystem: Environmental > Terrestrial > Plant litter >...
TCTCCAGCCTTGTCTAGTTCTTCTACTTCTTCATGTTTTGATTCCGTATAGTCAGTTGTTCCCTCCCCCAACGTGCGTGAGTTGGACTTCTCATCTTCAGACTTAATGCTTGCGCTCCGACTTAAGGGTGTGCCCTCTCCTTTCTCGATGTTATGAAGTTGAGACATAAACTCGAGTTGCTTGCTGGCCGCAGGTTTAATTTAGAAGAAGGCGACTTAAGTATTGGCCGCTTTGGAGTTGAGGGACCGGGTGCAGATCTTTAGGATACGAAGCCATTTACACACCATGCAGAAGTCAGGAAACTGGGATTCAGATTGGAGGAAGATTATAATAGGTGAATACTCTCAATTATTAGAAACTAGAATCGGTTCATGATCACAATCGTTCAACGAGCGAAGATGAAGGGCGTGGTCGGCTTAACAGGACATTCATTAGAGGGGGGCCCAACCTTGTGCCGAGCTCCGGATATCATATTTCGTAGGAAGAGTGCACCCGGGACGTCAATTAGCTGATAAGTGGGAGTAGCCTCACTGAGGCTAATAACAGACAAGAGGAAGTGTTTAAGCTTGCAGAAATTCAAGCACTGTGCAGTTAGTGCTCATGATGTGAATTGGTTTCCCCACTGAATTTCATTTGTATGTACTACTTTCATGATGGTGCAGACGTGATAGCTCTCGCTTGAGTTGCTCCGACTTCCAGCATCCCCACCATATGACTAAGACGGGGGCACGAGGAGCTACCAAGTAGCAACTATGTGCATATACGTGATACTAACAGAGAATACAGAGTTTGGTATTGTCAGGTAGTGTTGGGTGGTATGGTGTTGAACAAGTCACATGATAATCGAATATTAGTGATGTACTGAAAGCCAGTCATCCATCCCACTTTGACTTCTCTATTGGGAGCTTATATATGCCACGAGTTCATCGTGGTGAGGATTAATTAGTGTGGAAAATGAGCAGGTTGATGGTCTTTGACAGTACGTGTTTGCGATCTAGGGATTTGAGTACAGAATGATATCGTCGTCACCTTGATCCATCTTAAAGTCTGACGTATGAAGGGAGATGGGGGGTTTCTCCCTACCTTACGGAACTCCAGCAAAAAACTTTGTAATGCTGCATACCGTAGCGTTAATTAGAGGTAAAGCATTGATACGTCGGAATTACGATCGGAAGTTCCCTCTTTTACATCGCATCATCTATTTTGCGGGCTATCCAATTAGCCAAAAAGGGTTCCTGAGATATTTAACCGTTACGAGATCAGTTTGGCTCAATCTCAGCTCAATCTCATAAGCGAATCATTTAATTTTAATAGCCTCCTAGTCGTTGGTTCAAATGTTCTAAAATTGGTTCCTATTGTGACTCTAAGTCATGGAACACCTGGTGGTTGTGTCTATGGGATGACGACCATATTCTAGTCTCACTCAAACTTGATGCCATTCTGATGCTCAGGTACAAAGAGAAAATCTGAGTGCAAATACCTTATGTTTTCAAAGCATGTGGCTCAATCAAACTAAATTGCCAAGTCGATGATTTTGAGACCGTAAGAATCATACCTAATACCTATAAAAAGTTTTTCTCTTTTTCACAAGGTGCATAATAGACCCAAACTGTTGCACTGAAGAGGCCACTTAATAGTCATTGGCAAAAAATATGTATAATAGCAACCTTAGGCTCAAAGATGTCTCCTCCCATATCACCTAGTGACAAGTCAAAGATTCCTGTTGATGACCATGAATTGAGATTAAGCCTCATGCTACCAAACTCCCTTCGCCAAAAAAAACCATGGAATTGGGATATCAATTTGAGGAAGCAAGGAGGAAAAACGCCATCATCGTTTCGCAAAAGAGTCGCTGTAATCCAAACGCGCGTGCCATTCGTAACGCCTGCCGTATTTCGGCTAGGATGAAGAATAAAATACAGATTGGTAAAAGTTTCGTGGGCGGTAATAGGGGTGGGTATCTATGGGTCGGCAAAAATCTCGTTACTATTCTCAATAACGAATTGGACCGCATTGTTTTTTGCGTGCATATCGCTCATTTCCCGCTCTAAGCTAGTATCTCGCATAATCGTAGGTGCGAAGACTACTGCCAAGTTTTTGGGTGTCATCTAGGATTGTTAGCTGTTTGCACAAGTGAGCTGGGGATTCTATTTACTAGATTTTCGCTTTCTCTAATTGCCACGCGAGCGAGGTGGAACACCAAGAATTCTAGGCAATCACGGTGCTTGGGAGGAAGCATGTTGAAGGTCTTTCTGAGATGGTTGCATCGCTCTTCGTCATCCTCAACAGCTGCAATGGTGTTAGCAAAAAAGAACAAAAGGGTAATGTAGATGAGAGCTTACACATTGATTCCAGAACGCGATCATAGACATCAAAGGTTAGGAGGGGAATAGGTAGCTTTCTGAAGTATTGCTTCAAAACACTTGTGACTGCGGTGATGTCTAGGCTAGGATCCGAAATATCGTAATCTTCAGTTTTCTCAAATCCTTCTTGGATGAGTTTGACTTGGCCGCTTCCTCCAGTCTTTCGGTAGATACCCTCGATATCCATTCCGCGTAACTCAACCTCTTCGATACAGCGAGTAACAACACTAGGAATTTGACGTCGTTCATAATCCGCTCTCTCCACAAGGTCAGACCCGAAAAGTGTTGATGGGTTTTCAGCAGGAGGGAAATTGCCATTTGACATGGACTTTGGCATGTTGGACTTCTTGAATAAGCCGAAGCCTCCACCAGCCCGTGGATCGGCTGTAGTAGAGCGAGGTAGACTCCCTGGCTGTGGCCCTGCTGCAGCTTCAACAGGTGCAACTGTCATATTGTAAGGCATACCAATGCTGTCTCCAGTCTGGCCTTGCCATTGTGGGTTCCGCTCATGTTGCTGCTGCTGTTGTACTGAGGCGAACGCTCCCTTGAATCCCTTGGAAACTCCTTTAGCAACGGTTTGCCCTCCCTTTTTCCAGTTGAACTTCTTAGCTTGACCCTTGCGAATGTTAATTACGTGTGGAGCAGAGAGCACTGTTGCGGGTTCTAGACCAGAATCCTGATCCATTGATTGGGGATAAGTAGTAACAGAGCCGGATCCTGATCCAAACATGGTGGTGCTGGTTGATGGTCGGAGAGATGATTCATCAATGTGGATGGACGCATTAGATTTCGCTTTACTATGGTGAGTATAGATTCCCAAACCGTTAAGTGGCGTTCGCACACTGTCAGTGCTAGCGGTGCTCTGAGCTTTGAATCGCTCCTGGATTTGGTGCGTGAGGTCGTTGTTCATGTCAGCTAACTGTGCGTTCTTCGACGACAATTGCTCAAACTCAATCAGTGCTCGATCTCGGTCAGCAGTAATTCGATTTTTTTCCTCAAGGAGCTCGTTCCGGCCTTCATATAGTGCCTCCACTTCAACGGCCATTGTTTGTTTGAGACGTTCCAATTTTTGAACGAATTCCTTGATAGCGGAGTCTTCCAGATCAGCAACGTTGATAGGAGTCTTCGTATCCTTCGCCCTCTCTACATAACCAGCAAGAACCTCCAATTGACGAATCATAATCTCCGTCTGCGAGTCTAGAACAGAAACAGTTTTTCTCCTCTCCACCAACTTGCGGTTCAAGGATTTCAGATCCTTCTCAGTAGTGAATTGTCGTTCAAGCTCAGCGACTCGTTGTTCCGAATTGCGAAGTTGTCTACGAAGCAACGCTGGATCATCCACAGATATTGGAGAGTGTATAGAAATTGGACTACTGATTTCCCGAGCCCCAGCAGAACTGTCTAACTCGGCAATTGGTGTTCTTGGCCAGCGTGGTGACTGTGCGGACCGTGTAGTCTCACTAACGCTACGACCGTGACCGTGCTGACGTGCCGTTAAGCTGGTATCGCTGGCAGTTCTCCCATGGCGGACAGCGTTTGATACCCTGCGAAGAAGTGACTGTGAGTTTTCATCCGTACCGCCTAAGATACGCGCCATATCCTCATCCATCGTGAAATCCCCGCCTGCACTCCATCTTGGTAGCTTAGGAGATACTGGAGGTCCATGTGACCCGGGTAATTCATGTACGATATGATTTCCTGTTTGCTGAGTAACGAGAGGGTTCATTGCTGGTCTGGGTGGTGCAGCTCTAGGAGCCATATAAGAATCACTAGGCTGTTTTGAGGCACTTGGACGTGTCGGAGCACGGAGAGGTAGAGCCATATCCTCCGCCAGTGGCATCTGGTGAACAGGTGGAGATATTGTTCGTCCATTTACTGTTGGCGTGACTCCTGGAGTATCTGTTGACGAAGCCGAGGAAGAAGTTGTGTCCGGAGATGAGGAGCTCGTTGAAGTGGTAACAATCTTATTACCTGTGCCTATTTCCTTACGAGGTATTGACTTAGATGTAGACCCGGAGTCACCTCTTGCCTGTGATACTGGTTGATGTGACCTATTTGAATCAGTAGAAGGTCTCTCATCATCACCTAGCCGAGAATCCTGCGAGGAGCGTGGAGTTGACTTGTCGGCAGACAACATTGGCTTAGGTGATTCGGTTCTGGATATAGCCGCAGCAGGTTCTTTGCGCTGCGAAATATAACTGGTAGAATAGCCATTGGAATTTGATCTTGACGTGTCGCTGTTGCCCCTGTCCACCGATCCTTCTCTTGGGGAGCTTCCGACCTTCTTCCCTTTGGGTACATCGCCCAATCTAAATTTCTCACTTGATCCCTGAGTCTTGTTTCCATTTGTAGGTGGTTGTGCGTGCTGCACTCGAGTGTCACTGCTTCCAACCGCAGGAGAAGCCTTCGCAGCAGATTTTCCTCCTGCCTGAGCTTTACGTATGCTTTCTTTGATTTGTGCCGTCTCTTGTTCTGATGGTTGTCGACCTTTTTCTTGAAAGGCAATATGTGGTGATGAGGCAGAGCTCACTTCGCGCGACTTTGCATCAGTCCGAGATTGAAACTTACTGCCAAAGTAATCCTTTTCAGGGGCCTTATTCTCGTTGCCCTTCTTTGATGTATCAACCCAATTCTCGGATGTCGATCTTGGGGTCATGGATGGCGCAGGGCTGGGGTCCAACGCGAGAGGTATGAAAAAGCTCTCTCCATCACCAGTATTCAGGTCAGAAGCTTGGGAAATCTGTGAGTGTCGATTGTTTCGGTAGGTTGTTGTCGGCAGAGTAAGTCCATCCTTGGAATGACCATCATTTGCAGGTGGATCTTGTTCAGAAGTCTCGTGTGGTCTCAAAGAGCTGCTCCTTGAGGATGAGTCGTTTTGATGTGCCTGACGAGGCCTAGGAGAAAGTTCCGTTGGCGTATCTGTATCTAGTGATGGGGATCGATCATCCTGGGAGAATGTGCGCTGCCCAACAGCACTAGGAGGGAGTGCTGGTAACGATTTGTCTACCAACATTGGCGATTGTTCGTCTTTTTTGAGCTTTGCATTTGCCGCAGCTCTAGACTTTTTCCTTCTACGAGCCATTAAAGATTCATGACAGCTCATACAAAATATGCCTTGTGAAGTCCGAGCATATCTTAGATTTTCGATCTTTCGCTTACAATTCCTACACCGAAAACATGTTGCGCAGAAGGCTTGGTCACCCGTAAGGATAGCAAGGTCTTCGATTTTGTTGCCGCATGCACTACAGCTATATGTGCAATTGTTACAGATGAGAGATCCGTCGCCGAGGAGTAGGAGGTTTGCATCGGAGTCGAGTAAAGTTCCACAGGTATTGCAGCGGAAGCAGTTCAAATGCCATCTGTTGCCAGCTGAAAATGTGTTAGCAATTTTCGTCCATCTTCATTGCGACTCCAGAGCGCCTCGAAATGATTTGAGACCAATTCATCCGATCGTTCGGTGATTAGGAGGTGTGGAAGAGAGATCGTAGTTTGGCACTCTAATGTGGACAACATACCTAATTCAAAGGCCTTGCCTTCCTCAAGTATCTGCAGAATCATATCAGTACCGCCCTGGTGCGTTGGACCACCGCAGACTTACATCGCCGCAGCCTTTGCACGGATATGCCATATCATCGCCATCCATTGGAGAATCTAGATAGTCGGCCGGCGACTCCATCTTTGCTGGTGATTAAGCTGGCACGACAATGAACTTCAAAATCTGCAACGACAATCCTCCTCACAAGTGTGTAGGTAGCCTCGTTGTTTGGAAGGGCTCGCAGTGGCGAGTGCTTGATGTCGTCGAGGATGAGATGCACGGCCGACACTGGTGATCTGTTGGAGAAATCGGTTTCAAGCAATCCGCAGGGTTCAGGTCGATCGGTTCGTTTATTTGGAGGTAATTAATTGAGTGGAGAGACACGGCCCATAGTCCATACGTATACGGGGATGCCAGACTGAGGCGACTGACTATAGGGCAGGCAATCGTCAAGTACGAATATTGCAGAGGGTGATAATAAGTTTTTGGTAAAGACCAGGCCACAGGTAGGAAGAAGAGTTTACCGTGCTCCGTGGTGAACCTAGTGTTGAGACAGGGAGGACGACAGTTACAGTTACAGCACTGAGGAACCTCCTATGGCGGACCCACAGTTCCAGCTTAGAAGCCACGCATTTGGTTGTGTACGGAGGTATTACACACGCTAGCTGGGCCAAAATAGGGGTGCGATCCGCCACAATGAGTTTAGGTTTTAGGGGCTTGATGATCTACGCGTTAAGTTCCTACTTGGTAGATATGTACTGTATTATTACAATACAGTATTGCTTCTCGTCCAGACCGTTGAGCATCGCTTTTCCCGTCCGCGACGGAAATATGCACGGTGATAAAAGGTCTTCCTCACTTCCAGCATTTCCTACATACTGACATCACCATCATCCATAGACATTGCTGCGTTCTACTGGCAAAGTTAGACCTCCATTCCAACGCTTCCGGCGGTCAAATCAGTGCGAGCGGAGCTGTGGTATCAAGGGCTCTGGCAGCTGAACTGCTACAGGCATGATTCTCCGCTGTTTGAATGTCGGATTAATTGCATCTACTGCATCATCAACTGCAAGAAATTCGGAGAGCACGACAGCCCAAGGGGGGAAGTACAGCAGCGAAAGGAGAGAAGGGACTGGAGCACCCGAGCATACGGGCCATGTTGACTTATTCACGAGGTCATCGATCGTGAAATACAACCTCCGCGATATCGTGGTAAACATCCAACGTTTGGCGGGGTTTCCGGACGAGGCATGGCGGTGCTCACCACTCATATTGCTGGCGGTTTCAGGTAGATGAAACACCCAAGTCGTGGACATCAGAGTAACTTTCGGCAAGTTTGTTCATGGGTACTAGTACCGGTCACATACTAGTTGGGATGACATTCAGCGCGGCCCTTCTGGATTCCAAATGTGAGTAAAGTTTCTGGACATTATAAGATGAAAACACTCTACAATCCAGGAGTGGCAACTTCTTGCAGCAGTGTATGTACTGGAAGAACTCGGCGCAGCATTTAATCTCAGCATATATATCATTATTTCACAACCTACATCCTGAGCAACGGGACCTAGAGACGCCAGCATCACAGCCATCCACACAAATCAATACCCATTGTTCCTAGCCTCCGCATCTGGCTTGCTCGTAGGATATGGTTTTGTATGGCAGTATCCCCCACGAGGCCAGGCATCACGTTCTGCGATTGATACTACTGCACACCAAATACAACACAATTACAAGCACTAACACCGATCACAGAGCCTCGTTTCTTCGAGCGCTTGACAAGTTGTCTGTACCCAAAGTTCGGGACCCATACCCGTATATTATTACCATGTTGCGGCCATGTGTTCTTCATGTCGTTGTCCGTCACGCATGATTGCCGAATAACTTTAACTTCGAGAAGCTCTCATCAGAAACCCCTTCTATTCTGGCTGATCTCATGAAACGAGATTCTCTGGCAAATTGGTAATTTCCCTGCGTTTTGGTATTCCCTGAGAAAATCACGAAATCCTTCGTGGCTGAATTACAGGGTTCTAGAGTTCCTGAAGGTGTTTCAGCCAGCCGGGGATCATCCTTCCCCGACAGCATGTTTCGGCTTCTGATTTGGCTCGTGGGGGAAAAGATAGAGAGGCTCATGTTTGCCACATCTCACATGCCACCTCACTACAAAAGCTCTTCAGGACGACCAAATCTCGCCCTGCAAGGGCGCTTCTTCTACTGATATATGAGTAGATATTTCGTAGATAAAGCTTAGCATAAAGTACTCCAAGGCTTTATAGAAATGCAAACTTGTTTTTTAAGAAAGCTGACGACTTCACCCTTGCCCATTACTCTCTACACAGACTAAATGCGAGGCTAAACATTGCCGCAAGTAATAGTCAGGAGATTTTTAGAGCACGATTATTCGATTTTCTCGGAGTTTCGGGACAGATCGCTAATTCATTAGTACCCAACTAGGTTAATCCGCCATCTTTGACCATTCGCCTACTGACTGAATTAGCAACACAACGGGACCTCCTTTGTCACATTTTAATATTAAAGCAAATCCATCCGAACAGTATACTAGAAATCAACAATTGTTTCTTTGCGGTGTGCTAAGGCTGTGGTTAGATTCATTACCTATAGCGGAGGCTTATCGATCAGTTCAAAGGAGCGCCTAGCATTAACTTCTCTCATACATTCTCATCGCATGTATAAGTTACGACCTTCTTAGATATCCTGGGGCTTCGGAGCTGTATAGTAGAGAATTTTAAGCCATCGATTTCTGGATTGAGTCTGGTTTCTTGGACTGTTTTCTCCTTAACATTCTAAGGTTCATTCATTATGGACAGTTTTCTGAAAAGTTGTGGGACCTGCCCTCAAATAACCACAGCAGGCCAGTGACGACTGCTTCCCAAGTAAATAACACGGCAAACTGATGTTATTTCCGACAAATATAGTATTGTGGTGAAAAGTTCACGTCACAAATGGGACGAATCGGGTGGTCATTTAGACGGACTCCTATCCACTAGGTTGTTATTAACTTTTCTAGGATCTAGTAGCGTTTCCATCGGATGCGGCTCGGAATTCCTTTCAATTTATCTCAGTCTTTATTATGCTTCCTAAGCTCTAAAGAGTTCATTTGCTGTATCAAATGGATTTTAATCGCTGCTATTGGACGTTTCTGGAACGTGCCATACTATCTAACAAGACAATCTCTTCGTATTTCCTAATCTTAGGCTGCCCTATCGCTATTACCCGAACTAGCAGCAGCAAACAATCAGGTTAGCAATCTGTGCGCGCATTAAACACTCATCGATCAATTTCTGCTACGCGATTCGAAGAGGTTTCCTCGTCTTGTGTTTGGTGGAACCTACCTCGCCTTTGGAGCCATGCATTGACATATCGTGCTTTAACGCTACAATCTTCGCTTGCATTAGCACGTTAGGATCTAGATAGGCGGATTTTCTGCAGTAAGAGAAGAGGTTGCGTCGAGATAAAGCCCATGACAATCGTGCAACTCCATAGATATCATCTGCGTACTCGGCGGCTTCAGGACATGTGGTTGACATATAACAATGTGAGGTCATAAAACACATAGCATTTCGTCCCGCTCCCTAACCACAAATTCTAGGTGGCTACAAAGTCTAGAAGTGTAGCCTCAACTCATAGATTCAAGGAGCAGGCCTCTTTCTGATCGGAGCAGAACGTGCTCTGATGCAGTCAAGACCCAAGGCCATTGATAGCGCGAAAGGTTATTTTAGTTTCTAGAAACTCGTTAGTGTTGTTACGACGATTTTGAGAACAAATGCTTCGTAAGATAATTCTCTCTCAAGAAATGTTTCTAATTACCCAATTTTCCGTCCGTTATTTAGTTTTCGATGAAGAGATGAAGGTTGTCCCGTGGGAATGCACATTGAAAGAAATCCATACCGCGCAGTGTTCCGTTCAGGTTTGATAAGCTCCTCGCAACTTGAAAATGAACATACTTGTTAGCTTGTCTGTCGCGTGCTGATCTGAATGCTTTATCTCATATAGAAGGAATAGGCTCTACAAGTCATCGATGTCATGTCCACGTCTTTAATATCCTATAAAGGTGTAGCGACGTAAGCTGCACTCTCCTATGCTTATACTAGCCAGGTCAGAATCTATGCCTTTTGCATCGGCATCGTAATCCTCCCGCCACAGGTCCCGGAATAATGGGCCGTAATACAGGTCTGTAGAAACATAAGTTTGAAGTCTGATATGCATGCCATGCGCCACGTCGCCGATCAATTCCCCCGAACCTTGCCATACTCGCGTAGTTTCGTTTCGCACCTCCGTGACCTTCAACTTCTCCAGGACTCTCGCGTACGAGTCTACGACTTTGATCAGACCATCTTGCGGATCTGCTACCTAGATCTGCGAAGTGATACCGAACCCAAAACTCAGAGCCATTGGCACCTTATCAAAGCATGGCATCTCTCCTATTCGTGGAATGACCTAAAATATTAGAGGGGCTGCCAGCACTTTGTGTAAAGCTATATCTACCCGAGATTTTACCCATTTAAGAGTGTTGATCGAGTTACTCCTGTCTGGGACTTCTTTGATGAGTATTATGCAATGCAGCGAACGAAGAATTCCTATTGTGAAACAGGAACACGGAATGTAGTGTAATATCGGAGGTCAAACGAAAGCCCCTACCAGATATCTCTACTAGAGCACAGTGACAACCTCTAGCTATTTTATCTCAAAAAAATTAGGGTCATAGTCGAATTAGAAAAGTGAAGTTTTAGTAGAACCTTTGCAAAAATAAAAAGTTTATGTTCGTTGTCCTCGAATTGAAAATGTTCACATTATTCATTCAAGTCTAAAGACTCTCAATACTCCCTCATCATCATCATCTGTACCGCACATGGCATATATTCTATCTACCGCTTTTTAAGACATTTAAGCCAAACCTATCTACCTCCAAAAATCTACCGAGTATATTATATTCCACCCCTAGTTGATAGCATACCACGTCCTGGTAATCGCGCACAACAACCGAGATCTGGCAACGAACGTCCTTACTCCACCGAGGATCATCTTATCGGTCGGAATATACACCGCCTAATTCTCCTTCTTGCGAACTC
>Ga0247807_10002156_pt1 | contig 10980 bp, 8 predicted proteins | sample UWRJL074202C1_FD_179931 | JGI IMG/M metagenome (GOLD analysis project Ga0247807, IMG submission 179931) | Plant litter microbial communities from Arlington Agricultural Research Station in Wisconsin, United States - UWRJ-L074-202C-1 | ecosystem: Environmental > Terrestrial > Plant litter >...
AACCTTTAGCCAAAGTCATTTTTACAGGATTAAGTCTAGGTAACACAACAGTACAGGTGGATTCTCTTTATAACGGGCATCGTTTACTGAAGCGATCGATGGAGCAAACCTCCGAAGTTACCTTTAGTCATGACGATAAACTTATTGGTATTCAATTCACAACCGGAGATTTACTAAATGCAGACAAAGTACGTTATCTGTACAAATTAGAAGGTTTTAACAATCAATGGTTTCCAACCGAAAAAAATAAAATCGAGTTTTCCTCTCTCGCACCCGGAAATTATACACTTTACATAAAAGCATCGAATAGCGACGGAATCTGGAATGAACAGGCAACCGTTTTAGAGATTCGTGTTACACCGCCCTTTTACTTATCCGTTTGGGCTATTTTATTTTATTGTTTCGCTTTGACAGCACTAGGAATTTATCTGTACGATCGTACCAAAAAGAAACATCAGCAGGAGCTTGAACAACAGCGTATTCAGTTAGAGCATTTGCAGCAAATTAATCTTAACGAAATGAAACTTAGGTTTTTTACCAACATAAGTCATGATTTAAGAACACCCCTTACGCTAATTACCATTCCGCTGCAAACTATTTTAAGCAAAGATTTAGAAGAAGGATTACGTGGTAAACTCAACATTGTATACAAAAACGTAGAACAATTAATGGCATTGATCAATTCGTTACTGGACTTCCGTAAACTCGATGTTGGTACCGAGAATTTAAACCTGACATCGGGCGATTTTATTACTTTTATTGAAGAAAGATGTACCCTTTTTCAAACCTATGCTACAGATCGCAATATGCAGTTTTCGTATACGAGCGATATAGAAAACCTAATGATGCCATTTGATACCGTAAAAGTTCAAAAAATACTTTTTAACCTGTTGTCAAACGCCTTCAAATACACACCCGATGGCGGAAGCATTGCCTTGCATATTTCTCGTGAAGATGAAAATGTAGCTGTAAGCATTGCGGACACCGGTCAGGGCATTGCTAAAAAAGACAGGAAAAAGGTTTTTGAACGCTTTTATCAGGCATCTCAAGAAGAAGAAAAAACAGGAAGCGGAATTGGTCTTCATATCGTGAGCGAATACATTGCCATGCATGGAGGAAACATTACTATCAAAGACAATTTACCAAAGGGAAGTATATTTACCTTTTCACTCCCAATACTCGAAATCGAAGAAAATCAAAAAGAAATCGTACCGTTTGAATTGCCTGCTGAAGCAAAAGCAAACGAAAAACCTTTAGTACTATTTGTAGACGATAATACTGATTTTTGCGAGTTTATGGCAGACAGCCTTTCTGAAGATTACACCGTTTTAATTGCCAACAATGGTGTTGAAGCCATCGAAAAACTACAACAAAACGATGTTGATATTGTAGTAAGCGATGTTATGATGCCCCTAATGAGTGGTACCGAATTATGCCGACAAATTAAAACGTCAATCGAATGGTCGCACATTCCGGTTTTACTATTGACTGCCAGAACTGCTGAGGAATACAAAATTGAAGGCCTTACCATTGGTGCAGACGATTACCTCAACAAACCTTTTAATTTTAATGTTCTAAAACTTCGTATCGACAAATTTTTAGAATGGACAAAAAAATCGCATCAGGCGTTTAGCCAAAAAATGGATATTGCTCCAAGCGAAATCACCATTACGTCGCTCGACGAACAGTTAATAGAAAAAGCCATCAAAGCTGTTGAAGACCACATTAGCAATCCTGATTTTACTGTTGAAGAACTAAGTGCTATTATTGGGCTAAGCAGAACACATTTGTACAAAAAGCTAATGCATATTACAGGAAAAGGTCCTGCCGAATTTATTCGTACCGTTCGTCTTAAAAGAGCCAGACAACTTTTAGAAAAAAGTCAGCTTCAAATTGCAGAAATCGCCTATGCTGTTGGTTTTAATTCTCCAAAAAGATTTAGCGTTAACTTTAAGACTGAATTTGGTATTTCCCCATCTGATTACCTTCGAAGCTTAAAATAAAACCTCAAAACCATCCTTTTGCAACGTAACAGGCAGTAATGTAATTCATCATAACCCATCAAATTGATGTTATGCGAGTATCTTCGTAGTAGCTAATCGCTTTACTAAATACCAACCAATTACAGAAAAAGCATAATGAAAAAAGGAACACTATTTTTACTATTTATTTTTATTTCCTGTCATCTAAGTTACGGTCAGGGCTATACCAATCCTATCATTCCGGGATTTCATCCTGATCCGAGTGTGTGTCGTGTTGGCGACGATTATTATCTCGTTACCAGTAGTTTTGAATTTTCTCCTGGTGTACCTTTATTTCACAGTAAAGACCTAATAAACTGGCAACAATTAGGGCATGTACTAACACGTCCATCGCAATTGCCTTTAGCCAAAAGCCGCGCTTCTGGCGGTATTTATGCACCAACAATTCGCTATCACGAAGGAACATTTTATATGATTACAACCAATGTTACCGATAAAGGGAATTTCATTGTGCATACCAAAGACCCCAAAGGCGAATGGTCTGATCCTGTTTGGTTAGAACAAAAAGGAATCGATCCTTCACTCTATTTTGAAGGAGACAAATGTTACTTAACAACCAATCCTGACAACACTATTTATCTAAGCGAAATCAATCCAATTACGGGAAAACAGCTTACTTCGAGCAAAGCGATCTGGACCGGAACCGGAGGACGATATCCTGAAGCTCCGCACCTATACAAAAAAGACGGCTGGTATTATTTACTAATCTCAGAAGGTGGAACGGAATACGGACATAAAGTAACGATTGCCAGAAGTAGAAATATTGATGGTCCGTACGATTCTAATCCTGCTAATCCCATTTTAACGCATGCTAATGTAGGCACACAAATGAGTCCGATACAAGGAACAGGACACGCTGATTTTGTAGAAGCACAGGACGGTTCATGGTGGATGGTTTGTTTAGGTTTTCGCCCGCAATCGGGACTGCATCACATGTTGGGACGTGAAACTTTTCTGGCTCCCGTACGCTGGGACAAAAATGCCTGGCCGGTTATTAATGGAAACGGAACAATCGATTTAAAAATGGACGTTCCTACCCTGCCATTACAGCCTTTCAAAAAAACAAATCCAACTTCTGATTTTAAAGCAACGACATTAGGTCTGGAATGGAATTACCTGCGCAATACCGAGCTTAAAAATTATTCGCTTACTGAGAAAAAAGGTACACTGCGTTTAAAAGCTTCTACTATTCAATTAGATGATTTTCCAGGATCGCCAACCTTTGTGGGACGTCGTCAGGAACATATCAATTTTACTGCTACAACGTCTCTTACGTTAAATGATGCCAAAGAAGGCGATCTTTCCGGTTTAACGGTTTATATGACAAATGAAGCGCATTACGATCTTTTTCTAAAGCAAACTGCAGACAACAAACAAACATTGGTTTTACGCTATAAAATAGGCTCGTTATCGCATATCGATACTGAAATTGTAGTACCTAAGGGCAAAGTGTATTTGCAGGTAACAGGTGACAACGATTTTTACTCTTTCGCTTATGCAACAGACGGAAAAAACTTTACGCCTCTTGGTAAAATAGAAGTCCGAAATATCAGTTCTGAAACCATTGGCGGTTTCACCGGAATTTACCTCGGCCTTTTTGCCTCCTCAAAAAAAGGATCAAAAGCCTACGCAGATTTTGAAACTTTCGAATATAGTGGTAAATAAGTTTTTAAATCAATTATAAAAAGAATACCTCAGGACTAGTTCTGAGGTATTCTTTTTGAGCTATTTTTTTTGAGGATTTTGTTTTTACAGAATGCTCTAAATAATCCCTATCTATTACTATTGTAGGTTAATATTTTATTCTTTAATCTTCGTGTTCTTCTAAAATTAATAACTTTGCCGCATGATGCAGGCAAATCTTAGAGAACACATAGAGAAAATAATACCATTAACAGATGAAGAATTTGCTTTTATCAATTCTCATTTTACTTCCAGAAAATTTAAAAAACATCAGTTTATTATTCAGGAAGGTGACGCTGTTCAATATTCTTATTTTGTAATTTCCGGACTTTTAAAACTGGTTTATACTGATGCTTCGGCTAAACAGCACATCGTTTCCTTTGCAATGGAGGATTGGTGGGAAAGTGATTTTTATGCTTTTTATACCCAAACCAAAGCGACTATGTCTTTAGAATGTCTTGAAGATACAGAGGTACTTTGCTGTTCTCTTGAAGATTATAAAAAACTCTGTGACGGTTTACAAAAAATGGAACGCTTTTTTCTCGAAAAAGCTACGTTTGGTTTTCTGGGATCGCAACGCCGTATTTTGTCATGGCTTACGTCTAACTCCAAAGAACGTTATGAGCAACTGCTAAAACAATATCCGATGCTGATGCAACGTGTTCCAAAAAGTTTAATTGCTTCTTATCTGGGTGTTTCCCGAGAAACGTTAAGCCGACTTTCTTCATGATATAACTCTTAGATGTGACATACATCACACGAAATTTGTGAAAAATGTCAAGACTCTTTTCCGGCTGTTATCAACAACTTTGCAGTATTAATTTTAATCTGTAAATGTGAAAAAAACAGCAAAACTTTTAGCATTACTAATAGTAACGACAATGCCAATAATGGCACAAAACAAAAAAGCTAAACAAATGGAAAAAAGAGTTATCAATCCTTGGCAATGGCAGGATCAGCGCAGTTATGTACAAGCGGTAGAAGTAAAAAATCCGGAAGGAACATTATACATTTCAGGACAAACAGCTATAAGCGCTGACGGAATCTCCAGTAATGAAGACATGAAATCTCAAATCATTCAAACATTACAAAATCTGGAGCTGGTTATTAAGGAAGCCGGTTATGAAAATAAAGGAATCGTTCGATTGAATATTTATACAACATCGACAGCAGAACTTTGGCCACACTTTGGTATCATTCAGGATTGGGTAGCCAAAAATGAGGTTAAACAAGCTACAACTTTATTAGAAGTCAAAAGTCTTTTTGAAACATTAAAAGTTGAAATGGAAGCTACTGTGGTAAAGTAATCCTTCAAATTTAAAAACAAAAAAGCGGTGTTTTCTTTTATAAAGAAGACGCCGCTTTTTGATAGTTTATATTCTTTCGTGAAAAATTTTCTCCTTCACGAATACGTTTTCGAATAAAAAAAGTAATCTTTCTTCCACAATAAAAAATATTATTCAAACGAAAGATTATCAGTAAGTTAAATTTAAAACCAAAAGAAATAGAAGTGTTATTATTACTGTTTTTTTCCATTTTCAGTAAACCAAAAAATCTATTTTAACGTATCTGTCTTTAGACGATACTTTTGGATGAGGTTAATTCGCTAACTAATAAAGTCTAATTTATTTATTGCGTTTTTTGGAGAAAACACTGAATTACATTTTATTCATGAGTATCGTTTAATTTAAATTTAAAAAAAATATACGTGGAGAAACTCAATATTCAAAGATTACAAATGACTTTGACCTATCTCGAAAGCAAACAACGCGAATTAAAAAGACAGAATAACAATGACACACGAAGTATTGAATCAATGATAAAATATCTAAAAAAAGATATGATAGATCAATACAAATTAGTAGAGTATCATACCTCGATTGAAGAAGATATGACGAATACTGACTCTTTTATTAGTACTATACAAAATATTATTTCTTTAATGATGAATAAGTAAACCGTTTAATTGTTTAATCGTGGATTTGTTTAACCGTTAAATTGCTAAACTGCTTATTTGTTGAAACGCTTATTTTGCTGAATCGTTTAACTGTGTAATCGTTAATTTGTTGAAATCGTTTAACTGCTAAAACGTTTATTTGTTAAATCGTTAGATTTGTTTAACCGTTAAATTGCTAAACTGCTTATTTGTTGAAACGCTTATTTTGCTGAATCGTTTAACTGTGTAATCGTTAATTTGTTGAAATCGTTTAACTGCTAAAACGTTTATTTGTTAAATCGTTAGATTTGTTGAAATCGTTAAATCCCTAAACTGTTTATTTGCTGAATCGTTTAACTGTTTATTGAAACGTTTACTTCTTTAATTGCACTTTTTTTATAAAATTATCAATACAAAAAATCAACAATTAATCAAATTCACAACTAACTCCATGATTAAACAAATAAACAATTTAACAGTTAAACAAATCTACGGTTCAACAATTTAACGATTAACCAAATAAACGATTAAAACGATTTAACAGTGAACCAAATTAACAAATCCACAATTAAACAAATAAACAGTTTAGCGATTAAAACGATTTAACGATTCAACAAATAAACGGTTCAACGCAAATTTAATTTTTCTTATCTATTTTATAAAGTCTTCCTTGGTCTGTTACAGCGTACAAAGCACCGTCAGCTCCTTGTGTGATATCTCTAAATCTTTGGTTTTCTGAAGCAAGAAGTCTTTCTTCACCAATAACTTTATTGTTAGATATAGCAAGACGAATAATATGCGAAGCGCTCAATGATCCTATAAAAAGGTTGTTTTCCCATTCTGGTACACGATTTCCTGTGTAAAAAGTCATACCACTTGGCGACACCACAGGATCCCAGTAATACACCGGTTGCTCTAATCCTTCTTTTTGCTGAATAGCATCTCCAATCACTTCTCCACTATATTCAATTCCATAAGTAATCGTTGGCCATCCGTAATTAGAACCTGCTTTTAAATGATTGATTTCATCACCTCCACGTGGTCCGTGTTCGCTTAACCAAATGTCACCTGTACCCGGATGAAGTGCCAATCCTTGTGGATTTCTGTGTCCAACAGTAAACAATTCCGGCAGGGCTCCAGTTTGCGTGAATCTTGGATTGTCTGCCGCAGGTTGTCCGTCTTTGGTAATTCTAACTACTTTTCCAAGACTTGATGTATACGATTGTGCTAAAGGTCTTGTTTCTAAAACGGAACGTTCTCCTGTACTTACGACAAGATTTCCGGTTCTGTCAAACAAAATTCTTCCTCCATAATGAAGCGTACTGGCATTAGCCGGAGTGGTACGGTAAATAACCGTTGCTCCTTCGATTGTTTTTTCATCTGCAGATAATTTCCCTTTGGCAACTGAAGAAATGTTTCCTCCTGCTACCGCTTCAGAAAACACCCAGTAAATCATTTTGTTAGAAGCGAAATCAGGATCAAGCGTTAATCCTAACAATCCTCCCTGATTTGCAGAATTTACAGCTGGAGCACCCGTAATTGGAGTACTAACTTCACCTGTTACTTTTACAATTCTAAAAGTTCCTCCTTTTTCTGTTACTAAAAGTCTTCCGTCAGGTAAAGTTTTAACTCCCCAAGGACTTACTAAAGCTGATGTAATAACAGTCGACTGAAATTCTGTATTGGTCGTAACACCATTGATTCGGGTTTGTCCAGAAAAAGCCGGTGTATATTTCGTGTTAGGTGTACCAGACTCTACGGGATCGGTAACAGTTCCCGGATCAGTTGGTGTGTCTTTGTCATTCGAACAGCTGAAAAGTGTAAATATAGCCGTTGAGAAAAGTGTAATGTAGGTTGTTTTTTTCATAATTATTGGGTCTTTACAAATTAAAAACGTTTAAAAATCTTACTTATTATACTTGTTCAATCCATTTTAAGCATTCAACATATAAGCAAGCCAAACAAATTTCTACATTAAAAATTATTTTGATTTACATAATTTATCCGAAATTTTATACAATTACCTTTTTTTAAAAGTTATGAATTATGAGTTATGGGTTATGAGTTGCTAATACCTTTTCTTAAATTATGAGTTGTTAATTGTCTGATTTTTATCTTATAGTAATTATTTAAAAATCATCAGGATATATTCTAAAAGTCAAAAAGTCTAACAATCTAATAGTCTAACAATCTAATAGTCTAAAGATCTAAAAAAGAAAAAAATTACCGCCACACTGTTGCATTTGTAAATAAGATCTCTATATTTGCAACAACATTGCGTTAGCGCATCTATTTAATCACGATAGATTACTACTAACCGGATTCAATCGAATGAAAAAAGAATTTAAAATAATTAATCTTCTTATGCCGTTAATAGTAGCGTTCGCTATACTATTTCCGGTAATACATTCGTACGAACACCTTCACAATCCTGTTTCGGTAACTAAAAACGTTCATCACGAAAATGGTGAAAGTAAATTTACAGCAGAACATGATTCGCATAAGGAGTGTGGTATCTGCCATTTTAAATTTACGCCATTTAGTACTTTTTCATTTCCGCAATTCGAGTTTAAAACACCTTACAGCAGTATAAGTGTTCCTGTAATTTTTTATGTAAAGACGTATACCAATTTCTTTAAAGGTTCTCTTTTTTCTCTGAGAGCACCACCTCAATTCAACTTATAGTAGAGCGTCATACATTTCAGTTATCACTGTTATTACGTTTTGTTATCTAAATTTCACTACATCAAAAATTTCTTTCTACAGCAAATATTGTTGAAAAGACTTCCGTCGTTTTATTTAAAACAACGTTCAATCTTATTTCGGTTGCATACGTAATCGTGTAGTTTCTTTTGATCTATCGTAATTTCTGTTTACAAAAAACTGAAAATGTATTAAAACCAAAAAGTCAATTTACTTTATTGCTTGAAGCAAAAGTACGTTTGACTGTTTCTTTAACCGCTCTTCATTCTGATAACGTGTCACGTTTATCAATCTCCTAAATTTTAGATTCTTCCATTTTAACTAATGGAATTGTTATGCCGTTTAATCCCTTTTTTGATTGTAACAGCCCTTTTTCTGTAACCTAAATTTAATATATATGAATAAAGTTAAAACCAAATCGAAAGCAATCAAACCAGCAAAAATCATTGTCGCTTTTCTTTTGAGCACATTCGTTTTTACGAGCTGCAGCAGCGATTCTGATTCTCCAACTGAGCCGGAACAAAAGCAGCCTACCATTGATAAAATAGAATTGGGACTGGGTAACAATGAAATTGGAGTTATTGGAGAAGATTTCCATTTTAATGCAGAAGTTATTGCAGCTGACAAAATCGAAAATGTAAACATCAAAATTGTACAAAGAAGCACCGAAACGTATTCCAAAGTATGGTCACATGAAATCAACTGGACACAATATGCCGGTGCAAAAAATGCAACGATTCATAAACATTTTGATGTTCCCTCTGATGCTGCTGAAGGAAAATACGATTTCATCATTACGATTAAAGATCAAAACGGAACTTCACTTGAAGTGAAAAAGAATCTGAACATTTATGCTTCTGGAAATCTTCCTGTAAATCCTGTAACAACTATTTTGACCGTTTTTAAAAATGATGCTTTCTTTTATAGAAAAGGGAAATATTATACTGAAGGAGATCATTTTAAAACTACAGACAACTTCATGTCGCAGGTAACACTTTCGGGAGTTAAAGGAAACGGAATTATGTATTTACTGCTCATTAATAAAAATGCAAAACATACTCCGGAGAGCGTAGATCAGATCGATTTTAGTAAAGTAATTGTTTATGATGTATTTGAACATAAAGACATGGCAGAAGTAGGTACTTTTTCGAATGTACTTTTTGACGAAAATAATATGGTAACCAGAGAAACACCAAATTTGCCAATTGGTGCTGCAAAGGACTTTAACGTTCCGACACCTCAGGATATTACAGGAACACGCGCATGGGCAACCGGAGATTATACGTATTTGATTGTGTACAAAAACACTACTTACAATATCAACTTTACGCAAGCTATCAATATTCCGATTGTTTTATAAGGTCACAAATATTTTATATCAAATGTCTTTACATCATAAAAACAGAAACATGAAAACAATAAAACATATACTGCTTTTTGCCTTGTTTGCTTTTGCAATAACAGCATGTGAAAGCGATAAAGCCGAGATTGATACGGAATATCCGGTAATCGATAATACGAATGCCACTTCATTCCCGATACAATGCACTGAAATTACCCGCGGTCAAAAAATGACATTCAAAGCCAAATTTACAGACAACGTTTCTCTGGGTTCGTATAGTCTTGACATTCATCACAATTTTGATCAGCATACACACAGTACTGAGGTAAATAACTGTATTGCAGATCCTATTAAAAAGCCGGTGAAACCCTTCTTATTTATCAATTCTGTTGACATTCCTGGTGGTGAAAAAAGCTATGAAGCAGTTCAGGAAATTGCGATTCCCTCAGACATAGATCCGGGAGATTATCATTTCATGATTCGCCTTACGGACAAAGAAGGCTGGCAAACGATAAAAGGGATAAGCATTAAAATTTTATAACTGTTTGATGAAAGAAAACAAATTGAATCGATTACGCCTTTTTTACCTGCTCTTTTTTTGTGTTGCTTTTTTTTCAAAAATAACTGCGCAGCAAGTGAGTTTATCAGGCAACGTTTTTTCTAATGATAAAAAACCATTAGAAGGCGCTGTTGTTACGCTTTATCCTTCGCATAGCACCACAGTTACGAATAAAAAAGGTCACTTTTATTTTTCACAAATAGCTTTAGATTCTAAGAGAATGACTATAAAACATCCGGATTACGTCCGTTATGAAATGAAAATTTCATTGGATAAAAACATGACCCAGCTTCCGGATGTCTTTTTAACTCCTGAAATTAAGCAATTACAGGAAGTTGTCATTAAAGATAGTTATGAAGCACGCCGAAAAAAAGAGGAAGCACTAAATATTGAAGTGGTTAACAGCAGTTTTATACAACGTAATCTCGGCGGAAGTTTAATGCAGTCTTTACAACGCATTCCGGGCGTGAAAACAATTTCTATTGGTTCCGGAGGTTCTAAGCCGCTTATTCGCGGTTTGGGCTTTAATCAGGTGGTTGTGGTAGAAAACGGTATCAGACATGAAGGTCAGCAATGGGGTGCAGATCACGGTTTAGAGATCGATCAGTATGCTGTAAATCGTGTAGAAATAATCAAAGGTCCATCATCCTTTATATATGGATCAGATGCTATTGGTGGCGCGATTAACATTAAACCCGTTCCGGTTCCTGCAAAA
>Ga0247807_10002157_pt1 | contig 10978 bp, 8 predicted proteins | sample UWRJL074202C1_FD_179931 | JGI IMG/M metagenome (GOLD analysis project Ga0247807, IMG submission 179931) | Plant litter microbial communities from Arlington Agricultural Research Station in Wisconsin, United States - UWRJ-L074-202C-1 | ecosystem: Environmental > Terrestrial > Plant litter >...
TGGCTTTGTAAGCGGCTGGGTCTATTTCGTTAATGTTGATTCTGGTTTCCATGATTTTAGTTTTAAGATTTTAAATGTTAAGCTTGCCGGCATCACAAAGGTGCATCAGCAGCGGCGTTAAAATCTTAATCATGATTAAGAAACGAAATTAGTGTTTCTTGCCCCGCACTTTACTTAAAAATTCGGGCGTGAAACCCAGGTAAGAGGCCAGCATATATTGAGGTACGCGCTGCACAAAATCTGGGAAGCGGCTCGCAAAGTGATGGTACTTTTCTTCGCCTGAAAGATCTGTGAAAAAAGTGATCCGCATTTGTGCGGCGGCGTAGGCCCGCTGGTATACTTTTCTAAAATAGCGTTCCATTTGCGGAAGCTTATCCAACAACTCCTCCTGCTTGTCTTGTGTTAATACTAAAATCTTGCTTTGCTGTACGGCTTGTATGTAAAATTGTGAGGGTGTATGCAGGGTATAACTGCTGTAATCGCTCAGCCACCAATTGTCGATGCCAAACTGTACAATCTGTTCTACGCCGTTTTCTTTGATGAAATACATGCGCAAGCAGCCTTCAATTACAAAGTACTGCGCTTTGCATAAGTCGCCTTCCGTTAGCAGGTACTGTTTTTTGTTGATTACCTTATACTCAAAATAGTGGTGCAGCAAGGCTTGATCTGCCGGGGTAAGTGGTGCAAACTTTTGAACGTGTTGAATAAGCGGTTGGAGCATAACAACAGCAAGATACCAATCGGCATAACAACAGGTGTATTAAACCTTATAAAAGCTTTGGCAGCCTGTAATATAGTGTAGTGTTTACGGCATGAGTATACTTAAAGCCAGCTTTTTGCAGGACTTGTTGAGAAGCATGATTTTCAACAAGCGTATCGGCATGAAGATACTTTAGTATGCTGAATTGAAATGCCCATTTTGATAAGGTCAGTAAAGCCTCGGTAGCGTAGCCTTTACCCCAGTGCTTTTGGTCTATTACATAACCTACCGTAGTTTCGCCAAAATCGTTAGGGTAGCCGCCTAAACTAATGCCGCCTATGACAGTGTTTATATCTTTTAAAACGATTTGCCAGTTGGTATACCAATGGTAAAGATCGGGGTAGGCCTTCGTATACGGAAGCCAAAAGCCATTCAGTGCCTCATTGCTTTCCTGTTGAAAATACGCATTAATAACCATAGCTGAGGGATTAAGACCCATGGCCCGTTCTAACTGGTTCCTGTCTTGCTTCAGCAACAATAACTGGTCATAAGTTAATGGTATTAATTTCAACCGGTCCGATTCAATAAAAAACATGGAAGGTAATATAAAAAACTGTTAGCATTTAATAAACATTAATCTTGCTCCTGTGCTTTGTCATTAATAGTTTGACAGGCCAGCGTGATGCCAAGTAGTAGTAATCTCTGCCAACCTGTCACCAGAATGTGCTTCTGCGCTGACTAAAATTTATCTAAAGCTTTATCTTTTATAATATTTACTGCCATTAAAACGTTGGCACAACCCTTGATAAATAGTGATTGTTAATTCAAATTAATAAAAAAGGAAAAATCAATCATATGTCTAAAATCATTGGAATCGACTTAGGAACAACAAACTCCTGCGTAGCAGTAATGGAAGGTAACGAGCCGGTAGTTATTGCCAACAGCGAAGGAAAGCGCACTACACCATCTGTAGTTGCTTTTGTTGATAATGGCGAACGTAAAGTGGGCGATCCTGCTAAGCGTCAATCAATCACTAATCCTACAAAAACTGTTTACTCAGTAAAACGCTTTATGGGTAACCAATTTAACGAGGTTACTAAAGAAGCTGAGCGTGTGCCTTACTCAGTAGTGAAAGGTGATAACAATACTCCGCGCGTTGAAATAGACGACCGCAAATATACTCCTCAAGAGATCTCTGCCATGATTCTTCAGAAAATGAAGAAAACTGCTGAAGACTTTTTGGGTGCCGAAGTAACTGAGGCGGTTATTACCGTTCCTGCTTACTTTAACGATGCTCAGCGTCAGGCTACTAAAGAAGCCGGTGAAATTGCCGGTTTAAAAGTACGCCGTATCATTAACGAGCCTACTGCTGCTGCCCTTGCTTACGGCCTGGACAAAGCACATAAGGATATGAAAATTGCCGTGTTTGACTGCGGTGGTGGTACGCATGACGTATCTATCCTGGATTTAGGTGATGGCGTGTTCGAAGTAAAATCTACCGATGGTGATACTCACTTAGGTGGTGATGACTTTGACCAGGTTATTATTGACTGGATGGCCGATGAATTTAAGAGTGACGAAGGTTTTGACCTGCGCCGCGACCCAATGGCTTTACAACGCTTAAAAGAAGCTGCTGAAAAAGCTAAAATTGAGTTATCAAGCTCTGCAACTACCGAAATTAACTTGCCATACATTACCGCTGTTGACGGTATGCCTAAACACTTGGTTAAGCAATTAACCCGTGCTAAATTTGAGCAACTGGCTGATAGCCTGATCAAACGTACTATTGAGCCTTGCCGTACTGCCTTGAAAAATGCAGGTTACAGCACTTCAGATATTGACGAAGTGATTTTGGTAGGTGGTTCAACCCGTATTCCTGCTATACAGGAAGCTGTTGAAAAATTCTTTGGTAAAGCTCCGTCAAAAGGTGTTAACCCGGATGAAGTAGTTGCTATTGGTGCTGCCATTCAAGGTGGTGTGTTAGATGGTTCGGTGAAAGATGTATTGTTGTTAGACGTTACTCCACTTTCATTAGGTATCGAAACTATGGGTGGTGTAATGACCCGTTTGATCGAATCTAACACCACTATTCCAAGCAAAAAGTCGGAAACTTTCTCAACCGCATCTGATAACCAGCCATCGGTAGAGATCCACATTTTGCAAGGTGAGCGCCCTATGGCTGCTCAAAACCGCACTTTGGGCCGTTTCCACTTAGATAGCATTCCACCTGCGCCACGTGGTGTACCACAGGTAGAAGTTACCTTTGATATTGATGCCAACGGTATCTTACACGTGTCTGCTAAAGATAAAGCAACCGGTAAAGAGCAAAAAATCCGTATCGAAGCTTCTTCAGGCTTAACTGATGCTGAGATCAAGAGGATGAAAGAAGAAGCAGAAGCTAACGCTGATGCCGACCAAAAAGCAAAAGAAGAAATTGAAAAGCTGAACGGTGCTGATGCCCTTATATTTTCAACTGAAAAACAATTGAAAGAATATGGCGATAAGGTACCTGCTGATAAAAAAGCACCTATCGAATCGGCTTTAGAAAAATTGAAAGCAGCTTATGCTTCTAAAGACTTAACCAGCATTGATTCTGCACAAGAAGAGTTAAATACTGCTTGGGCCGCTGCTTCGGAAGATATGTACAAAGCATCTGCCGATGGCCAGCCGGGTGCACAACCAGGCCCAGATGCCGGTGCTAATGCACAACAAGGTGGCGATACCGTTACCGATGTTGATTTTGAAGAAGTGAAGTAAGTTTTAAAAACTAATTATACTAAGCCCCTGACATTAGTCAGGGGCTTTTTTGTTTTTATTCATAGTAAATATCCTTGTAAAACATATTATTGCCAAATTTTATACGCTACCTTAAACCTTATAATTGCTTAAAATACCTTTGCTCTAAAACCAAGAAAGCCATTTTTCTTTTTTGTTTGATTTTTGTAAAACCGAATTAAATTTGGCAGTATTGTTAATATAATTAGAATTATTTCAAAATAAAGTTGTGGTTTTGGTAATATTTTGAAAAATTTGGCAAGGAAAGTTTTATATTAGCCTGAAAATAATAACAAAAGGAAATTAAAACAAGCATATTCCCTTAATTGATAAACAACCTACAAAAATGGCAGCAAAATTAGAGTACATCTGGTTGGATGGTTACAAACCAACCCAAAGTTTACGTAGCAAAACCAAAATTGAAGCAGATTTTTCAGGTAAACTGGAAGATTGTCCAAATTGGAGCTTTGACGGTTCATCAACCGAGCAGGCACCGGGTGGTTCTTCAGATTGTATCTTGAAACCAGTATTTATTTGCCCTGATCCTCAGCGTAAAGAAGGATACCTGGTAATGTGCGAAGTTTTAAACTCAGCAGGTGAACCACATGAATCAAACGGTCGTGCGTTAATTCAAGATGATGATAACGATTTTTGGTTTGGCTTTGAGCAAGAGTACTTTTTATGGGATCCTGAAACCAACAAACCATTAGGTTTCCCTGCTGGTGGTTACCCAGGTCCGCAAGGCCCTTACTACTGCTCGGTAGGTGCTAACAACGCATTCGGCCGCGACATTGTTGAAGAGCACTTAGACGTATGTTTAGATGCTGGTTTAAACGTAGAAGGTATCAATGCTGAAGTTGCTGCGGGACAATGGGAATTCCAGATTTTTGCTAAAGGTGCTAAAGAAGCCGGTGATCAAATTTGGGTTGCTCGTTATTTATTAGAGCGAATTGGCGAAACTTACGGTGTGTCAATTAACTGGCATTGCAAACCATTGGGTACTTTAGACTGGAATGGTTCGGGTATGCACGCTAACTTCTCTAACACGGTATTACGTACTGCTGCAAGCGAAGAAACATACAAGAAAATATTAGAGGCTTTCCGCCCGGTTGTTGCAGAACATATTGAAGTATACGGAGCCGATAACGAATTACGTTTAACCGGTAAGCACGAAACTGCTTCTATCCATGATTATAGCTATGGTGTGTCTGACCGTGGAGCATCTATCCGCATCCCGCTTTACACTGTACAAAAAGGCTGGAGCGGTTACCTGGAAGATCGTCGCCCTAACTCGGCTGCTGATCCATACAAAGTAGCTGCCCGTATCATTAAAACTGTAAAATCAGCAGTTTTATAAGATAAGCTAACGCATATAAAAAGTCCCTCCGCAGTAATTGTGGAGGGACTTTTTTGTTAATAGTATATTATCAAGTGCAAGTTCCTGTCGGTTTTAGCCTATCGAAGACTTAATAAAGTGTATAAGTCTTCGACAAGCTCAAACTGACATTAAAGCAATCAGGAATTTTAAGAGTTCATCCTATATTTTACGTTCTTCAACTTATTAGGCTTTAGGTAAATGCAATCATTCTTAAAATCAAGAATGGTATTGAAGCGCTTAAAAAAGTCATTACCCAAAAAGTTTATTTCCGAATTGGTAGTGGTGATAGTGCCTGCTAATAGTGTGGGAATGTTGGTAAATGTGCTGTTATTAAAAGTAAGCTTGGGGGCAATTACCATTTTAGTTTCATGCTTGTTGCCATTAGCATCTTTCACAGTGAACGAGTTGATGAGCGGCAGATTAACAGGAAAGTTTTGCCTTGCTCTCCAGGTGCTGTCTAAAATAAGAGCTTGCTCTGAGCCGGTATCCATAGCAAAGTAGCCAGTAAACTTTTTGCCTTCAATATCAAACGTGCCTCTAATGCAAGGAAGGGAACGTATGAAAACGATAGGCGCTTTAACATACCCTTTAGGTACTTTAACCGGCGTGGAATGAATGATGAGCAGGCTGCGGTCATAATCTACTTCTACCTGTTTGCCTTCAAAGATAGTCCATCCTATGCGGCCATCCATTTCATGAGCAGTTAAGTTGGAGGGCAGTATAGTGGGATTGATCCAAACGGAATTGGCAAATTGCAGCTTACTTACTTTATTCAGCTTATTGTAATTGGCCTTAGCTTTACCAGCGAGTACATCAGATTTGTTGGCAATAAGCTGGGTTCTGTTCAGCAATGCATCACGGGTAACGTGAAAGCCAAATGAACTTATATCGAAGTGAAAACTCAAGGTATCGGTATCGTTAATAATGCCTTTTATTTTGATGGCATTATAGGCCGTTAGCGTAAAGGGAATGGTATCATGTGTGATGATGCCGGTGGCCTTGCTTTCAGGAGGAATAGCACTTGCTATTTGTGTAAAGCAGGAATCTTTGCCATTTAGCAGGACAACAAAACTAGTTTTGCTTCCGGGTTTTACTTTTACCCTGATAGAATCAATGTTGGTGTAAAAGGTTACCCATTTAGTTTTTCGGGTTCGGTCGGCGGTGTAGACATCGGGTTTAATTTCGGGCGAAAGTTCCCACGAGTTCTTTTCTAATATGCCGCCATCGTTAATGCTTACATTTTTAGAAGTTGCCTTGATTACAGGTAGCTTTACTTGTGCAAATGCAGGCTGAACCCATAGATATAACAGGATAACACACAGGTATTTCATTGAACGTTGATTAATAAGTTAATTACCGGCCTCTGCTTCAACGCAAAAAGGCGTCAGTAAGATAGTCATTAACTATATCTAATCACCATTTCGTCGTTACTATACTTTAACAACTCCAACGCTGCAATATGCTCAAATCCATGTAGTATCACTTGTACTTGCGTAAACTTAGAAGTATAGCTGCCCTCAGCATCAGAAAGAATGATAGATTTCTTTAAGTGGTCGTATATAATTAGGCGTTTATGGTAGGTGCCCTGCTCATAATCATAGCTGCTGCCATCATCCTCATAATACAAAAAGCTGTTTGATTCGGGGCCATTCCATATATGGATCTGCATAGTACCGTCACCGGCCTCTTGGGTGCTTTGAGTTACGTTTTGCATCACTACAACACCGCCGGCTTTAGCAAATACAGGCAAGTTTGCCAACGGAGCATCTACCAAATGTTCTTTACCTCCCTCAAACTGCTCGTCTGTTCCTAAACGGAACCATATACCAGCAGGCAAGTACACTTTTGCCGTTAACACGGTGCTTATTACAGGCGCAACCAGCAAAGCATCACCAAATAAGAACTGGTTTTGGTAGTCTTCATAGTAAATATTATCGTCGTGGGTATAATCAATAGCCAGGGAGCGGCATACAGGTAAACCCGTTTGCTGAGCTTGGTAAAACGTTGCATATAAGTAAGGCAACAAGCGGTAGCGCTGCTCAATCGATTTTTTAATTAACTCCTGGTTCTCGGCGCCATACTGCCAAGGCTCCCGGTAATCTGAAAACTGAATGGCATGGTTACGGTACATGGGTGTGTAGGTACCTAAGGAGTTCCAGCGCACCATCAATTCGGGGGTGGGGTTACCACTAAAGCCACCAATGTCAACACCTACGTTAGCCATGCCAGTTAACCCCAAGCTGTTTACCAGGCGCGCACCTAAAAGTAAGTGTTCATCGGTAGCCGTATTGTCGCCCGTCCACACGGCAGAGTAACGCTGCGTGCCGGAGTAAGCTGCCCGCGTAAGTACAAAGGGGCGTTTGTTGCCTAAAAGCTTGCGCGTACCTTCATAGGTAGCTCGTGCCATTTGCATGCCGTAAACATTACGTACCTCGGGCATAAACTTATCGCCGAATTTGACGATAGATGGCATGTTTTGGTTCCAAACGGCAGGTTCGTTCATGTCGTTCCAAAAGCCTTCTACGCCGGGTTCGGTAAGGGCTTTAAAAGCAGATCCCCACCAGTCGCGTACATCTTCTCTGAAAAAATCAGGGAAATGGCAGCGGCCGGGCCAAACTTCGCCGATATAATTTTCGCCGTTAGGGTAGGTGGCAAAATAACCGCGCTCCACACCTTCATCATATTGCTGGTAACCTTCTTCTACTTTAATACCGGGGTCAACAATGGTTACCAGCTTAAAGTTCATAGCCTTAAGCTGGTCAATAAATTGTTTGGGTTCGACAAAGGTCTCCTGATTCCAAGTAAATATCTTAAAGCCCTCCATGTAGTCAATATCGCAGTACATGACATCTGCAGGGATATTTAACTCGCGGAACTTGGCGGCTACATCCAGTACTTCCTGTGCACTCATGTAACTCCAGCGGCATTGCTGGTATCCCAGGCTCCATAGTGGTGGCATTTCCATCCGGCCGGTTAGCCACGTATAATCTTCTATAATGCCGGCTACGGTTTGTGCCCCAAAAAAGTAATAGTTCAAATCTCCATCATCGGCACCCATCCACATCAATTGATTATCAGTAGACGCGCCAAAATCAAAATAGCTTTTGTGTGTATTATCTAAAAACAAGCCATAGGTAAGCCCGCTGTGTATACCAATAAAGAAAGGAAAGCTTTCGTAAAGCGGATCGGTTGCCGAAGCATAATTAACGGCATCGGTGTTCCAATTCACATAGGAGCTTCCCCGGCGGTTTAAGTTGCCTGTTTTTTCACCCAAGCCTATAAATTTTTCCTGAGGCTGCAGTTGGCGGTGGTTTATTACTTTGCTGTTTTGCCAGGTAATGCCAAAGCGTTCGTCATCGCGGCTCAGCAGCTGTCCGTTGGATGTATAAAAGGCAAACCGCAAAGGGTTTTTATTAATGCGCAATGTTAAAGCTGCTGTGTTGATTACTATCTCATCATCGGTTTCAATGTATTGTATTGGAGAGGAGGTTGGCTCTTGTATAACCGCAAAAGAAGCGTCGGCATTGTGAGGCTGCTGTGTTACATTTATACGGATTACAGCGGGGCTATAGACGGTAACATGAGCTTCGGCCTCGGCAGTAACAATGATAAGTTTATTGCTTTGCTGCTGTGTGCTTTGAACATTACCTAATATTTTAAACTCCATAATGTAAGTAAGTTGTTAGGGATAAATACATTGCTAACAGCTTACTCAACACTATTTTCCGGAGCTTAGTTTGAGGCAAATGGCATGAAAAGCAAATTTAAGATTACAAGTATTCGAGGTATAGCTCACGTTTACCCGAATAGCTCGCTGCTCAGGTAACGGTCGCCACGGTCACACGCTATGAATACGATAATGCCCTCGTCCAGCTCCTGCGCCAGTTTGATAGCGGCCGAGCAGGCACCACCACTGCTCATGCCAGCAAACAAGCCTTCTTCTTTGGCCAGTCGGCGGGCCATTTGTGTAGCCTCGGCTTCCGAGATGTCCATCACACGATCTACCCGGCTTGGGTCGAATATTTTGGGCAGGTAGGCTTCCGGCCAGCGGCGTATGCCGGGGATAGACGAGCCTTCGGTGGGCTGGCAACCCACAATTTGTATATCCGGGTTTAGTTCCTTCAAAAATTTAGAGCAACCCATAATAGTACCCGTAGTGCCCATGGAGCTTACAAAATGTGTAATCTTACCTGCGGTATCGCGCCATAACTCGGGGCCGGTAGTTTTGTAATGAGCCATGTAATTATCGCTGTTGGCAAACTGGTTAAGCAGGTAATACCCTTCAGTTGCACCTTTCTCCTCGGCGTAATCACGGCAGATCTCAATATTATCCAACAAAGTCACTTTAGCACCGTAGGCCTGCATGGTAAGGGTACGCTCACGGGTGCTGTTCGAGGGCATCACCAGCTCAATATCTAAATTAAACAAGCTGGCAATCATGGCCAGGGCTATGCCGGTGTTACCGCTGGTGGCTTCTACCAGTTTGGTACCCGGCGTAATCTCTCCGCGCTCCAAAGCACTGCGTATCATGTTGAGCGATGCGCGGTCTTTAACACTGCCGCCGGGATTGTTTCCCTCTAACTTGGCAAATAGCTGTACCTTAGGATTAGGGTTTAATTTCTTAAGCTCGGCCATTGGCGTGTTCCCAATCAAATCAATAATGCCTGCCATAATATATAGATTTTTAGATGTTTTGAGTAATATTTTGTACTGTTATAGCAGGCGTGTGGTATGCCGTTGAATGAGGTGCTACACTCTGCGTAAGCCACACGTTACCACCAATAACGCTATGATGGCCAATTACGGTATCGCCGCCTAAAATGGTGGCACCTGAATAAATAACCACACTATCTTCAACCGTTGGATGGCGTTTGCTGCCCGCCAAATTTTTGCGGACACTTAGTGCGCCCAGTGTTACACCCTGATAAAGTTTTACATAGCGGCCTATGGTGGTGGTTTCGCCAATTACAATGCCGGTGCCATGGTCTATGTGAAAAAACTCACCTATGGTTGCTGCAGGGTGTATATCAATACCTGTTTTAGAATGCGCATGTTCGGTTAAAATACGCGGGACAAGTGGTAACTCGAACGTGTGTAGCAAATGCGCAATACGGTAAAAGCAAATGGCATAAAACCCGGGATAAGTACGAATAACTTCAAACTCGCTGCGAGCGGCTGGGTCGCCATCATAAATAGCCTGTATATCGGTATTTAAGGTTTCGTAAAGGCCGGGCAAAGCATCAAAAAATTGAGAAGCTAAATGCTGACTGTAACTGTACGGGTAATCGGTACTGGTGCCAATAATCTGCAGTAACTCTTCCTGAAGTTTTAATGCATGTTGCTTAACCTCTTTAACCGTATGAAATAAGCTTTGGGAATGTTGAGGATATAATAGATTTATCACGCTTAAAGCCCATTCTGCAATAACCGCGTTGGATGGTATGGCCTTGATGTGATCTGTTTTCTTTAAAAGATGATCATAAAATTCATCATTCATGAGCTGAGGATTATTTAAACTGCTATGAGCCGCGTAAATTGGCCCATTGTTTAATGACGACAAGTACTATGTATTTAATGGGGTAAATATAGTATTTTATATATTTTACAACAGCACCAATAACACGTTGGTTTTATTTACGGTATTCTTATTTACAGTTTACTGTCAATCGTTTTTCTTTTTGTTCTTAGCTGCTTCTTCTAACTCATCTTGGTGTTTCTTTTCTTCTTTTTCTTTGGCCTTTCGTGCTTTTTTAAGCTCTTTTTCCTGTTTCTTTTTTTCTTTCTCAGTTAGCGGCTTCTTAACCTCTTTCGGCTCGGCTTTACCCATGGCGCACTTTTTTATACCGCTAAGCAGGGTGAGCCAAACCGTTTGAAAGAACGGGTAATTAGCGGGCCTTAAAAACACTACATTGGCTATGCGTGGTGCCGTACCGGCTTTATCAGGGTTGTTGTTTTTGATCACCAAGCCGTTGGCAAATAAGGAAAGCAGTGGTTTTTTACGATATGCTTCATTATTACCAGGTCCAAGCATACTTATTTTAAGATCATTATATAACAGCGTAACCTTACCGGTAGAAGTTTTTTGCGTGCTATGAATGTCGAAATTGAGGCCTTTCAACTTTCCT
>Ga0247807_10002158_pt1 | contig 10976 bp, 6 predicted proteins | sample UWRJL074202C1_FD_179931 | JGI IMG/M metagenome (GOLD analysis project Ga0247807, IMG submission 179931) | Plant litter microbial communities from Arlington Agricultural Research Station in Wisconsin, United States - UWRJ-L074-202C-1 | ecosystem: Environmental > Terrestrial > Plant litter >...
AAGCAATGCGCAGCAGCCGGTACTTTTTGCCCAGCACTATGCCTTGTGCATAACCGTCCATAATAAGGTTTCCGTAGAGCAGGTCGCTATCGGCCATGGTTTTTTGCATAGCCTTCTTAAAATCGGGCAAGCTCATTTTATAAAAGTTACCAAAAAAGAGCAGGTTCACCTTTTGCTGTTCAATATCCTGCATAGAAAAGCTGCCACCCGGTATACTTGGCCGGGTAGAAAGTATGGCAAACACCATAGCCACCAGGCTAATGGCAATGAGCATAAAAGTTGGAATGGCCAGGTAAGGTTGGTCTTCTAACCGGCGCAATAATAAACTTAACACAGCCGACAGGATAATGGAGTTTACCGTGATCATAATGCTGGCTTTATTATCGGCCATATCACTCAGGCGCTGGTGATTGCTTGAGCTTACCCTGAACATAGTTTCGATGCCTTTATCCGGGCGATCGCTTTTTGCGCGCTTAGCCTTGTCTGTAGTTTTATCTGATGCCATGGTTCAGGAGATTATACAGTAAATATGCAATTATCTTTTATAGGAGCAGTGTATTAGCCAAAATACAGCTATTGTTTACAAAAGCCGTACAATTTATGGAAAATTTGCAATAAAATACCGTTATCGTTAACGTATATCATGGCTATTGTAAGCAAAGTGTAATAGAATTATAATCCGATTGTAATTCCCAATAGAAAGTGTTGCCAAAGCTAATCGACTGATGCAACTTTGTACCATTCAACTTAAACTGAATGTTTTCTCCTGTTCAATAATCACAATCAGAGCTGCCAGCTACGGTCTTAAAGCGGCAACTCATGACAACTAACAATAACATTTCTTAACATATGTTAATGAGCAGGTTTTAAGCATGGTTTAGCTTTGCTTTACAATAAATCCCTCCAGGGTCATGAAATTTTATACTAAAATACTGTTTTTAATGCTCTTGTTAACAAGAGCTTCTCATGCTTTGTACGCACAAGGTACCGTAGTAAAAGGTACAATTACTGATACCAAAACCAAAGAGCCGCTATCATTTGTAACAATTGGCTTTGCTGGCAGCTCGCAAGGTGCAGCTACAGACATCAATGGCCGTTATACGTTAAAAACAACAGATAAGTTCGACCAAATCCGCATTACTTATATTGGTTACAAAACCGTTCTTAAAAGTATTGAAGCTGGGAAAGAGCAAGAAATTAATATTGCGCTGGTGCCAGACAGCCGTCAACTGGGCGATGTGGTGGTAAAATCGGCCAAGAAGAAGAAATATACCAACAAAGGCAACCCGGCTGTGGAACTTATTCGTCAGGTAATTGCGCACAAAGAGCAAAACCAGGTACAAAACTATAACTATGCCGAGTACAAACAGTACGAGCGTATGGTGTTCTCGTTAAGTAACCTGAGCGAAAAGTTTACTCAGAAGAAGATCTTTAAAAACTACCAGTTCATGTTCCGTCAGCAGGATTCTACCGCTATTGGTGGTAAAACACTGTTGCCTTTATACATGGAAGAAAAGCTTTCGCAAAACTATTACCGTAAGGTTCCATACACGCAAAAACAGGTAATTGAAGCTAATAAGCAGGTTAAGTACGACGAGAACTTTGTGGATAACCAGGGCTTAACCACCTACTTTAACCGCATGTACCAGGATATTAACATCTATGATAACAACGTATCCCTGTTAAGTAATCAACTGTTAAGCCCCATTGCCGACCATTCTCCTGAATTTTACAAATTCTTTATTACCGATACCATCAAGGATGTACAGCCTAATTTAATTGAACTGAGCTTTACGCCTCGCAATACGGTGACCAAACTGTTTGAGGGCAAGATCTACATTACCATGGATGGTAATTATGCGGTTCAAAATGCAGTATTAACCGTAAACAAGAACATTGACCTGAACTTTGTGCGCCAGATGCAGGCTACCTTATCGTTTGAAAAAAACAATGATGGCCGATATCATTTGAGCCAAAGTAATTTAAAAATAGAGTTTGGGTTAAATAAGAATAAAGGCGGTGGTGTATTTGGCGAGCGCTTGGTGAAGATCAATAACTTTCTGATTAATTCGCCACGACCAAAAACTATTTACGACGGACCGGCACAGGTAATAGCCAACAACGCCGATCAGAAAGACGATAGCTACTGGACCCAAAGCCGCCCGGATACGCTGGATGCCATTGCGGCCAGTGTTTACAAAAACGTAGATAGCCTGCAAACAATCCCTTCGTTTAAACGCACAATGGATATTGCCACCTTAGTGCTGGCCGGTTACAAAAACTTTGGCCCGTTCGAAATGGGGCCTGTAAATACCTTTTACAGCTTTAACCCGGTAGAAGGTTTCCGCGCCCGTTTAGGCGGCCGTACCACAACTGCCTTAAGCAAGCGTTATTTTTTTGAAACATACGGCGCTTATGGTACCCGCGATCAAAAGTTTAAATACTTTTTAAGCTCCACTTATTCGCTCAATAACAAATCAATTTACTCGTTTCCGCAAAGCTATATTCGTGCAAGTTTTCAGCACGATACCAAGGTGCCGGGACAAGAGCTGGAGTTTGTACAGGAAAGTAATTTCTTACTATCCTTTAAACGTGGCGCTAACGACCAGTGGTTATATAATGACATATTTAAGCTGGACTACGTTCATGAATTTCAAAGCCACTTCTCTTACGCTTTAGGCTTTAAAACATGGAACCAGAGCCCCGCAGGTGCACTGCAATTTCAGAATCTGCTACCTAACGGTTTGCTAAACAATGTTAACCTGATAAAAACCACCGAGCTATCGCTGCAATTGCGTTATGCGCCTAAAGAAAAGTTTTACCAAGGCAAATTATACCGTACGCCAATACCTGATAAGTACCCGGTTTACACCCTGCGTTATACACAAGGCGTTAAAGGCTTAATTGGCGGTAATTATGATTACCAGAATGTAGTAGGTAATATCAGCAAACGTTTTTACCTGTCGCAATTAGGCTTTACCGATGTAAGCACCGAAGGTGGCTACCTGTTTGGCAAAGTACCTTTCCCGCTGCTGGATATTCACCGGGCTAACCAAAGCTACGCTTTCCAGTTCCAGTCGTTCAACTTAATGAACTTCCAGGAATTTGTGAGCGATCATTATGCCAGCATCACCGTTGACCATAATTTCAACGGTTTTCTGTTTAACCGGGTACCCTTGCTAAAGAAACTAAAACTGCGCGAAGTAGTTAACTTTAAAGGCCTTTGGGGTGCTGTTCGCAGCGAGAATAACCCAACTAACGATGCATCGCTGCTGCGTTTTCCAACCAACAACTTAGGTCAGGCAACCACTTACTCGTTAAGTAATGGTCCTTACATGGAAGGCAGTGTTGGTGTTGGTAATATATTTAAAGTTTTACGGGTCGATCTGGTTAGGCGTTTTAGCTACCTGGATAACCCAAATGCGCCAAAAATGGGTATCCGTACCTTTGTTAAATTTGATTTCTAATACCGGGACGATAGTGGATAATAGCGGATTGGCCTGCAACGGTCATCCGCCTTATACACCTTACCAATCCAAGATTACATTTCATCCATTTACAAATGACAATTAAATGGAACGGTGTAATCAAATACTTTCTACATTTGCTTAACAGTGTTAAATGATTTAATGCTACAGCAAAATGGCCAGCAAAGACAGAATATTAAGATTAAAAGAAGAAACTAGGGTTAACATACTGGATGCTGCGCTGCATATTGGAAAAACTGAAGGTTGGCAAGCGCTTAGTATGCGCAAGATTGCCGACATTATAGAATATACTGCTCCGATCATATACGAGTACTTTGCCAACAAAGAAGCCATAATGATGGAGCTCACCAAAAAAGGCTATCGCATTTTAGCGAAAGACATGCAGGCTGCGAGAGACGCACACGAACTACCCGAAAAACAACTGGAAGCCATGTGGCTTACCTATTGGAACTTTGCCTTTGCCGAAAAGGAATTGTACCAGTTGATGTTTGGCATTGAAGTGAATTGTTGCGTATTTGATAACAAGATACCTGAGGCCGAAGTACCGGCAGACATGATCTATGATGTTATTGAGAAATTGATGGGTGTTGAAAATCCACCTGAAGATTTAGTATGCAAGCGCTATTATACATTTTGGTCGATAGTGCACGGACTGATCTCTATAAACTTGGTAAGACAAGCAGTACCTGATGGTATAAGCGAGCAGGTGTTAAGGGATGCGATTAGCGGCATCATTAGATCAATTAAGGATTAAAGTCTTTTTTTTAATAGTATCACTTAACAGTGTTAAATAAGTAAACAAGAATAATTTAAAATGCTGATCATAAGCATAATATACCCGTCCTCATTCACATAGCTTAACGCTGTTAAATTATTTATTGATGTTAACTAAGTAATAATTTAGCGTTAAAACACACTACATAAAGCAACTACAACAACACTATAATCACCCTTTTTTTTAAAATCATGAAATCATTAGCACTCATATTATCTCTGGCAGTACTGTACGGATGTGCCTCTAAGCCTGCTGCGCCACCTGCACCTGCACCCCAAGCGTTACCGGTAGCCGAAGTTCATATCGACACGGCCACCACTTATCAAGAATACCCGGCCTCTATTGAAGGAGCCATTAACGTAGAAATTCGTCCGCAGGTAAGCGGCACTTTAGACCGTGTATTTGCCGACGAAGGTGCCTACGTATCTAAAGGACAACCTTTATTCAAGATCAACGAAAACCCTTACCGCCAAGCATTAAATAACGCCAAAGCCAGCTTACATGCTGCACAAGGCGCTTTATCAAATGCCAGGCTGGAAGTAGAAAAACTAACCCCGCTGGTGCAAAATAAAGTAGTGAGCGATTACCAGTTGAAAGCAGCTAAAGCCACACAAGAAGTAGCTAAAGCAAATGTTGAACAAGCGCAGGCCCAGGTAGGCACCGCACAAATTAACATAGGCTATACTACCATTAAAGCACCCGTGAGCGGTTACATTGGCCGCCTTCTTAAAAAACAAGGCAGCTTGGTTACGCCTACTGATGTAGAAGCGTTAACCCAACTATCGGATGTACACCAGGTACACGTGTACTTCTCACTTGGCGAAACCGATTTTATCAACTTTAAATCGCAGTATGCAGGCGGTACTTTGCAAGATAAAATCAAACACCTGCCACCGGTAAGCCTGGTACTGTCAGATAACAGCACTTACAGCATTCCCGGCCATATAGATGTGATAGACGGACAGTTTGATAAAACTACAGGTGCTATCACTGTAAGGGCCAGCTTTCCTAACGCTTCAGGTTTATTACGCTCCGGCAATACTGGTAAAGTGCGTTTGAGCTTGCAACACAGCAACGTGGTGATAGTACCACAAGATGCTACCATAGAAATGCAAGATAAAGTATTTGTTTATGCCGTTGGCGATAGCAATAAAGTGGCCAAACAGCCTATTACCATTGCCGGCAAAAGCGGAACCAATTACTTGGTTAAAGACGGTTTAAAAGTAGGACAGCAAATTGTGTTGAGCGGTGTAGACCACCTGCAGGATGGCATGAAGATCAGCCCGCAAAAAGCTCCTGAAAAAACAACAGCCATCGCTAAAAATTAATTCTAACGCTCAAACATTAAAGTCATGTTTCAGAAATTCATAGAAAGGCCGGTACTCTCCACCGTGATCTCCATCTTACTGGTGATCCTGGGGGTGCTTGGCTTAACCAAATTGCCCTTACAACAGTTCCCGGATATTGCACCACCAGCCGTATTGGTTACTGCGGTATATCCCGGAGCCAATGCCGAAACCGTATTACGTTCCGTAGCCCCATCGCTTGAAGAATCAATAAACGGTGTGGAAGATATGAGCTACATGAGCTCTACCGCCAGTAACGATGGATCGTTAGCCATTACTGTTTACTTTAAACAAGGTACCGATCCCGACAGGGCTGCCGTAAACGTGCAAAACCGGGTGGCCCAGGCACAGAGCCAGTTACCTGCCGAGGTAATTCAGCAAGGTATTACCACTACCAAACAACAAAACAGTTTAATTGGCGCCGTTGGTTTATATACCGAAGATCCATCAAAATACGATCAAACTTTTGTAGCCAACTATGCACAAATCAACATCATCCCCGAAATAAAACGGATACCTGGTGTTGGTTCGGCAACCATATTTGGTGGTGTTAAAGATTACTCGATGCGTGTTTGGCTTAATCCGGGTCAAATGGCTGCTTACAAAATTACCCCTGCCGAAGTTATGGCGGCCATACAGGATAAAAATATTGAAGCAGCTCCGGGTAAATTAGGCGAAAGAAGTAAAGAGGTGTTTGAGTACGTTATCAAATACAAAGGTAAGCTTACCAAGCCTGAAGAGTATGGCAACATCGCATTACGTTCTAATGCCGATGGATCGGTATTGCATTTAAAAGATGTAGCCCGTGTTGAATTGGGTGCCTATTCGTACACCAGTGTAACGCACTTGAACGGTAAAGATGGTGTAGCTGTTGGTATAATACAATTAGCCGGTTCAAATGCTAACGAAATACAGATAGCTATTGACGAACTGATGGAAAAAGTATCCAAAGATTTTCCGGAAGGCATCAAATATAACCAGTTTTACCGTACTAAAACCGCGTTGGATGAATCGATAAGCCAGGTAGAGCATACCCTGATCGAAGCCTTTATCCTGGTGTTTATTGTAGTATTCTTGTTTTTGCAGGATTTCAGGTCTACTTTAATTCCGGCCATTGCAGTACCCGTAGCCATTTTAGGTACATTCTTCTTCATGAACCTGTTTGGGTTCTCTATCAACCTGTTAACCCTGTTTGCCTTGGTATTAGCCATAGGTATTGTGGTAGATGATGCTATCGTGGTGGTAGAGGCAGTACACGCCAAAATGGAAAATGAGCATTTAGGCCCTAAAGAAGCGACTACCTCGGCCATGCACGAAATTACTGGTGCCATTATCTCTATTACTTTAGTAATGGCAGCGGTGTTTTTACCGGTAGGTTTCATGACCGGTTCAACAGGTATATTTTACAGGCAGTTTGCCTTTACCATGTCTATAGCCATTGTAATATCGGCTGTAAACGCGTTAACGCTGAGCCCCGCATTGGCAGCGCTGTTTTTAAAGAGCAACCACACCAACCATGATGGTACTGTAGTTAAAACCAGCTTTGTTCAAAGATTTTACGCTGGCTTTAACCGGAGCTTTAACTCCATGACCGACCGTTACGTTGGCAGCCTGAAATTCCTCATCCGTAATAAATGGTTGAGCATGGGCGGATTGGCTGTAATTATAATAGCCACCGTATACATGATGCAAACCACCAAATCGGGCTTTATACCAACCGAAGATCAAGGCTTTGTGGCCATTGCGGTTTCATCACCATCGGGTACATCATTAGATGCCACCACCAAGATGCTCAACCAGGCCGAAGGTGAACTAAGAGCATTACCTTCTGCAAGGTTTGTTACCTCCATATCGGGTTTTAACCTGTTAACCAACTCTAACAGTCCATCATCGGCCGTAGTATTCGTATTATTGAAAGACAATAAGGAGCGTGGTGAAGTAAAAGATATCAATGCTATACAGGATATTATCCGTGGAAAATTAGGAGCAATATCGAGAGGTAGTTTCTTTGTGTTCAGTTTCCCAACCGTACCGGGCTTTAGTAACGTAGAAGCGTTAGACTTGGTACTGCAAGACAAAACCGGCGGTAAGCTGGATAAATTTAGCGGTATTGCCAATAACTTTATTGGTAAGCTAATGCAAAAACCTGCCATTGCCTATGCGTTTACCTCTTTCAAGGCCGATTATCCACAACTGCAATTAGAAGTTAACGATGAAAAAGCTAACCAGTTAGGTGTAAATGTGAAAGATGTTTTGCAAACCATGCAAGCTTACTTCGGTAGTGCACAAGCATCCGACTTTAACCGCTTCGGTAAATATTATCGTGTAATTGTTCAGGCTGATGTGGCCGATAAAACCGATCCTGCTTCCATTGACCGTGTATTTGTAAAGAACAAAACAGGCGAAATGGTGCCTATCAACACGTTGGTAAAACTTACCCGTGTGTATGGTTCCGAAACCGCATCGCGTTATAACCTGTTTAACTCTATACAAGTTAATGCTATTCCTAAGCCGGGCTTTAGTTCGGGCGATGCCATTAAGGCCATTCAGGAAGTAGCTAAGGATGAATTACCTGCAGGATTTGCGTTTCAGTTCTCTGGTCAAACCCGTGAGGAGATCTCCTCAGGCGGACAATCTACCGTGGTGTTCATTTTGTGTTTGGTATTCGTATACTTCCTGCTGGCTGCCCAGTACGAAAGTTACATCCTGCCGTTTGCCATTATCCTGTCTATCCCTACCGGTATATTCGGCGTGTTTGTTGCTATTGGCTTTGCCGGTATCGAAAACAACATTTACGTACAGGTGGCCTTGATCATGCTCATCGGTTTGCTGGCTAAAAATGCGATCCTGATCGTAGAGTTTGCACTGCAACGCCGCCGTAACCGCGAGGGGTTAATTGCCGCAGCCTTAGATGGTGCAAAATCGCGTCTTCGCCCTATCATCATGACCTCGCTGGCCTTTATTGCCGGTATGATCCCGATGATGAGCGCCACTGGTCCGTCTGCCCAGGGTAACCACTCTATCAGTATAGGTGCTGCAGGTGGTATGCTATCTGGTGTATTATTAGGTTTATTCTTTATCCCAGTATTATTCGTCATCTTCCAGCATTTGCAGGAACGCATTAGTGGTGTGCCGGTAGTGGTTAAGCCTAAAGACAATCATGGCCAGCCGGTTAACGCACATCATGAGGTAGAAGCACATTAACCCCCTCTAGACCTCCCCAAAGGGGGAGACTTTTAATAATAGATTTAAGTAATTATCAAAAACGTACCTTCTAAAGCCCTCCCCCTCGGGGAGGGTTGGGAGGGCTTAAACATATCATTATGAAATATTACCTTTTTGCAGCTTTGCTCATCTTATTGAGTGCCTGTAAGGTATCTAAAGACATACAGGTACCCGACCAGCATTTGCCTGTAACTTACCGCTCGGCTACCGTTGCTGATACCACATCCATAGCGCGCTTGCCCTGGAAAAGTTTCTTTACTGAAACCACCCTGCAAAAGCTCATCGATAGTGCCATAACCCGCAATAACGATTTGCAGATAGCGGTTAAAAATATCGAATCTGCACGGTTAACTTTAAGCCAAGCCAAATTAGGAAACATTCCTACCGTTGGCTTAAACGTTACAGCAACCACCAACCGCCCGAGCGATAACAGCTTGAACGGCTTAAGCCTCAACCAGTTTTTAGGCAGCAAACATATTGACGATTATACCGCAGCGGCTAACGTTTCGTGGGAAGCCGATATCTGGGGTAAGATCCGTAGCCGTAAGGCATCGGCCCTGGCTTCGTACCTGCAAACTGAGGAAGCCCGCAAAGCCGTGCAAACGCAAATTGTAGCTGATGTATCTTCAGGTTATTACAACCTACTGATGCTGGATGCCCAACTAGGCATTGCCCGCAAAAATCTGAAGCTGAACGATAGCACGCTACGCATCATCCGCCTGCAATTTGATGCAGGGCAGGTAACCTCTCTAGCGGTGCAACAAGCCGAAGCACAACAGTTAGCTGCAGCACGTTTGATCCCGCAATTTGAGCAGGATGTTACCATCCAAGAAAATGCCATTAGTATACTGGCCGGTAAACTGCCCGATGCCGTAGTGCGTAACAGCACCTTAGATAATGTGCCGGTATCGGCAACCTTATCGGCCGGATTGCCTTCTACCCTGTTAAGCCTGCGTCCTGATGTACGCAGCGCCGAATTGGCCGTAGAACGTGCCAATGCCGATGTGGGCGTAACTAAAGCCAGTATGTACCCGGCTTTAACCATTACGGCACAAGGCGGAGTAAACTCTTTCAGGGCAAGTAACTGGTTCAATATACCGGCTTCTTTGTTTGGAACTGTGGCCGGTGGTTTAATCCAGCCTTTGTTTCAACGGGGACAATTGAAAACACAGTATAACCTGGCCAAAGTAGAGCGTGAAAGAACCGTTATTCAATTCCGCCAGCAGGTATTAGTAGCCGTTGGCGAGGTATCTGATGCGCTGGTACGTATAGATAAACTGAGCCAGCAACAAAGCATTGCAGCTAACCGCGCCAAAACGCTGCGCCAGGCTACCGGTAACGCAGGCCTGTTATTCAGAAATGGTTTAGCTAATTATTTGGAAGTAATTACCGCACAAAGCAACGTTTTGCAAAGCGAACTGGAATTAGCCAGTATTAAAAAAGCACAGTTAGATGCCACCGTAGAGCTTTACCGCTCAGTTGGCGGCGGCTGGAGATAACAGTGATTGTGATTGTAGAATGAGGGGGCTCCGGAAAACCGGTGTCCCTTTTTTTGTTAAGTAAGTTTTAAAAAGTGGTGACTGATTTTGCAGTTAGCTGTTTACATTTGCTATCTAAAAGATGCCAACATCCGGATCGGATACATAACATATTCATAATGATTAATCAAGACGGACAGAAACACAACAGCCAGGTATGCCAAGCCAGTGTTACAGCGGTGCGCGATGCGTTGTATGTATTGAACGGCAAATGGAAACTGCCGTTGATACTCACACTTTCTGAAGGCCCGTTGCGCTTTAAGGATATCCAACGTTCGCTGGGCGATATTACGCCAAAGATATTGTCGAAAGAGTTAAAAGATTTGGAATTGAATGAGTTTGTAAAGCGCAATGTATTTAATACTACGCCCGTTACCATTACTTATGAATTAATGCCTTACAGCTTGTCGCTCGACCCGGTTTTACAAGAATTACGTAAATGGGGCATGCAGCATCGCGAGCGTATTGTGAATAGCCGCAAGCAACCGATAGAAGCACAACTAAGTTAGGCGCTTAACTCTTCATAAGCTGCGGTAAGGCTGCGTACAATACCATCTCCCTGCCATTCGGTTACACCCGGAATACTGGTGGCGGTCAAAACTTC
>Ga0247807_10002159_pt1 | contig 10973 bp, 9 predicted proteins | sample UWRJL074202C1_FD_179931 | JGI IMG/M metagenome (GOLD analysis project Ga0247807, IMG submission 179931) | Plant litter microbial communities from Arlington Agricultural Research Station in Wisconsin, United States - UWRJ-L074-202C-1 | ecosystem: Environmental > Terrestrial > Plant litter >...
TCAGGTGGTTAGAGCACACGACTCATAATCGTGGTGTCGCGGGTTCGAGTCCCGCCCTCGCTACAGTCTTCGTCTCCTCCGGCTGCCGCCATACTTGCGGCATGGAATTCCTCACGCCGCTCATCTTCTTCGTCATCGGTCTCTTCGCCTCGTACCTGGTGATCAAATACGCGGTGACGCATGCCCTGCTCAGCCATTACAAGACCGTGCGGCTCTTCGAGAGTACGGGGGAGTGGCTTCCCGGACCGCACGACGCCAAAGAGCCGCGCCAGCTCTAGCGCTCTCCCTCGAGTCGGGCCTAATGGCGACTATCCCTCTGGCTGAGCCGCCAATTGGCCCGACTCGATGAGCAGGGCGTGGCTAACGGACCTCGACGCCCCAGCCACCGGTGCCGCTCGCGAAACTGCCGGTGCCAAGCGGTGGGACAACGACGTACGACGACCAGATCACGCCGGTCGAGTTGGAGCGCCAGACGAAGTAGCGCCCCGAGAGGTTGCCGCACGGGTTCTTGATGAACACCGTTGTGCTGTTGCTGGAGACCGGGGGAGATGCCTGGCAGGTGCTCGAGGCCGCCGAGGCCGGAGCCGCCGCGAGCACCGAAGCGCTCATCAGGGTGATTGCCGCCATTGCCGTCCAGATAGTTCTCGTCTTCATGGTCGATCTCCTTCTGTGGTTGTGCCGGATGCCCCAGCCCGGTAGACAGGTCGTTCCGCCGGGGCGTGCCGGTCAGCCTATCGACGAAATTCAGCATTGCGCGGAGATTCAGGGTTCGCCCAGTCCCCTCGGAGTGCCGGACTGATGCGACGCGTAGCCTGAAGTGATGTTCACCGAACGCGACCTCGAGCTGCTGAACCGTCCCCTCTTCGCCATGATCACCGCCGTGCCCGACGCGGGCGGGATCCCCGCGCCCCGCCCGGTCTGGTTCGAGGTCGTCGACGACACCATCCAGTTGTTCTCGCTCTCGAGCTCGCCCCGCGTCGGCCGGCTCGAGGCCGACCCGCGGGCATCCGTTGTCGTCTCGGCGCCGACGGGCGAGCCCGAGCACTGGGTCGCGGTCGAGGGCGCCGTCGCGGTGACCGATGACGGCGCTCACGAGCTCGCCGATCGCCTGTCGGCGCGCTACCGCGAGCCCGGCCAGCTCGACGATTGGTCCGGCATGGACCTTGTACGCATCACCGTCACGCCCACGAAGGTGCGCCGCTTCACCGTCTGACCCGGGTCACCCCAGGTGCCGCTCGAAGAACCGCGCGGCGTCCTCACCCGCGTGGGCCGGTACTCCCCGGTGGCCGCCCATGTTGGCCTGGAGCGTCTTCTCCCGCGAGCCGAAGGCGTCGAACAGGTCGAGAGCCTGCTGTCTTTCGTTGCCCTCGTCGTCCCACTGCAGCAGCACGTGCAGCGGAATCGTCAGTTGCCGGGCCTCGTCGTACATGGCGCGGGGGACGAAGCTCCCGGCGAACAGGCCAGCGGCGGCGATGCGCGGATCGACGAGGGCGAGCCGGATCCCGACGGAGATGATCCCACCCGAGAAGCCGACGGGACCGCCGATCTCCGGCAGCGACAGGAGCGCGTCGAGGGTGGCGCGCCATTCCGGCACCGCTCTCTCGACCAGCGGCAACACCAGTCGGTCGACGAGATCGTCGTCCGGCTTTCCGTCGGGCAGTACGCGAAGCAGTTCGGCGCGGGCGGACTCGATCTCGGGGATGGGTTCCCGGTCGCCCCCGCCGGGGAGCTCGATCGTGGCCGCAGCGAAGCCGCTCGCCACGGCCTGCCGGGCGCGGGCCGCGAGCCGGGGATACATGGCCCGCAGGTTGCCGGGGTGTCCCAGGAGAATGAGCGGTGCCGGGCCTGCTGCGGGCGCCCAGAGGATGCCCGGGATGTCGCCGAGCGTGAACTCGCGTTCGAGGACGCCCTCGTCGATGGTGCGTTCAGAGGAGAAGTGCATGGTCGTGCCTTTCGGGAGTGCCTGGATGGCGCTCCCGGACGACCTATCGTCCGACCGTGGCTCCTGAGGGGAGCGCCCATGTCGATGCGTTCACGGGTACCACCTCCTCGGTCTCTGGCTCGGTATCCGGCAGCCTACCGTCGTCGGTCGCCGGGCGGAAGTCAGTCCTCGAGCGTCCGCTCCAGGGCGACCCAGGAGAGCATTGCGCACTTCACGCGGGCCACGTAGCGGGATACCCCGTTGAGCGCGATCGCGTCGCCGAAGCGGTCCTCGTCGAGCTCAATGGTTCCGCGCGAGCGCATGGCCTCCCGGAATTCGGCGAGCAGCGACGTGGCCTCCGCGACGGTCTGCCCGGTGACCAGCGTGCTGAGCAGCGAGGCGGACGCCTGCGAGATCGCACAGCCGTGTCCTTCCCAGCCGAGAGCTTCGATTGCGTCTCCCCGAACGCGTAGGGACACGGTGACCTCGTCGCCGCAGGTGGGGTTCACCTGGTGCGACGACGCCGTGACGTCCTCGATCGGGTGCCGCCCGTGCGGGGTCTTCGAGTGGTCGAGGATCAGCTGCTGGTAGAGACCGTCCAGGTCGCTCATGGGGTCACTCCGAAGAAGGTTCGGGCGTCGGCGACGCCCTCGAGGAAGAAGTCGATCTCGGCGTCGGTCGTGTAGATCGACCCGCTCGCGCGCGTCGTCGACACCAGCCCGAGCCGGCGGTGCAGCGGCTGCGCACAGTGGTGACCGACGCGCACGGCGATGCCACGGTCATCCAGGAATTGGCCCATATCGTGAGAGTGGATGCCCGGCACGTCGAAACTCGCGAGCCCGACCCGTTCGCCGCTCGCGCCCAGCACCCGCACTCCCGCAATGGCCGAGAGGCCGTCGATCAGGCGCCGGCTCACCGCGCTGCCGTGGGCTGCGACGCGGTCCATGCCGATCGCGGAGAGGTAGTCGACGGCGGCAGCGAGTGCGATCGCCTGGGACACCCGCTGGGTGCCGGCCTCGAACCGCTGCGGCGCGGGCAGGAACTCCGCGGCCTCCATGGTGACCGTGGTGATCATGGATCCGCCGGTGAGGAACGGCGGCAGCGCGTTCAGCAGCGCGCGGCGCCCGTAGAGCGCGCCGATACCGGTCGGCCCAAGCATCTTGTGGCCGGAGAACACGGCGAAGTCGACGTCGAGCGCGCGCACGTCGACCGGCAGGTGCGGCACGGACTGGCAGGCATCGAGCACCACCAGCGCACCGACCGCGTGGGCCGCCGCGACGATCGACGCGACCGGGTTGATGACGCCGAGCACGTTCGACACGTGCGAGAACGCGACGATGCGGGTGCGGGGAGTGAAGAGGGCGTCATCCAGAACCAGAAGGCCCTCGTCATCGACGGGGATGAAGCGCAGGGTCGCCCCGGTGCGCTGGGCGAGCTGCTGCCACGGGATGAGGTTGGCGTGGTGCTCGAGCTCGGTGACCAGGATCTCATCGCCGGGATGCAGCGCGAGGTCCGCAAACTCGGGGCCGGCCGTCGAGGCGTTGGAGAACGCATAGGCGAGCAGGTTGATGCCCTCGGTCGCGTTCGAGGTCCAGACGATCTCGTCGGGCCGTGCGCCGACGAAGCGGGCAACGCTCTCGCGGGCGTCCTCGAATTCTTCGGTCGCCTCGGCGGCCAGCGTGTGCGCGCCGCGGTGCACGGCCGAGTTGCGGCGCTCGTAGAACTCCCGCTCCGCGTCGAGCACGGAGAGCGGTTTCTGCGCGGTGGCACCGGAGTCGAGGTAGACGAGCGGTCGGCCGTTGACCTCCGTCGACAGGATCGGGAAGTCGCCACGGATCGCGAGGATCTCGGCTTCGGTGAGGGGTGTTGCGGTGTTCACGGTGTCCTTCGATCGGGCCGGTACCTCCAGTCTGACGTGTTCGGCGCCGCTGCGCTGCCCGGGTGACGGTCGCGGGTGCCACACTTGCCGCATGACCAGGCGTGCGTTTCTTCTCCGAGCGGTGAACGTGGGCGGTACCGCGAAGCTGCCGATGGCCGAACTGCGGGCGCTCGCCGAGGAACTCGGAGCGACGGATGTCGCGACCTACATCGCCAGCGGAAACCTCCTGGCCACGGCTCCCGCAGGGTTCGAGCAGACCCTCGAGCAGGCGATCGAGGAGCGGTTCGGCTTCTTCCGCGACGTGACCTCGCGCACGCGAGCGGAGTTGGAGGACGCGCTCGCCGCACACCCCTTCGAGATCGTCGACCCGAAGTACTCCTACGTCACGTTCCTCACGGCACGACCCACGCAGGGCGCGATCGAGAAGGCGAGGTCGTTCCCGACCGGTGACGACGAGTGGGCGGTCATCGGAAACACCATGCACATCCGCTACGCCAACGGCGCGGGAACCCCGAGCATGAAGATCGACTCGATCATGCGTGCCATCGGCACACCCGGCACGGGGCGCAACCTGTCGACCGTGCGGAAGCTGATCGACCTGCTGGGCGACTAGCCGCAGCTCGCCAGCTTCTCCGGCGCATCCAGCCCGGGGTCCACGCCCCAGTCGCTGAAGGCGAACTCACCGAGCCCGCTCGTGTCGGCGGCGTTCAGGATCGTGGGCAGCGGCTCGCCCACGGCGGAGACCTCGAGCGATCCGATCGGGCCGGAACCCGCGCCGACGACGAGCGACAGCACGTCCTCGCTCACGGCACCGGTGGAGACGGTGATCTCCGACTCGCCCTCGATGACCAGCAGGTCGGAGATGAGTCCCACCGGGTCGAGCAGCGAACCCCAGTCGGCCACGGCGAAGCGCCCGGTGGGCAGGCACGCCCACTCGGCGCCGGCCTCGGCGATGGCATCGGCATCGAGTCCCGCGCTGGACAGGAATGCCGCGTTGCCGCGCGCGACCGCGAGGTCATCCTGCACCCGAATCGAACCCTCGAGGGTGCCGGCCGTGAGGTCCGCCTCGAAGTCGGTGGAGGACCCCCGCACCTGGACGCCGACGGTCAGACCGTTGACCGGATCGCGCTGGCCCTCCGGTGCCGGAAGCCGCTCGGTGAACGAGCCCTGCATGCTCACCCAACGCTGCTCGCGGGAGGCGAGGATCACGGCGTCCAGCGCGTCCGGTCCCGCGAGGAATTCGAGCCCGTTGCGGGCGGGGTCGTCGAGCTCGACCTCGTCGAGCGGCACGTTCGTGGGAACGACGACGGTGGGCCCACTTGCCGCGCACCCGCTGAGGGTCACCGCGATGGCGAGGAGAAGGAGCGCCCTACTCGGTTGCATCGGCGACGCAGACGCTCGCGGCGCCCTGGCTCTCGAGGGTCGACGGGTCGATCGTGACGGGCGCGGTGGATTCGGCGGCACGCACCACGAAGCAGGAGTCGTCGGTGATCAGCTCGGCGAACCGCGGAACCCAGGCCTCGCTGCCCTTGCGCACCAGCTGCGAGATGTCGAGCACGTCGTCGGAACCGGGCTCGATGACGTAGAGGCTGTACGGCACATCCGGACCCGACCAGGTCAGGTGCACATTGCCCTCGCCGCCCGTGATCGCGAGTTCGGAGACCTTGGCCGGTCCCTCGCCGAGCACCCCGAGCACGGTCAGCACGACGCCCGCAATGAGAGCGACCGCCGTGGTGGCGATGGACACGATGAACGCGGGGTGGCGGAAGAAGCTCTTGGCGACGGCCTTGTCTTCGGCCAGTTCGGGCAGCACGCTCTCGCCCGTGGACAGGCTGCGTTTGGGGGTATCGGCCGGCACGCCCCAGGTCTCGAACAGCATGGGCTGGCCGACGGACCAGCCGAGTCGACGCTGGCCTTCGTCCGCGGGGGCCTCAGCGATGGCTGGGCCGCCGGCGGTGCCTGGCGCGATTGTCATGGTTCGCATCATATCGGGCGGCCGTATACGCGCAGAATCCTCGGGTTCGTCCCCGTGCGGTTCGGAGACTGGCAGGATGGGGAGCATGAGACCCGCGAGAGCCGCAGCCGCCGTGCTCGTGGCCTGCGCCGTGCTCATCCCGCTCGGTTTCGGAAACGCCTTCGCCGCGACCGACGAGGGCGAGGAGGAGAAGAAGCCTCCGGTCAACCCCGTCGAGATAGCGATCCCCTACGAGGCCGAATTCGAGGCCGCCATGGTCGGAGGCTGGTCCGTGGCCGACTGCGCCGCGCTCGACGCCCCCGCGCCCGGGATCGGCTTCACCTGCGCCGTCGACAAGATGACGTTCACCGCAGACGAGTACGACCCGAAGTTCGAGGAGGTCGTCTTCCCCGTGCAGCTGCGCAACGGCGGCCAGCGCCTCACCGTCAACTACCGGGTGTCGATGGCGCCGCCGATCCCCCCGGTCCTTCCCGAGCTCGTCTATCCGTACCCGTTCCCGTCCGGCTCCCGCATCCTGCTGCCGCTCTCCGACCTGAGCCTCGCCTGCGAGGGCTGTGCGGTGGATGGCCCGAAGCTCCAGGTGCTCGAGCTGCTCCCCGCCGACGCGGCCGAGGCCTGGGCGACCCGCACGCACATCGAGATCGCGACGAAGCCCGGCTACACGGGGACCATCGCACTCGCCGTGCGCGCGACCGACCCGTTCAAGCAGAAGTCGGAGATCGTGCCGCTGACCGTGAACGTGTACGCCGCGGGGGAGACGACCCTCACCGCGCTGCACGTGGTCGTGCACTCCGATGAGCTGAGCGAGCCGATCGACCTTGCCGGGCTCGTGACGGACTCGGGCGGCGAGCCCGTCACGTTCCTCGACTGCGGCCTTGCCGTGATCGGCACGGTGGTCTGCGACCGCGATGGACTCGCGACCTACACGCCGGCAGCCGAGTCCACGGGCGTCGACCAGTTCTCCTTCCACGTGCTCTCGGCCGCGGGGGAGCAGGCGACCGGCAGCGTGACGCTCATCCCGGGCGACGGCGAAGCGGACTGGCCGGAAGGTATCCTGCCATCGGAGGCCGCGGGCAAGAAGGCCACGATCGTGCCGGTTCGACCGGTCGTCGAGGATGAAGACGCCGTGGCAGCGGGACTCTTCGCACCACTGAAGACCGTGCTCGACCGGGTTACCGGCAGGGCCGACACCAAGGGGAAATCATGAACGTCAGGCTCAGCATTGCGCGCGGTGGCTCAGGGTCCGCCGGCGCGAAGTCCTGGCTCCTCGACGTCACCGAGGACACCTCGGTCGCCGAGCTCGCCGAGAGCATCGGCGTCGCCCCCGAACTGATCGCCCCGGGCGACGAGCCCAGCACCTCGCTCGGCGACGCCCGCATCTTCAGCGGCTCGGTGCTGCCGTCCAGCGGCGCGCGCCCCATCCCCTCCGGATCCCCCCGCCTCGAGGTCATCGGAGGGCCGTTCTCCGGCGAGGCCTTCGCCCTCCGCCCCGGCCAGGCCGTGACCATCGGCGGCTCCGGCTCGATGGACCTCTGCATCGCCGACCCGCACATCGCGAGCCACCACGCGACGCTGACCCTCGCCGCGAGCGAGGTGCCCGGCGGTGCCGGACCCCTGCGCGCTTCCCTCGAACTGCCGAGCCCTGAGGCCGTCGTCTGGGTGAACGGCGAAGAGGTGACGGAGCCGCGCGCGATCGTGCCGGCCGACATCCTGCAGATCGGCAGCTCGCTGTTCCGCATCGGCATCGAGCCCTACTCCGAGGCCGACATCTCGCCCGACGAGGTCGGCATGCGCGGCTTCAACCGACCCTCCCGCATCGCGCTCGCGAAGAAGGCGCCGGCGATCATCCTGCCCGGCGACCGCCCCGAAGAGGACGACAAGACCCCGCTGCCGTGGCTCTCGGCGATCATCCCCGTCGTGCTCGGCGTCACGATGGCGTTCGTCTTCCAGCGTCCGGTGATGCTCATCATGGCCGCCGCCTCGCCGATCATGGTCGTGGGAACCTTCATGACGAACCGCGCCCGCGCCAAGAAGAAGGGACTGCGCACCTTCGACACCTGGGTGCGCGACCTCGGCAACGCGCGCGACCGCATCGCCCAGTTCGTGCGCGAGCAGCGCCTCGACGCCTGGTACCGCTCACCCGACCCCGTCGTCATCGCCGACATCGCCACCCGCCCGCTCTCGCGCCTGTGGGAGCGCCGCAAGGTCGACGCGGACTCGCTCCAGCTGCGGTTCGGGGTCAGCGAAGTGGACCTCGACGTGCGCTTCGAGGGCGGCGGCCAGGCCGATCGTGTGCTCTCGCGCCGCGTCGGCGTGTCGCCGACGCCGGTCGCAGCGGACCTGGCATCCGGAGTCCTGGGCATCGCGGGACCGGAGGACGTGACCCGCAGCACGACCCGCGCCATGATCGCCTCCCTCGCGACGCTGCGCTCGCCGCGCGACACCCAGATCGTGGTGCTCTGCGACGACGCCGACGCCCCGTACTGGGAGTGGGTGCAGTGGCTGCCGCACGCCCAGGCCGGCAAGAGCGTCGTCGCCCTGATCGGCAACACCGACGACACCCGCCGCGAGCGCCTGCGGGAGCTCACCGCGATCGTCACGGCCCGCACGCGTGCCGCTGCCGAACGCGGCATCGCCGGCTTCGACAGCCACATCGTTGTGGTTCTGGATGGCGCCCGTCGTTACCGCACGCTCCCCGGAATGGTGCAGCTGCTCGAGACCGGCGCACTCGCCGGCGTCCACGTCATCGCGATCGACTCCGACCGCTCGCGCCTGCCGGAAGAGGCGACCACGGTCATCCAGGTCGATGAGGACGACCCCTCGCTCGCGCACTTCGAGTCGGCCTCGGTCTACTACCCCTCGGTGCTGCTCGACGGCATCTCGGTGCCGACCGCGGAGGGCATCGCCCGCAGCCTGTGCTCGATCAAGCACATCGGCGGCGCCGGGGACGAGGCCATGCTTCCGACCAGCGTGCGCTTCGTGAGCCTCATGGGCATCGACCTCGACGACCCGACCAAGGTCGTGGAGAAGTGGCAGGCGGTGCCGCGCCGCACCAACGTGGTCGTCGGCGCCGGCCTCGAGGGCGAGTACGCGGTCGACATCGCGACCGACGGTCCACACGCTCTCATCGCCGGCACCACCGGTTCCGGTAAGTCCGAATTCCTGCAGGCGCTCATCGTGTCGCTCGCGCTCGCCAACCGCCCCGACGCCCTCAACTTCGTGCTCATCGACTACAAGGGCGCCTCGGCGTTCGACGACTTCGAGGGCCTCCCTCACCGCGTGGGAACCGTCACCAACCTCGACGCCCGCGAGACGGAGCGCGCGCTCGTCTCGCTCGACGCCGAGCTCAAGCGCCGCGAGTCGGTGCTGCGGATCGACGAGTTCAAGGTCAAGGACGTCGACGCGGCCTGGGAGAAGAACCCCGAGCTCGCCGCGAAGTCGGGACTCGCCCGCCTCATGATCGTGATCGACGAGTTCGCCGAGCTCAAGGCGGAGCACCCCGAGTTCATCAACGGGCTCGTGCGCATCGCCCGCGTGGGCCGCTCGCTCGGTGTGCACCTCATCCTCGCGACGCAGCGCCCCTCGGGCAGCGTGACGCCCGAGATGCAGTCCAACATCAACCTTCGCGTCGCGCTGCGCGTGACCGATCGCTCCGACTCGACCGACATCCTCGGTTCGGCCGAGGCCTCGCTCATCAGCGTCGCGACCCCGGGCCGCGGCTACGTGCGCGCCGGTGTCGGCGGTGCCCCGGTCGGCTTCCAGACCGCTCGCGTCGCGGGCATCCGCCCGGGCGCCCAGCGCACCCGCAAGGTGCTGCCGCGCAAGGTGCCGATGGAGTGGAGCGGCGTCGGCTTTATGCCGCGTTTCCCCAATACCGACGGACCGCAGCGCGCCCGCCTCGACCAGGATGACACCGACCTGCGCGCCCTCGTGAGCCTGATCGCGGATGCCGCGAAGCTCATGAACATTCCCCGCAACCCGTCGCCGTGGCTCGTGCCGCTGCCGCACGTGCTGCCCGTCTCCCGCGTCGAGGACTCGGACGCGAGCGAGACCGCGATCGTGATCGGCCTCGAGGACGTGCCCGACGAGCAGCGTCAGCGACCCCTGCTCTGGGATCTCTCCACCGACTCGCACCTGCTCTTCATCGGTGGCGCCCAGTCGGGTCGCACCACGGTGCTGCGCACGCTCCTCGGCCAGGTCGTCTCCCGCCAGTCGCCCGACGATGCGCACCTCTACATCGTCGACTACGGCAACGGTGGACTGCTCCCGCTCGGCATCACCCCGCACGCGGGCGCCGTCGTCACCCAGCTCGAGCCGGCGCGACTGCCCCGACTGCTCGGCCGCATCATCGAGGAGCTCGCCCGTCGCCAGACGATCCTCTCCGCGGCTTCGGTCGGCACGATCGCCGAGCAGCGCCGCACGGCGGCCTCGCCCGAGGCGAAGCTGCCCTTTATGGTCCTCGCGATCGACGGATGGGAACGGGTCACGTCATCCCTCTCGCCCGATGACCTGCCCGGCTTCCGCGACCAGGTCATGCGCATCCTGCGCGAGGGACCGGCCGTCGGCGTGCGCGTCGTCATCACCGCCGACCGCGGTGTGGTCGGCGAGAAGATCGCCGGCTTCATCGACACGCAGTACGTGCTGCCGCTGCGCGACGCGGCCGACTATCGATCGGCGGGCATCATGATCCGCGAGGTACCGGAGAACATGGCACCCGGGCGCCTCATGTTCGGCCAGAACGGTCGCGAGGCACAGGTGGCCGTCATCGGCCGCGATCCCTCCGCCGAGGCGCAGGCCGTGACGCTCAAGGTCATCGCCGACAGCGTGCGCGACCACTACCGCGCCAACCCGGTCTCGGCCTCGCTGCCGCGCCCGTTCCGTGTCGATGTGCTGCCGACGAGCGTCGCGCTGTCCAAGGTGCACGAGCTGCCATTGGCTTCGGGATGCACCGCCGAGTTCCCCGTCATGGGTGTCGGCGGCGACGAGCTCTCCCGGTACACGCTGTCCTGGCCCGACGCGGGAGGCTTCGCCGTGATCGGCGACCGGGGAAGCGGCAAGTCGACGGCCCTCGCTTCGCTGGGTCGCCAGCTGCAGTGGTCGCAGACCCCGATGGCCGTGGTCGCGGTCCGGGAGTCCGTGTTCTCGGAGTGGGCCGACGCGTCGTCCATTCCCCGCCTGTCCTCACCGCAGACGACGGC
>Ga0247807_10002161_pt1 | contig 10966 bp, 8 predicted proteins | sample UWRJL074202C1_FD_179931 | JGI IMG/M metagenome (GOLD analysis project Ga0247807, IMG submission 179931) | Plant litter microbial communities from Arlington Agricultural Research Station in Wisconsin, United States - UWRJ-L074-202C-1 | ecosystem: Environmental > Terrestrial > Plant litter >...
TCCACCCATAGCTGAACACTACTTGTTCTCAATTGTATATATATCTTTTCTACTCAAAGGGTTCATTCGCCTAATGTATTCTTTCATCTGTGGGAAACTGGCAGTGGTAAGCTCTGAGTTCTTATATATTAAAGAATAACTAACCCTCAGACCTTTGCACCTGAGACGCACTGCAAGGTTTGAACCTTTGAAAGGTTCTGGAAAACGACAGCGGAGGAGAATTCACAGGTCACATCCAATTCTGGAGCTCGTGCTGATATATTAACGGCGAATATACAGTGTTCATGCCTTCCTTGATATAATGCGACATAGGATGCTTCCCGGGATATGCTAAAACATCTCACTGAGAAGCTTCAGAGATGAAAGAATGGAAGCAACGTGTGGCATGAAAACGTCAGGCATATCGTCTTTCATGAGAATTCGTTGAGTAATAAGGACTGCACGATACAAAATAAATGGAGAAGTGTTGACTAGAGAGGGAGATTTTTGGGAGATTTTTATTACAACTCTCCGTTCTTCTGTCGCCGACAAACTCGTCTTACACCAAACGCCCCGATTGCTAATCCTATCCAAGAAGCATAAAAAAATTATAAAATTTCAACAGCAAATGGTATATAACACCCGCATATATTAATGCGTATCTCATCACATAAATACCAGATTACGCCGCTCCATTACACAGGCCGTTACCCTTCATACCTGAATTCATCCTCATCCATGCCTCTTTTTCTTTTCACCAAACCACCAGCACTCCCCATATTACCATGGCCCTCTCTTCCCACGCCTTGTACTTGTGCATGACCGACGTATCCGCCCACATTGTTTGCCATTTGTATCTGTGATGGCAACCCAACCAGCGATACACCTCCATGCACCAAGTGGAAGAAGTCCGTCCTCCCATGCCCCACCCCGTTGCCACCATCTCCATTCTCATTTCCATAACACATCTGGCTATCGTCCTGTACCAAGTTGTCAAAGTTCGTGTTCGTCATGGTGCCGATCTGCTCGTATGGTGCAAGGAATTGTTCTTGGAGTTCGATTACAGAGTAGTTACCTTGTGGCGCCATTCCGCCCTGTGGTCCCATGCTAGCCTGTGGGTGAACTCCAGGTGGCGGCATTTGTTGAGGCTGTTGGTGCTGTTGGTGAGGCATATTTGCGTAACTCATGTGAGGTGCGTAGACGACGCTGGGTGTGTGGACATAAGGGGAATTGATGCTTGATGCGCTGTCGCCATTTGAGGGAGATATTATGGATGGGGGATTCGATTGCGATGGCGGAGGAAAGGATGACGGGCCAGAATAAACCCATGGGGTAGCATATTTACTTTTCTCATCGTCCAGCGGGGGGGAGCTTTGGTTCACGGCCGCCCACGCATTTCTCTGACTTTCGTTATCCCTCATAGCCTCTGCACCTTGTATTGATAGTCCGTGGTTGGGCTTTTGGGGTTCGCTATTGATCTCGTTGGTGCTGGCTCTGGATCTTCCGCCTTCCCCTTCTGAGCCCTCAGATAGCGTGTTTTTATCGTGGTCTGTCAAGGTTCCAAACCCCTTGAGCATTTCTTCGTACTTCGTATAGTGTGCTAGTCCACCTCCCTCAAAATGATAACGGTTGTCTGGGAAATGGTTGCGGTAGCCTCTCTCAAACTCTCTGTAAATGCCATGCATCTTTGTGAGCGTTATACAGTAATCCTTCGCCATTTTCATGCGTGGGCCAATAGACTTGAGAATTTGTGCCGTCACTATATCAAACTTCCCTTGTGATTCTCCGCTATGGTCTTTCTCTTCAAACTTGGTGATATGATGACCAGTATCCATGTGCTGGAAGCGAATCAGGTAGACACCAACAAAAGCTGCCTGGTAGATAGCAAATGCAATATGGGGCGATTCGGGGAGTACGTTATTATCTTGACAGGTCCGGGCGATGACTACAATATCTCGAGCTGCTTTCGCCATACTTTCGGCACTTTCTTCCCAAAAACCTTCTGGTATGTTGTACTTCGTTGGGGGAAAAGTTGGTTCATCAAGCGGTCCTTGTGGTTTTCTGCAGCGGAGGGGAATAAATGGAATGTACTCCCTATGAAGCATAATAAGACAAAGACAGTATAATGTATGCATAGACACATATGCGGTGACACTTCGTTTTTCGATATGGGCGGAGAGATTGTCTTCTGTAAATGTGAGATTCGGAGGGAGAGCATCATGGAAATCTTCGAGTTCTCTGCTAAGGCGATAAAAGCGAGTCGAGCTATCCCAAGGTGGATATGTCTCAGTTCGTCGACCGCCAGCACAACTCCATACGGCAAACCGACCAAAAATCTCAATCAAGCGGATGTATCTACTAAGCACCCCTTGGTCCCTTGCCTGGTATACATCTGCATTGGTCTCGACATTTCCTGAACTTAGGAAACTTGGACGCGCATCAAATTGACCAAACAAAAAATCATCCTCAGAACATGGAAGCTGAACTTGAAGGTCATCGACCAAAATCATATTTGGTCTATTTTTTCCAGCAGAGAGAAGACGGTCCATTACGAAGCAACTCCACAAGGTTCTCCTACGAACCTCCTTCTCAATCGCGCGATCCTTCTCTAGAGGCTTTGCGCTTAGCCTACGTGAGGTTGAGGATTTTGCGTGAAAGCCACGAGCAACCGGGTCATCTTCAAAAGCAAGTCCCATTGATTGTGCTAGCCGTATTGCAACTCCAGAGTAGATCCAAGCACTGAGTCCTCTAGTTTGGCCCCATTCATATAAGGCCAGCATAAGTAAAGCCTGTATTCCATCAAGTGAATGAGTTGTCAAGTGAATTCCTGATGGACCGAAAGCGTTCTTTAACGCCGTAGCATAGTATTCACTAGCATCTAACGGATCCGAAGGTTTTCCGGCCTGAGAATGATGCGCGACCAGATCCGGGTGAAATCTCGCAGTGAGTGTTAGCACCCCTAATAACAAGATCCTTCCATCAAATCCTGCGGCCGAAATCGTGGGATCCCTTGGATGCGAAGCTTGCCTCATGCGATTCTTGAAAGTCGGCGGGTGCAAAAAGGGCATCTCGGTCGCAAAATGCAACTTAAATATTGCAAAAAGCTCCTCCCAGACCTTCCGGGTAAGAACCGGTGACTCTAGAGGATCCTCATTACGCGTGCTGTTCCTCCTCCCAGATTCGTCTAATTTCCTAACTCTCTTTTTGCTTTCCCCTTCTTCTTGTTTGACTCCGGGATCTGGCCGTTTCGGAGTTGTCGTTATGCCGGATGGCGGATATGTACATTCCCTATGTGCCTGGGCGCAAGCTTTACACGTAGAATTGACTCCTGTATTCACACCTATTTCCATTAGCATACATCCCCTTGATCATACCAGTCAGAAGGCATGCCCGGGGTGTTCTCACATTTCACCTTGCTTCTCCTACATCTCGCACAAGCAATCGAGCTCCTAACCATCTTCTGTTGCGCCGGCTTCCTATTCTCTCTATCATCCCGATCCTCCAACCCACCGATCATTCCGGTCGCCCCTCCGTCATCCGCCCCGGCTGCGGTAATGCTATCTCGATGTTGTCCTTTCACAGTCTGCACGGGCGAACCCGGCGGTAAAGACCCCTGGTGCTCAGCCGGTCCGTCAACAGCAAAGGCCTCCCTGTGGTTCCTCTTCGGCGTCGCAGCGGGCGACAAATCCCCGCGCGTAGAATCCAGCAGTAGAGTATTAGGGATTGCAAGAGTAGCGTGCGAGGTGGGAGGAGTATCTGGGAGAGCAGAGGGCGAAAGAATCGCGGCGAGGGAATGCGGGGATGGAATGGCTGCGGTTGTTGGGGCCTGCCTGGGAGACCCTGATGAGCTATCCACACAATCAAACTCGGCCTGGCACTTTGAACTATCGAACGGAGGGTTTGCGTGATGGGATGAAGAGGAGAGAGGGTAGTTGCAGAAGGTGAGGGCGTTGCTAGGATAGTTGTGCAACGCGGGATGCGATGCGCCAACGCTTCCAAGGGTTCGGGTAGCGGACAATGGCTTGCACCGTTGCTTTTTGAGTTCACGTCTAGTTTTTGTTTTCGTGATAGAATGCTGCACATCGGATACAGAGAAATACCAAATCGACAGAGTAGCTTGACATTCAATGAATAGAGAATCAAATCAGGAACAGAACTTGGGGACGGAAGGCGGTTATCCGGCTGCGGCAAGTGAAAGGGGGGGTCGGCGGAAGCTTGATATCAGGAAAGGGGGCCGTTCAGTCAACCGGCATACATCAGCTATAACTCCAACTTCACCAGACCATCCACCATACGAATAAAGGACAGCTATGTGGAATGCCCGACAAACACTGCAAATAGACTTGAAGTCGAGTGACAGATCCAGTCCAGCTCACGGACCAACATCTGATGAACAGTCGGTTTGCACCAGAGCCAGAGATCATACAAAAGCTCACACTACAGTACCAACGATGGTTTCACACCCGCTTGTGCACCTTGATCTTTGATTCCTACTTGGATCAAGGGGCCGCTACGGCACTGCTCTTGCTGCTGTTTCTGCTTTTATCTTGCCATGTAATATAATGGCAGCCTGCCATGGTCCAAGTTCAACCAGCAATGCAACGTGGAGGATTTCACCCGCGAGAGACGTACCGCCGAAGAATGCTATGACCACGATGCGACGAGCCTCACATCTCGGTAAGATAGGAGAGAAAGTAGGCTTGTACCTAGTTCGGCTATTTCCCCGGAATATGAGGTCAAGTGGGTAGAAAAGCTCGGGATCAGGGCCCCGAGGAATCCCAATATTAAGACTCAACCGTCTTAGTACCAAAGTACCACAAGAATGGACCTCCGTGCCTCAACGCTTTTCAAACGATAGTGACTTCAGGTATCAACGTAAATTCAGCAACAAAGCGAGCACAGCTGCTGGATGCTTGGAGTAGCTACTTCATTACTCGCACAGATTTTACAAAAGACATCTCGTTTAGAGCTGCCGCTTCTTTGATCCTTCAGCTGCTAGTATAATGGGCAAAGCTCAACTAAATCGGTAGTGTGTTTTATAACAGTGGTGCCGGGAAACCGCCTACCTAGAGTATGCAATGTGGAATCTAGCAAAGGAACATTACTTCGGTACTTGGGTACCTGGATACTTGCGCACTCTGGCACTTGTAAACAATGGCCTCGGCCCCAGCCTGCACCATCATCCTGGAGCTGTTCTCCCATTTTGGCCTTGATGTTATATGCCATTCATTATATGACACTTTCTCCACATAAGACTAAGACATTAAGGCATTGCCCGCGGCCTTTGCGGGGCTTCAGATCTCCAATTGTTCGAACAAGATCGGAAAAATTGGCCCCATATCTGCCTTGCATAGCTCTGAGGTCCAATCATTTACGGACTGGTATGCTGAGACCGAGTCAGAGAGAAAATGGTTCGTTAAGTGCCTATGAAGATGATTGTGAGAGCTTGAAGGTGAGAGTATAAGAAACTTGCGACATGAAGCACATTCACACGTTTAATTGAATCATGATATCGACGGCTTGTGGGGAATATTATAGACATATTGTACTGCTCGGCGATGACAATGGCGGCGAGTTTTCTTTCCATTCAATACAAGTCTGTCTCTTCCAATCACAATACGTTTTGACCCTCACTATACGCTCTCACTGTCCTCGTTATTACCGCTGTTCCTCCCTAGTTCTGACCTTCCCAGCCAACCCAGCTCCGGGGCATGACTCTCCAAATCTTTACCTCTCCACTTCTCAAATCATCCAGTTTAAAGCTCTCAAGCTTAACTTTTTTGCTCTCCCTTCCCTGCTCCCAAGCTCTGACCTTCTTCTTCGTGCCATCCCACTCGGCAACTATGCCCACATGATCTGGTTTCCCAACCTCCATGGTATATTTTGCATGCATCGGTCCATGCTTACCTTGGAACTTGGTGTTCCGCAACGTAATAATGTCACCCGGTCGGATCTCATCATTCTGCTGCGTTGACGCATTTGCAAGGTTGCCGTAAACGACAGCTCCATAAGCCCGGCTTCCGACGGGCAACAAAGCGTTTGCGTAGGGTTTGAGAAGTTCTTGCACAAGGCCCTGGGGTGTGCCATCGCCAACAACCGTTTCCTTTTTAGAGGCCACAGCTTTGGAGATTTCCCGGCCAAATTGCTCATGCGCCTGTTCAAGTTGGTCTTGGCGGAGACGTGATGGGGGCTGTTCGTGCTTCTGCTCCAATTTGATATCGCCTGGGTTCTGCGCATCGAACTGCGCTGTGATAATAGTCTGGGAGTAATCTTGAAACAAGACGTAGACCTCCTTCGTGATGGTAATCTTTGCACCTCGCCCTCCAGAGGTTGATTCCTCGAATTCAAGCAAAATGTCTTTCCGACCTTGGAATACTGGGGGAGTTCCCTTGGGCTGAGTCCACCAGAATGATGTTCTTGCTAAATCGACATCATTGGCGACATATCCAGTCTCCATGGACATCCGTCCGAGATCTGTAGATCGTCTCGAAGTGTTTGCTGCCCGGCTCACGTCTAGTGATTGCCTGGGTGGCGCTCTTGCTGGCGGTGGATCGTCACGTGGTGGTGGTGGCGGCGGCGGATCTCTGTTCTGAGCTGGAGAAGCATAAGATCTGGGAGGTGACGCCGAATACAAATCTGATTCCCTCCGTTCAAGCTTTGGAGTTGGAGCACCCATTGAAGGTGCCGATTGTTTTGGGGCTGATGGGGGACCACTATATCTATATGGATCATACTCGTCATCATCGTGTTCCCATGGTGCTGGCATTTTCCCAGGAGGCGGTGGAGGAGGAGCTGCTCTTGGCATGTCAACAGACGAACGTGAGATTTGCGAGCTAGGTGGGGGTTGCGATGGCAAAGGTGGAGGTATCGCTCGAGGAGCGGAGACTGAAGGTAGAGGTGGTGGGGAGAGAGCTGGAGCTCGTGTAGTCTGATCATCACTGTTAGAATCCTTCGCATGAGCTTTCAAGGCATCCTTATGGGGTGCGGCAGATGCAATATCAGTATCATAGTCACCCTCATATTCAGTAACTTCCTCTTCTTCGCTGAGATCGTGGGAAAGGTTCTTGGATGGATGGGTATGATGATCTCCAGTAGATGAGCGACTCAGTATCCCAGCTGGGGGTGGTGGTGGAGGGGCACGATTATGAGGCGCGTTCGAAGGAGTAGCTCCAGGAATAGGAGGAACTTTACTAGCACGGTTCTCTTTGCTAACACCAGATGCTATAGGAGAGGGCGGCGTAGGCTCTGAAGCAAAGTAGGAGGTATCCTGCGCAGGTGAGTCCGGCATATCAGCTGATCTTGCTGCAGGTCGGGGCTGAGCCGTTGTCGGCGTTTCCAAAGCAGCTTCTTCTGGACGTTCTGATAGTTCATCATCCGATTCGGATCCAGCGCTTGGAGACATCGGGTGAGCCGGAGGAAGTGGAACAGGTCGTGCTAAAGAAGTCAGTATCTGTGCATTTCAAATCATAAATAATAAAAACGTACTCTCTAGAGGAACTGGTGGAGGAGCTGGTCTTCCGCTTGGAATAGGAGGCGCACCTCTGTCCCGGCCTGGAACTATGTTTATTATTAGCTTGCAATTACTTGATTCAGAAAGCGGCTTACGGGAAGGAGGAGGGCCTCTATCTGGAACCACATCCTCAACGTCCGGTACTTCTTCAGCGGGCCGTAGTCGAGAGACAGGAGTCTGCTCCTCCTCGTCGCTTTCAAACTCTGGTTGAATTTCTTCGGGGCTTCTGACTCGAGAAAGTCCAGGCATTGGAACAGGTGGAGCTCTCGTGCTCCCAGCTGGCGTATCTTCTGAGCCGTATTCACCCGACGGCCTACTATCGCTGGCTCCTGTAGACTTCTTCTTCTTGGGAGGCGCTGAACCTGGCATTGGGGCTCCAAACATTCCATACATTCCCATACCTCCACTCATTTTTGCCATGCGAGCTCTGAGTTCCTCTTTTCTCCTGACCTCTGGATCAATGTCGTCCTCTTCTTCGTCTTCTTCCTCTTCTTCCTCTTCTAAGGCCCCTTCTTCATCTCCCACATCAGGCTCTTTCGTTGGAGCAGATGGGGCACGAATAGGCAATTGAGGGGCTCTAGCTTTCGGCTTCTCATCACTGTCATCCCGGCCAGTCGACGCTTCTTCCTGTTCTTCAGTCGTATCACCCGCCCCTGACATATCGGCTTCATTTCCGTCGCCAATAGACTTCCGAGGGCTTATTTCTGGCCCCCCTGATGCTCCCTTCGAAGACTTACGCTTCTTTGCCGGCTCTTCCCTGACCATGTCCATAGAAGCCTTCCCGACAGTGTCTGACGTATCCTGTCGTTCTAAAGTTGCCCCCTCATCTTCTTCCAATCCTTCTGTTGTGTTATGGGACTCAGTTCTCTTCTTCATAGGTCGTTTTGGCTTCTCTTTCTTGGCTGCTGCATCTGCATGTCGAGATGCTTGTTCAGCTTGCTGCTTTTGTAATAGAGCCATGCGTTCTTTTAAAGTTAACGGTTTGGGTTGATCGCTGTCTTCAGTATCGTTAGTCGATGGAGCTAAACCTGCCCTTTCTGCTTGCTCAAGATTTTCTGCCTCTCTGTTGGATATTTCTGGGTCTTCATCTCGCCTGTAAAGCTTTTGGGGCGGAGGTTCACGGGGAGTTGGAACATATGCATTTTTGCTTGGAGGTGGTGCAACAAATGGCTTTTTGATGAAGCTACTTGGTCCCCCAGAGCTCAGTCCTCCAGGCTTGAATGGTGCCGGTGGAGGCGCTGCTTTGTTAAATGCTGCGATGCGGTCCCTGAAAGAATTCCCACTGGGCTTATCAGCTGGCGGAGGAGCGGATGCTTTGGAAATAATTCGAGCTGGCTTATCGGCCTCCAGTGGTGAGGATACCTCAGCAGACTTTGGAGCTGCGGCCGGCTTTATAACTTCTGGCTGCGGACTTGGTTCTCTGGCAGGGAGAGCAGGCACAACCTCAGGCTCAATTTCATCTTGTTCTGGCTCAGCTTCGGGTTCTGAGTCAGGAATAGCTGCTGGCTCTGGAGGAGGTACAGGTGCAGCTTCCGTCTCTTTCTTTGGACGACTTGCGCGAGTTGGTCTCGCTGGAGCAACAGGTTCGTACTTCTCGACAAAATTTCTCGGGAATATGCCCTCCTGTTTTACCCCCAAGGCATCGACGTATTCCCCAACATACCAGTCCTCATCCTCTTCCTCTGTAACCGTGATAATTTGTCCATTTGGAAAGTGGAGGTCGTCGTCGTGCGGGGAAGTGTACTCGAATACTGCCTTCACCTTGAAGGGTGGGCTAGGCATCTTGGGCGTGAAGAGGTATCGAGCTTACTTTCAAGACACGATGTTAGCTACTATGATACTTATCTTGGATTGTTGCGCTAGGATAGCGACATTCGTAATGTCCGCTAAGATTCAACGTACGGTGTTCTCCCTCGTTGCCTCGGATGCTGCCTACCACAAAAGAGACTACTGCGAGCAACCTCCAGATTGACAATATATACAACTGGCAGATGTGCCAAAGTAAGCCGTGAAGCGTAGTTGCTATAGTATAGCCCAGGACTGATCAAGTGAATTGTCTGAGCGGGGTGTTGACTGTTTGGAGGAGTAGGTACGTCAGCACAATCCTGTCTGATTACGACATGAAACACAATTGGCAGGTGTTTCAATATGAAGCATTCAGCTTCAAAGGAACTGGGAGCTCTTACCTCTTGAATTTCTAGCGATGCATTTACAGATTCGATTCCAACTTAATGAAGATGGCGGTGGAGTTGCCGGATAATAGAACCCCAAGCTCAACAGGGGTGGCTTCTTGCCTTTCGCTTCGAGGTGCCCGCAGTTTATCGTCACAATCCGAGAGCTCCAAACCACCTTTCTAATGCTTTGCGGACTACAACATACAGAGAGCTGTCCGCTCATCATTTTCACTCCCTAGCTACATCCAAGAAAGCTGTAAAAATGGCGACCAACAACATGCCAAAGTCCATCTTAAAGAAGACAGCCTACCCCGCCCCAGCATCTCGCACCGATGGCGAAAAGACCAAAGCGGAACGCGATTTGGAAGTAGCTCTGTATCACGCAAACCTGATACAACACCAAAAAGACATTGGATGGGAGATCCTTGAGTCCATGGAAGCACTTATAGAATACCCTCTTGCGCCGCCACCATATGATGCCTCGAATCCTTCTCCTATAGACGTAAGAAACTTCAAGGCGATGCTTCAGCCATACCAGCCTAGCGACTACGATGCAATGATTGTAGAGCGAAACATCAACGACCACTGTGGATATGCGTTGTGTCGGAATAAGAACAAGAAAGATGGGGTTGGGGGAAAGTTCAGGATCATAGGGAAGAAGGGGAAGGACTTTAAAGTCGTGGAAAGAGCTGAGCTGGAGAAATGGTGCTCGAAGGAGTGTGCTAGGAGGGCGTTATACGTAAGGGTGCAACTCAGTGAAAGTCCGGCCTGGGAGCGGAACGGGTATGGGGAGGCGTCTATTGATCTTCTGGACGAGCCAAAATCTGAAGAGGATATCACGGAAAAGCTTGGGAAGATGGATCTGGATAAAGTAGAAGATGGAGTCAAGAGGCAGGATGCGATGAACTTGGCTCTAGAAAGGGGAGACAAAACTTCCTCGTCTCGAAATGCACTTATGGAGGTTACCATCAAGGAGAATTTCGGAAAAGGGCCGGTTCAACCACCATCTTTGGAGACTTCGGAACTGAGTGATCGAATGGATACACTACATCTGGGTTTAGAAGGTCACACTACTAAGTTCAACGGGCTGGGGGAAGTTCAGGATGGAAGTGACGGTGATGATTCGGACATGGACACGGATTGGAGGTTATAGTCAATTACTTGGTGTTATGGAGTATGTGGAGTTACAAAGAGCATCGTGGAATATGCTGGCGAATGATACCCATCTTATATTGATAACAATTAGACATGAAATCTGCACAATGAACTATGATTCAGAAAGTGACAGTTTTTCATTTTTCTC
>Ga0247807_10002162_pt1 | contig 10966 bp, 8 predicted proteins | sample UWRJL074202C1_FD_179931 | JGI IMG/M metagenome (GOLD analysis project Ga0247807, IMG submission 179931) | Plant litter microbial communities from Arlington Agricultural Research Station in Wisconsin, United States - UWRJ-L074-202C-1 | ecosystem: Environmental > Terrestrial > Plant litter >...
ATCCGAACAAGGAGTGGTCCTCAGTCGCGACTAAATCCGAGAAAGGAGTTTTATTCCCTGCCATACAACACTTTTCATTTACTGAGAAACAATGGCCGCGGCCCGGAATCAGTCGCCGGCGCACATTAACTGAGGAGCAATGTGCTTAGAGTATTTATTAATTCCACTTAATCTCAGATTTTAGGTCTTTTTTAGATCGTAACAAGGGTAAGTTTCACAGGAAAAGGTAGATGAATTTATCAAATACATCTACTTTTAGGCAGCATGACTTATAAATATGAATGTGAGGTATGTAGATAGCCTCGCCTACTTGCAAAGACACCTCGGTCCGGGAGAAAATGTGAGCAAGGCTAGCTATTCGGGCGATATCGGATAACCTCTTATCAGCTACGGCAGTACTTGGCAAGGCTGAAAACTCCGGGAGCAGAACCTCGGCCCCCTGATGCCCGTTGGTTTCCACCGGGATGGAACGTCATCGAGTTTGGAGCTTCAAAAATGTACCCTTTCGCAACGGAGCAGCAATTGACAAACACCTCTTCCAAATGAGCTGAGAAGCAACGTGCAGAGGTGATTCTAAACGAGGATGCAAAAACACACTGACGTTGATTCGATTCCATCCATAGCGCTTGAGCCCAAGAAATAAAGCAGCAAGCATTCCGTCTCGAACTTTCATAGATCCGGGGTTCCCCACACTTTCACAAGCTTGAGTTTATGGCACCCCTCCGTCCGGAGCAGTGCTGTTTGACGCTGGTCTATCTCTGACTGGCACTAGTGCTTGAGCCGAAAGCTTCCTACTTCCTATCCTCTCCTCTTTTCTTTCTCCTCCTCTCCTTATTACTTCTACTATCCCTTCCTTGCATTCCAGATTTTGGTATTGACATTCCTCACCTTATCTGAGCAACCCTATCAATACCTCACACGAAGCTACATACACATACCACTTACAAAAAAAAAGTTGGGTACATATAATACGAGATGGCTACCACCGACTCCATCCTCCAGGGAGTTTCCATCGCCGGCAATATCACAGACTCCAACAAGAAGATCCTCACCAAGGATGCCGTAGCATTCCTCGCCCTCCTCCACCGCTCCTTCAACGCCACGCGCAAAGAGCTCCTCCAAAGACGTGTGATCCGACAAGCAGAGCTCGACAAGGGCCAGTTGCCAGACTTTCTCCCCGGCACAAAGCACATCCGCGAGAACGATGCGTGGAAGGGTGCGAAGCCCGCTCCCGGGTTGGTGGATCGCAGAGTAGAGATCACTGGGCCCACGGACCGGAAGATGGTTGTCAATGCGCTGAACTCGGAAGTGTGGACTTATATGGCTGATTTTGAAGGTATGCTGTCTCTGCTTGCTCGAACTGAAGGTTGCTAATAGCGTCTGGACAGATTCAAGCGCGCCGACTTGGGACAACATGATCAATGGTCAGGTCAATTTATACGATGCGATCCGCAGGCAGGTTGATTTCAAGATTGGGCAAAAGGATTATAAACTCCGCACCGATCGTACCCTACCAACCTTGATCGTTCGACCCCGAGGCTGGCACTTGGAAGAGAAGCATTTCACCGTTGACGGAGAGCCGATTTCTGGAAGTTTGTTTGACTTCGGTTTATACTTCTTCCACAACGCAGCGGAACTCGTCAAGCGTGGATTCGGTCCTTACTTCTATCTCCCAAAAATGGAGTCACATCTCGAAGCTCGTCTTTGGAACGATGTGTTCAACCTTGCTCAAGACTTCATCGCCATGCCAAGAGGTACTATTCGAGGCACAGTGTTGATTGAAACCATTCTTGCAGCTTTCGAAATGGACGAGATTATCTACGAGCTCCGTGATCACAGCTCCGGACTTAACTGTGGACGTTGGGATTACATCTTCAGCACTATCAAGACTTTCCGTCAAAACTCCAACTTTGTCCTCCCAGACAGATCGTCCATCACCATGACCGTTCCATTCATGGATTCATATGTCAAACTCCTCATCAAAACATGTCATAGACGTCAAGTCCACGCCATGGGTGGAATGGCCGCTCAGATTCCAATCAAAGACGACAAAGCAGCCAACGACAAAGCCATGGAGGGAGTTTACGCTGACAAGCTACGCGAAGTCAAGGCTGGACATGATGGTACATGGGTGGCTCACCCAGCACTAGCTGCTATCGCCTCTGAAGTTTTCAACAAGCACATGCCCACCCCCAACCAAATGTTCGTTCGTCGCGCAGAGGTCAACATCGGCCAAAACGACCTTCTCAACATGAACGTCCCCGGCCAGATCACCGAGGCCGGCATCCGCAAGAACCTCAACATTGGCCTCGGCTACATGGAGGGCTGGCTTCGTGGCGTAGGCTGTGTCCCAATCAATTATCTGATGGAAGATGCTGCCACGGCCGAGGTAAGTCGTAGTCAGCTCTGGCAGTGGGTGAGACACGGTGTTTCCACGGCGGAAGGCAAGACGATCGACAAGGCGTACGCGTTGAAGTTGTTGAAAGAGCAGGCCGAAGAGCTGTCGAGCAAGGCGCCCAAGGGAAACAAGTATTATTTGGCCGCGCAATACTTCTCGGGACAGGTAACGGGAGAGGATTATGCTGATTTCTTAACCTCGTAAGTTCTCCTGCCACTTCTTGCTTTAAAAATGACATGACCATGTGTGCTAACCTCAACACTAGACTTTTATACAACGAAATTACAAGCGTGGGAAGCTCGTCGCCGGCTGCGAAGCTGTAGTTGGGGTGTGCCTGCTTGATTTGAATTTTGTTTACTACCCCATGGAGCAATTTGTATGAATTATGAAAAAAAAATTAAATACTTTCACATGATTGAAGTTGACCCTTGTTTCTCCTGTGTGACCTACATATGCCTGCCCCCCTCCCTCCTTTCTACCTAGAGCACCCCACCCACAGAATTGGATAGGCACGAAAGCCATTTCTTGCACCGGGGAAGATACGTGCTAAGCGAATGCCATAAGGGGATGGAGAATTTAGGACGATTGCCTAGAAGATCTAGTTCTGCAAACTCCATAAGCTCGCTCAACTACGCATTGCATATAACGTGGTGATCAACGAGTGCAAGCGCGGCCAACCAGCCCTTGAGGCTATGCTCCAGTTTTGAATTTTAATGATGCGCGGGCTGCTTGTTGGTCTTGGAAGCCATTTAGCCGGGATTCATTCCTCGCTCTCCCCTCCCACGTGGTAAATCTTTTATTATTGCAAGAGTGCAATGGAGGGTAAGTGAGAGAGCCAACACCAACACCAACACCAACACCTAGCAACGAAGCCCGATACCTCTACCTCCTCTCGATCTCGAAGCTGGACGGCTTGTGCACCTGTGATGCATACTTACAAATCATCCTCAGCTCCCTCATAGCAGAGATGTGACTTTGATCATGTGGGAACTGCAGTGGTGGTGGTGGTGATAAGGCTGAGAAAATATGATTTTACCCTCCCCGGGCCCCGGGCACTTGTCACGTCGTGCAGCGGAAGCTATGTCAGGAATCGACGGGTACTTCTCGCATGCTGTCGCAAGACCTTCTTATGTGGCATGGAATAATCAATACCAATAAGAGAGGTGCAAGGAGGCGTGGAGTAGTACTAGTTAGGTAAGACGGTCATCCTCGCATCTGGCGTAGCTGTTGGGGCACCGCGAGGCATGCGACGGGACGGAGGGAAGGGGGGAAGCAGTTGAGTTTGGTGGCTTAACCGGTCGCACAAACGTCATGTTTACATTTCTCCAGCTGCGCTTTAGCGTATCGAGGATTTATTCTCCGCGAGAAATCGGCGTCAGAGGTGTGGCCGCCTAGGGTAGGGTATTCCAGCATGGAAGCGTTGCAAAACTCCAACGTCAGGGTTTCCCCCTTTGATGAATGAAAGAATTATGTTAGCCTTGTAGCTGCTCGCCCGAGAGAAAAGAGCAAGAAGTTGGGTCATCCTGTTTATGGAGCTTGCATTTATACATTGGAAATGCTTGGCATTGTGATGTTCCTCATACGTGCAGGGACTTGCATTATGTTGTACCACCGTCAGATCGATGTCTGGTAAGGGAAGCCTGAAGTCCAACGGTTGGAATAGCTGTTAATCAACTGACAGATCTTGCGATGCTGTGACTCGGGATTTCATGCTTATTGAGTTTCAGTTAGTTTCTTGGAACGATTCGACTTGCTTTAGTTCTGTTATTGCTCTACGCCAAGAAAGTTACCCTACCAAAGAATCTATTTTTATTTTCCACAGATTCTTTCCCAGACTCATCGGCGTCTTATTGACCCATTGTATGTGTGGAATCATGTTGCAAAGTGCTCTTGACTGTTGGATCCTACCCGCATAGCCCTGAAGACAATTTTCACGTATCCCATTCCATCCCATCCTGCCCATCAAGGTGTTCATCGGAAGTAGCTTGGCGTGCGTAGATCTCAACGCTGACACAAAACGAAGGGATCTCGTGTAGGAAAAAGGGCCTTCCTACGCCGTGCTAGGGCTTCCTATTACTCCCAGAATACAAAATCGAAACGACTGTTACTCCGTAGAATGTTTAGGTTGGATGGCTAGCGTGCAAATACCAGCAAGAACCTTTCAACTAGATGCTGGCAAGAGTGGTGGAAACTGTGTGGGTGAACCTCCATCCTAACCATCTGCAGCAACAGAGTTTTGGACGCCATGTTCGACCTGAAGAACAACCCTCAAGCCTCTCTGATCCTGGTTCGTCGTTTGTCCGGCGTGCATATCTTACTCGTCGCATGGCACAGCATCAATATCCCAAGACCAGGCTTCGGGAGGATAAATGAGTGAAGGATGGACAACTTCCAGAGGATCACTGACGAGATGCACGTCTGCTTTTCCCGTTAGGCGAGGCATCAACCTCGACTTCACCCAACAAGCTTTTCGAAGCATTGCAGGATCGCGTAGTGTATGCTTGATTGTACTGTAGCTGCTCGGGTGGATTAAGGTTCATCTTCCACGTACTTGGCTGATGCTAGCCTGTTCTTGCTCACCTCATACTCTTCTTGGAATCGTGGATCCCTTAACCATCCAGGTGTTTGTTTTTTCCGCCCGGTTTTCCGCTCTTTTATCACACCCTGTAGCTGCTCCTCTTCTCTCAAGTCTTATTGGATTGTTCTGCCCGTCATTTGCATCTTATTCCATCTTTGGTTAAGACCAATATCACACGCTTCAAGTGGTGCCGTGGTTCCCCCTGCCTTACATCTACTCGCCCAACGAGCGCAGTCGTATATGAGAGCCTCGTTCCCGGCATAAGCAACAAACACTCCTCCCACACTACATGCTCAGAAGCAAGCAAACTCAAAATGTCTTCTGAAGAGTTCAACCCGCTGAGTGTTGACTTGGATTCGGTCGATCCAGTTTCAGTCATATGTTACCTTGCACTTGGCAAGAATGAATACGATGGTCGGCTTGGAGCACGCATCTCAGCTCTCTTTGTTATTCTCGTCACCAGTTCGGCTGCTACCTTCTTTCCGGTCATCGCTGCCAGAGTAAAATGGCTTAGGATCAACATCTATGTGTATCTCTTTGCCAGATACTTCGGAGCCGGAGTCATCATTGCAACAGCTTTTATGCAGTACGTTCCCACTGATTCCAAACAGCCGTACCAAAACCACAAGCTAATAGGAGTTCTAGTCTTCTCGACCCAGCCTACTCCGCTATTGGACCTGACACTTGTGTGGGCATGACTGGACACTGTAAGTGACGTTCTCAAAGGGGTAATCCCTCAATTATCATGCGCAAAGAGTTGTTCACTTTCAACACATACCTATACAATTTAGAAATGTTGCGGAAGTGGATAACCACCGAACCCTCCTATGATGAACCAGTGCTGACAATTTCAATGATAGGGGCCGACTATTCTTGGGTCCCAGCCATAGTCCTAACGTCAGTAATGTTCGTCTTCCTGCTCGATTTTGGCGCCGAGCGATACGTCGATCATAAGTTCGGTTTCGCCCATGCCCATGGTCATATCGAGTCCATAGTCACTGACAAAAAGCCCTCGAACGCCGGAACTCTCACCCACAACCAGCTTCATTCTGGCGATCAGGATGAAAACCTCCACAACGCCATCGCAGCAGCTCAAGAGCAAAAGGACGTTCCTCAAAGCAAGGACTCACAGAAGTCAGACGTTGAGAACCTCTCACTGAACGCCGAGCAGGCTATTGAACGTTCATTCGAGCAGCAAATCGCTGCGTTTCTCATCCTCGAATTCGGTGTGATATTCCACTCGGTCATCATCGGTCTGAATCTCGGTACCGCCGGTGAGGAGTTCTCAACCCTCTATCCCGTCATTGTCTTCCATCAAGCATTTGAGGGCCTCGGTATCGGTGCCCGTATGTCCGCCATCCCGTTCCCCGACCGGCTCTGGTGGTTCCCATGGTTCCTCTGTTCCGCTTACGGTCTCACCACCCCAATCTCCCTCGCAATCGGGTTGGCGCTGCGCACGACCTACAATGGCGGTTCATTCACCGCGCTGGTGGTCTCTGGCGTGTTGGACTCGATAAGCGCGGGCATCTTGATCTACACGGGATTGGTCGAGTTGCTGGCGAGAGATTTCTTGTTCAACCCCGAGCTGACGCGTAGCTCAAGAAGGCTGGGCTTCATGGTTGCCTGCGTATTCCTGGGCGCGATGCTGATGGCACTTCTTGGGAAGTGGGCTTAAAGCCCCATTGGATAGGGGAGGATGTAAGCTACTTGGGTTTTTTTTATAAATAAAAGTCGCGGACTTATGGTCGACTGTGGTGGAAGAAGGAAGCTAAGAGACGAGCCGAGTTTTAAGGTAATGGCATGTAGCCGACGCGGGATCATTATACCATGGGAGGTTAGATGCAGAGAAGTTCTTTTAGCTGTTTGTGTTAGGTAATAATAGGAAAGTAGATGAGAAGGCGGCCGCGCTAGAATGAAACTTTTATACCCTTGGTTACAAGTAACGCGGATCGATGTTGTGATATACTCAACAGTTATTACACCTGTACCTAACGCTACTTCCCTTAGGTGAAGGCAAGAGCGAAACAAGAATCGTATGCCCCTCCTTAATGTCTAGACCAATTCTCGATCATGAATTCTTTATATTAGCCGGGCTAGGTTCGCGATATGGCTGTAGAGACATTGAATTCGTTGGGTGATGCGTGAGAACTAATCTAGAGAATATCCTGCTTGCTCTGCTCAGACTTGGTATCAATTGCGTTGAGTGATGACAGGGCTTGTGCTTGTAAAAGTGAAGATAGTATTATAAGTATTCTCAAAGTAGCAGCATGAGTCGTGGGGTACAGAGACACTAACTTAAGTTCATACCTACAAACTAGCCTAGCTAGGATTTCGCACCAATATCCAAATAAACATAACTCAATATTGGACATGAAAGAATGGGAATGGCCCCGTCTACGGCAGATCAACGTTTAACTCCCTTTTTCTCCCATCCTGCTTCAAAGGATCTAAAGTCCACCAATGCCGTGCTTCCGGTCGATGTGGGAATAACGCTCCTTCTCCTTGCGGTCCTTGAGTAAGATTGCTGTCATGATAACCAGTATCGCATCAATGCCTAATCCAAATTAGCCAGTCGTTCTGAAAAAAATTCATAAGCCATAACAGTATTTTGGGAACGTACCAACAATACCAAAAGCACCTGTGAAAACCTGATCCAAGAAGTTGTTTCCAAAAGTTGAGAATGGGCCTACGCAACCTCCCAGCGCCTCTGCAACTGCCGAGTTTCGACATGTGGCATCGACTTCGAAGAAAGGTGTTGAGGTTGAATTCATGTAACCACAGCAATTGAACTATTTCCGATGTCAGAATCCATCCAGCTACATATCTCTTCTCTCAGAACGTGTATCGTGGAACGTACCTCTTGTTGTAACAGACTTCGTGTAGAAGGTGGTTGATTGACCCAAACTTGAAATAGATTGTTTCTCGTCTTCAGCGTCTCGAACCAGATAGTTAAACCAAGAACCATGGTGAACAACGCACAAATTGTCACCATGTATCCATGTAGCTTCAACCAGCCGCGTGTAGATGGGATTACCATTGCAGGGACGGAAACCAAGAAGGCGAGGAAGATGAGAACGGCATTCGCAATAGCGGCTGTATTTCATATCAGTTCTAAATCCACAATTCACCATACTTGAAAACCAATAGGGAAACATACACTTCGCAGGGCATACTAAGAGCAGCAGTTTCCGTGATACAGTTTTGACCGTAGGTGCATTGCCAGTTTCCGATTCAATCATCAAGGCGAATATGATTAAGAGGCCACCGGCAGCCACAAACAGGATGTCTGCAGCAACATACGCCAGAAGGATATTGTCTCTCGCCATTTTGTTTTGTAACCTCGAGGCCGGCGAGTATGTTATGTGTGTATGTGGGACGAGTGATTATTCGATTTTTCGTTCCTGCTCCAAAGTTCCTTCTTCCAATGACGGCCAGCGTCTAAACAGATTACAAGACCAGATTCTCCTCCCAGAGGGTTTAAAAGAGCGAAGTCGTCGAACAGGATTCGACGAAAAGAGCGGTTGGCTGGGTGAGCCTGGGATCCGCAACGGGCAAAGAAGAGAAAAGGAAGATTAGAGAAACGAAAATTGAAGATCAAGGTACAAATGCACAGCATAGAGAGGAGAAGAAGGAAACACCTGCCTTCGTGTGCGGATAGGCGCCAACAACGGTCTGGAGTCTGTGGTTTGACAGGGGTAACATGATCCTCGACATTTGATGTTTCGCTTGCGCATCAAGTCTGGTATCCTGAGGCAGAATGTTAACCGAAAAGATAGGGGAACAGGCTCTCAGAGGAGTACATTGATTTAAATCAGCCTTTGATTGGGAGAATCAGAGTACCGAGTGGTTTAAGGTTGATGTCTAAGTTTAACTCCCATGACGGAAGAGCGAATGATTTTCCCATGGGCTGCGTGGAGTTGACGATTTGGTTGAGGTTCAGCAGGCGTAAACGTAAGAGTGGAACTCAAGGACAGTCTTTGTAGCACGTCTGTGGAAGATTGGCAGATAGTCCGCGACTTGGATCGTACGATTATGAAAGAGGGTCTGGTCTGGGCAGAGATCTGACACGAAATTACTGTACAATACTGTAGGAGTTGAGATTTGGGCATCTCCTTGTGGCCACTAAGCTTATCACGTGGTACAGGTCATTCTCCGTTCTTTGTCTCGGATGATTCGGAGGGTTCAGACATGAGTTAGGCTTGGATGAGTTGATTAAGCTTTGATCTATTCTCGAGTTGCTGGGCGTTGTCTCATTTCTCATTTCTCATTTCTCATTCCATATATCATATATCTGTCTCACATGGCCCTGACAAGAAGAAGAAGAAGTCTTGAGGCTGCTGCAAACAACAGACAGCCAGCCAGATAACTACACACCAGCTTTGAATATATCAACAGATGCGGATACTAAATACCATTCATGACCGATACTGATCTGCCAGTTGAGTGTATTGACTACTGGCGGAGCTACTGAGCTGTTTTTGGTAGAGCAACGTAGATATCCATGGGGCGATAAAGCATTCTGATACTCGAGGGAAAAGTGGTTAAAGGTAAATGTGTAAAAGATGAATGGTTCTGAGCTCGCGAAGGCGTATGTATGTGCGTGATAAATATCAGCATGGTAGAAGCTGACCACTGTAGCAATGCGTCATCTCCTGGCGCCAGAGATGGCATGCTCTATATATATTGTAGATCTGGATGTTGCGAACTAGACTGGATACTCTCGCGCTCCTGACTGAGCTCCTGAGCCTGCCTTGGTACTGCTGTACTGTACTGTACAATATCGTACGGTAACGGTCTGTAGCTACCAAGCGGAGCAGCATCCGGGCAGAACTGTTGGGGCCTGTCTGCCTCAGGCCACCACATCGCTGCCTTGCCTCGGTCCACGCAGACCGCCCGTTGACCAGATGTGCCAAGCATGCCAAGCGCACTATACTAGCCGTTCTCCGTCTGGATTATTTAACCCACGCGCGCACGCCTTTCCTTTCCTGGTCTTTTCTATACCACCATTCCTATATCGTACCGACACAGCGACATCCAAAGAACCGTGTACTTTGGGGCAAGATCCTCCATCCAAAAACCCAAATCACCCACCAGGTACGCACGCTACTTGACATTTGTCCATTGTTTTTTTGCTATTCTTTGTTGGGTTTGGCTCGCGTTGCCCATCCTTGCGTTGCCGTCTTTTGCATTATTTGATGGTGCATCGCATCCTGGGTCCCAGGTCGCGTCTCCAGGTCGCTCGTGCTGGGTACTGGAAGTTCCAGGACTCGCACTCGACTCGCACGCGGTCCTCACCCTCACCCTCACCCTCAGCAGTGGTACTGAACGCAGCCACAACGAAGTCGGGGGGACCACCGAACCCCTTCTTGGTTGGATTGGGACAGATACCACGTTCAAGATCCAGCCAGTGCTGGTATTCCGCCATCGCCAAAAAGCCAAGTGTCAAACGCATGATGGTTTCCCCCATACCCAACCCTGCATGATATTGCGATGCCGTATGGTGCTTGGATCAGCACCGGGCGGGAATCAGCAGCGTGAGGGCCGAGCGAACGAGCTGTCGCTGCAACTGTAATCTTGTTAGCAGCGACTAAAAGTCCATGGCCATGCTGCCGTGGGCCGCGGTGCTTCTGCGCGCTGCACCACCAGGCGGGTGGTGTCGGTTTCCCATTCCATTCCATTCAATCAATCCACGCCAGGCAGGAAACAGCAGGCAGTGAATGAATGGAGATGGCCTGCATCTTCTTCATGAGTTCATGATTGTGCCGATTACCCCGCGGGGGGGAGGGGGGGGAGTCTTTTGCTTCCTGATCCTCATTTGTCCTCTTTTTATTCTCCTTCTTTTCTCCTCCTCCTCCTCCTCCTCGTCCTCCTCGTCGTCCTCCTCCTCCCCCACCCTGAAGCAGCCCGAAAAGCTTAGAATCAGGCGTGGACTCGGGGCGGCGTGGGTGGGATTCCTATTAAGTAATTAGGGGCGCAGCACCACCGCGCAC
>Ga0247807_10002164_pt1 | contig 10958 bp, 10 predicted proteins | sample UWRJL074202C1_FD_179931 | JGI IMG/M metagenome (GOLD analysis project Ga0247807, IMG submission 179931) | Plant litter microbial communities from Arlington Agricultural Research Station in Wisconsin, United States - UWRJ-L074-202C-1 | ecosystem: Environmental > Terrestrial > Plant litter >...
GCCCCGCCCACGCGCCTGCACGTCTCCGGAGTCAACACTCTCGCCGACGCGTCACTCAGCTACGGCAGCATCCAGCAGTGGGATGCGGCGGGCCGGCTCGACGCGCTCGTCTCGCTCACCCGCCAGGTCTGGCGCACCCGGGCCTACGGCGACATGTGGTCGTACATGCTCCTCGCCGAGGGGCACCTCGACATCGCCGGGGAGTTCGACCTGCAGCCCTACGACATGGCCGCCCTGGTGCCCATCGTGCAGGAGGCCGGCGGCGTCTTCACCTCGGCCGACGGTGCGGCGGGCCCGTGGCACGGCAGCGCGCTGGCCACCAACGGGCACCTGCACCAGCCGGTGCTGGACGCGATCGCCCCGGTCTCTCGCTGAGCCGACCCGCTACGGAGTCGGGCTGCCTGGGCCTGACTCGGTGCGGGACACGGCCCGATCGTCGGTGCCGGCCCCGGCCGACTGCCAGAGTTCGTTCTGCAGCAGCAATGCCAGCTCGCGCAGCAGCACGACGTCGACGCCCTCCTCAGTTCGGGGGTTCTGGTCGTACACGCACAGCGCCCCGATCCGTTCGCCGGAGGGCGACTCGATGGGGAACCCGGCGTAGAAGCGCAACCGCGGAGCGGAGACCACCAGCGGGTTGTCCTTGAAGCGCTCGTCGAGCAGCGCGTCAGGGATCACCAGCGCGGCAGGTTCCAGCACCGTGATCGTGCAGAACGAGCTGCTGCGGGGAATCTCGGCGACCCCGAGGCCCACCGTGGACTTGTGCCACTGCCGGTCACCGTCGAGCACCGTGAAGGCCGCGGCGCTGGTACCCAGCGACGAACTGGCCAGCGCCACGATCCGGTCGAAGCGCGCTTCGGGCTCGGTGTCGAGCAGGTTCAGCGCCATCAGTGCCCGGTGCCGCGCGTCCTCGATCTCGTCGGGGGTGCGACTCTGCACCTCGGGTTCCGGCACACCGTCGCTGCGAGGCTGGGGTTCCAGCGAGGTCGCCATCCGGTCGGCCAGCGCATCCGCCCAGACCTCGTAGTCGCTCGCCGACCGAAACCGGCCGGAGGTGGAGACCGGCGTGGTGGGCAGGCGCACATAGGTGAGCCGGTCCACGCCCGCGCACACGTCCGCACTCGCGGCATTGAGCTCCAGGGCCTGGGACCCGGCCATCAGGCCGCACGGGTTGCTGAAGACCGGCAGGGACGCCAACGGCACGATGCCGGCGAGGAAGACCTCGGTGCCGATGGAACTGGACCGCTGAACCTGTTCGACCAGCCGGATCAAGTCCGCGCGCCAGGCGGCGGTCGACGTGAGCCGACCCGCGTCACCGATGCCGAGGGTGAGCACCACGGCGTCGTAGCGCCAGAGGTTGGCGAAGTCGATGTGATCGGGGGCTGAACGCGCCGTCATGCTCGAGCGCGCGACCACGTCGACGTCCGCGCCCCGGCCCGTGCGGGCCGTCAGCGCCCGCGCCAGCGCACCGGGCAGGGCGAGAGTGTGGCTGAGCACACCCCAGCCGACGGCCGGGCCGCCGCCCACGATGAGGATGCGGTCACTGTCGATGCCCGGCGAGTGGGCTTGGGGGGCATCCGTTGGCGACGGGATTCCCACGAAGGTGCGGTCGAGTCCGGCCAGCCACACGCGCATCACGGGGACCATCGTCCAGCGCAGGATTTCGCGCACGTGACCCTCCAACGTGGTGCTGTAGGAACCAGACCGTCACATGCGTACATTGCATACAACTGGCTCTCATCATACGCATCCGCCGGTGTCATAAGATTCTGTAGTGTCCCCTGCTACAGATCCCCTGCGTATTGCCCTCGTTTCCCTGCACACCTCCCCCGGTGCCGAGCCCGGTTCCGGGGACGCCGGTGGCATGAACGTGGTGGTGCGGCACCAGGCCGAAGCCATGGCCGCACTGGGGCACCAGGTGGAGATCCTCACCCGGCGGTCCTCGCCGGAGATGCCTGCCGCCCGACGCCTGGCCGCCGGGGTCACGCTGCGCTACCTCGACGCCGGCCCGCTCCGATCGGTGCCCAAGGGCGACCACGAGGGGTTCATCGACGAGTTCCGCGCGCAGGCCGGCACCCTCGGCCCGTGGGACGTCATCCACTCGCACCACTGGTTCTCCGGCATGGCGATGCTGCCCCTGGCTCGCGAACTCGGCGTGCCACACGTGCAGAGCTTCCACTCCATCGCGGCCGACGAGGCCACCCCACTGTCGGCCGGCGAACGGCCGGAGTCGGTCGGACGGATGGCCGGCGAAGCCTGGCTGGCCCGGGAATCCGACGCCATCGTCGCGGTCAGCGCCGCCGAAGCCGAGACGGTGATCGATCGCCTCGGCGGGTCCGCGGACCGGGTCACCGTGGTGCTGCCCGGTGTGGACGGCACTCTCTTCCACCCGCTCCGCGCCCCCGCAGCCACAAGGAGTAGCACCGAGCATGGCTACGCGGTGGTCGCCGGCCGGCTGCAACCGCTCAAGGGGCTGGATCTCGCCATCGAAGCACTGGCGGCGGTACCGTCGCACCTCCGGCCGGATCTGGTGATCGCGGGCGACGCCTCCGCCGACTTCACCGGCTACATCGACGAACTCGGCCGGCTCGCCGACCGACACGGCATCGGCGACCGGGTGCGCTTTGTCGGCCCGCGCTCGCGGGTCGACCTCGCCGAACTGTTTCGCGGCGCGCGCGTCGTGTTGGTGCCCTCGCACTCCGAGACCTTCGGGCTGGTGGCCCTGGAGGCCGCGGCCAGCGGCGTGCCCGTGGTTGCCCAGGGCACCGGCGGGCTGCGCGAGGCCGTGCTCGCCGACGACACCGGCCTGGTGATCGAATCGAGGGACCCCCTCGTCTGGGCGGCCGCACTCACCGAGGTGCTCTCCCACCCCGACCTGGCCAGCCGCCTCGCGGCCGCCGCCCGGGCACGGGCGGAATACCTGGACTGGCCCCGCTCCGCCGCCGCCCTGCTCGACGTCTACTGTGCCCTGCTGCCGGTACCGGTCTGCGCGTGAGCCTTCTCGACGGCCAGCGGTCGGTGTTGTTCGTGCACGCGCACCCCGACGACGAGACCATCTCCACCGGCGCGCTGATCGCCGAGTTCGTGGCGCGCGGCAGCAGGGTCTTCCTGCTCACCTGCTCCCGCGGCGAGCGCGGTGAGGTCGTGGCCGGGCCGCTCACGGCCCTGGCCGGCACCGAGGAGCTCGCGCGGGAGCGGGAGCGCGAACTGGACCGCGCCACGGGCATCCTGGGCATCACCGAGAAGTTCTGGCTGGGCGAGCCGCCCGCACGCGCCGCCGGTCTGGAGATCCGCCGGTACCGCGACTCCGGCATGGTGTGGATTCGCCCCGGCCTGGCCGGCCCGGCGGACGACGCCGCCGAGGACGCCCTCTCGGTGGCGCCGCTGGCCGAGGTCACCGCAGACATCGCGGCCCTGATCCTGCGGCTGCGGCCATCGCTCGTGGTCAGCTACGACGACGGCGGCGGCTACGGCCATCCCGACCACGTGCGGGCCCACGATGCGGCCCGCGCCGCCAGCTCGGCCACCGGCACCGCCTTCGCCGAGGTGCTCGAGACGCCCGCAGAGGGCGGCGAATGGTTCGACCTACCCGAGCACTTCGACCTGGTGACGGATGCGCTGCGAGCGCACGCGAGCCAGCTCACGGTGCACGGCAGGGAGATCGTGCACTCCGGTGGCCAGCGGGAGCCCATCGGCACCTCGGCCGGGCTGCGCGTGCAGCCGCGCCGCGTCACCCCCGGCTGATGCCGGCGCCCTTCCACGCGTCCGCCAACGCCCTCTTCCACACCGAGGTGCGCCAGGTGAGCCGGCTCTCCCCCGGCTTTGTGCGCATCACGCTGGCCGGGGCCCAGCTGAACAGGTTCGCCGCCCACGGCCTGGACCAGCGCATCAAGATTCTGGTGCCATCCGGCCCGTACCCGGCCGTGTTCGGCGACGAGCTGCTGCACGAGTCGGAATGGCGACGGCACTGGCGGGACCTTTCGGCCTCCGACCGGCCGGCGCTCCGCAGCTACACGACCAGCGCGGTGCGCCCCGATCAGCGTGAGGTCGACCTCGACTTCTACGTTCATGCCCGGCCAGGCCCGGCCAGTTCCTGGGCGGAGGCCGCCTCGGTGGGGCAGCGCCTGCTCATCTCCGGGCCGAGCAGCAGGCTGAGCGAGGACCGGCACGGCATCCAGTGGTCGCCGGGCACCGCCACCCGGGTGCTGCTGGCCGGCGACGAAACCGCGTTCCCCGCCATCCGCGGAATCGTCTCGGCGATGCGCCCGATGATCCGGGCCACGATCATCCTGGAAACCGGTGACCCGCTGGATGCGGCCTGGCTCGCCCGGGAGGTGCGGGGCCACCCTGTGACAGTGCACCGGCGCGGCGCGGCCGACGGCGGCGGCTCGGCTCTCCGGCGGGCCGTGGCGGCCTGGACCCACGGTGCGGGGAGCGGCGCGGCCGTGCTGGGCGAAGACTTCTACGCCTGGCTGGCCACGGAAAGCCGCCAGGTGAGTGCGCTGCGCGGCCTGCTGCTCGGTGCCGGGATCGCACCTGCCCAGGTGCATGCGCAGGGATACTGGAACGACCGACCGCGAACTTAGGACAGGCTAAGCTAACCATCGCGAAACTCTTCGCCCTCTCCCCCGTCGAAAGGTCGTCTTCGTGCGCCTGCTCCCCTCACGTCACCGGTCACGCGGATTCCTCGCCGGGCTGGCCCTGCCCCTCGTGGCGGTGTTCGCCGTCACCGGCTGCACCGCGGCACCGTCGTCCTCCGCGGGCACCTCGGGCGCTGCGTCGACAGCGGATGCCGGCACCCACCTCGTTGAGCACGCTCGCGGCGAGACCGAGGTTCCGAACGACGTGCAGCGGGTCGTGGTGCTGGAGCCGGTGCAGCTGGACACCACCGTGGCCCTCGGTGTCATCCCGGTGGGCGCGGCAGTGCTGAACGAGGCGGCGGGGGTGCCGGCCTACCTCGGTGACGCCGCGGCCGGGATCGCAACGGTGGGCACGGTGCCCGAACCGTCGATCGAGAAGATCGCGGCTCTGAAGCCCGACCTCATCCTCGGCACGGAGTCGCGCCACTCCGCCCTCTACGACCAGCTCTCGTCCATCGCGCCGACGGTGTTCATGGCCACCCAGACCGACCCCTGGACCGACAATGTGGCCCTGGTGGCCCGCGCGCTCGGCGACGAGGCCGGCGCGGACCAACTGCTCGCGGCCTACGACGACCGCTGCGCCGAGATCGCCGACAGCTATGACACGGCGGGCATGACGGCCCAGTTCGTGCGGCCTCGGGACGGCATCCTCACCCTGTACGGACCCACCTCGTTCGCGGGCAGCACCCTCGAGTGCGCCGGCCTCACCATCCCCGAGCGGGACTGGGAAGAGTCGATCTCGGTGGACATCTCCCCCGAGCGGGTGCTCGAGGCCCAGGCCGACCTGGTCCTCGTCTCGGCGACCGATGTGACCGACGACACCCTGGTACCCGACTCGATCCGCACCAATGCGGCGTCCTTCCCCGGGCTCACCGTCGTGGACCAGTCATTCTGGATCACCGGTGTCGGACCGCTGGGCGGGATGACGGTGCTCGACGACATCGAGAAGATCCTGGCCGGTTCGAAGTAGTCATGGGGGCCATCGTGGTGCCCAGGGTGCGGGCCGGCCGGGGTTCCGGCCGGGCGGCCTGGTTCGGTGCCGCGGTCGTCGCGCTCCTCCTGGCCGTCACCCTCTCGGTGGTCGTCGGCGCCAACCCGATGGCCCCCGGCACGGTGCTGGACACCCTGTTCGGTGGCGGCAGCGCCGAGTCACGGTTCGTCGTCTGGGATCAACGGATGCCGCGCACGGCGGCGGGCGTGGCGGTGGGCGCTGCTCTCGGCGTCGCCGGCGCTCTCATGCAAGCCTTCACCCGCAACCCGCTCGCCGACCCCGGCATTCTGGGTGTCAATGCGGGAGCCGCGTTCTTCGTGGCGGTCGGGATCACCTTTTTCGGGGTGACCAGCCCGCTCGGCTACGTCTGGCTCGCCTGCGCCGGGGCGCTCCTGCTCACCGGTGCGGTCTACGCCATCGGTTCGGCCGGCGGCCAGGCGGCGGGTCCGGTGCGCCTGACCGTGACCGGGGTGGCGATCGGCGCCGTCTTCGCCGGGCTCACCACCGGGCTAGCCCTCACCCACCCCGACGCCTTCGACCGGATGCGTGGCTGGAGCGCCGGCAGCCTGCTGGAACGCGGCTTCGACGTGGTGCTGCCGGTGCTGCCGCTGGTGCTGGTGGGCCTGGCCCTGGCGCTCTGGGCGGCGCCCGGCCTCAACTCGATAGCGCTCGGACCCGACGTGGCCCGGTCCCAGGGCGTCAATGTGCGGCGCATCCAGATTGTCGTTCTCGCGGCCGTGACTCTCCTGGCCGGCAGCGCCACCGCGGTGGCCGGGCCGCTCGTCTTCGTCGGCCTCGTCGTGCCCCACATGGTGCGGTGGACGCTCGGCACCGACCAACGCCGAATCGTGCTCGGCTCGATGATGTTGGGGCCCGTGCTCGTGCTGCTCTCCGATGTGCTCGGCCGAGTCGCCGTGCTGCCGAGCGAGATGCCGGTCGGCGTCGTCACCGCCTTCGTGGGAGCCCCGGTGCTGATCCTCCTGGTGCGCCGTCGATCGGCGACGGCGCTGTGACCGATCGCGCCGTGACCGATCGCGCCGTGACCGATCGTGCTGTGGCCGCCGGAACCGGGCGACCGCTCGACGTCGGCCGGCGGCGCGTCGTGGTGGGCATCCGGGGCCTCACCGTGGTCATCGGGCTGCGTTCGGCCCTGGTCGGGGCCGCCTTCTTCGTGGCCACGCTCGGCTTCGTACTTCTCGCCCTCACCCTGGGCGACTTCCCGTTGACGCCGGCCGAGGTCGTGGGCGTCGTCACCGGCCAGGTCCACGGCCTGTCGAGCACAGTGGTGCTGGAGTGGCGGTTGCCGCGCGCACTGGCGGCGGTGCTGTTCGGCGCCGCCCTGGCCGTGGCCGGCGGCATCTTCCAGACCGTCACCCGCAACCCGTTGGCGAGCCCGGACATCATCGGCCTGGCGAACGGCTCCTTCACCGGCATGCTCGTCGCCCTCCTCGCTCTCGGCGGCAGCTGGCCACTGCTCACCGCCGGTTCGCTGATCGGCGGACTGCTCGCGGCCGTGCTGATCTATCTGCTCGCCTACCGGGGCGGGCTGCACGGATTCCGCTTCATCGTGGTGGGCATCGGCATTTCGGCCATGCTCGCCTCGGTCAACACCTGGATGCTGTTGCGGGCGGAACTGGAAACCGCGCTGTTCGCGTCGGCCTGGGGCGCCGGCACCCTGAACAGCGTCACCGCCGCGACGGCGGTTCCGGCCGGCCTCTGTGTGGTGCTGCTGCTCGCGCTGCTCCCCCTGGTCACCCCTGGCATCCGGCAGCTCGACCTGGGCGACGACGTCGCATCCGCCACCGGGGTCGCCGTGGGGCGCGCCAGGCTCGCCGCCATCACCCTCGCCGTGTGCCTGGTGAGCGTGGTGACCGCTGTCGCCGGTCCGATCGCCTTCGTGGCGCTCGCGGCACCCCAGATCACCCGCCGTCTCACCAGATCGCCCGGCATCCCCCTGGTCACGACCGGGGTCGTCGGCGGGGCGCTGCTGCTCGGCTCCGACCTGATCGCCCAGCATGTCATCCCACTGACCGTGCCTGTGGGAGTGGTGACCGTGGTCCTCGGCGGCAGCTACCTCGTCTGGCTCCTCATCCACGAATCCAGGAGGAGAGCATGAGCTCACCAACCGGCCCGGCCCTCGACTCGACGCTCGGTTCACCTCTACAGGCCGGCGGCCTCGGCGTGCGGTACGACCGCCGCAGCGTCATCGACGATCTGGACGTTGTGGTACCGGCCGGGTCGTTCACCGTGATCATCGGCCCCAATGCCTGCGGCAAGTCCACCCTGCTGCGCGCGCTGGCCGGCCTGCTGCCCGCGGCGTCGGGCGCCGTGCTGCTCGACGGCCGGGACATCACGTCGTACTCGGCCAGGGACACGGCACGCCGCCTTGGCCTGTTGCCGCAGGGCGCCGTCTCGCCAGAGGGGATCACCGTGGCCGAGCTGGTCGCGCGCGGCCGCTACGCCCACCAACGCCTGCTCCGCCAGTGGTCCGCGGCCGACGAGGCGGCCGTCACGGATGCGCTTCGGGTCACCAACGTCGCCGACCTGGCGACCCGGCCGGTGGACGAGCTCTCCGGCGGGCAGCGGCAGCGGGTGTGGATCGCCATGGTCCTGGCCCAGCAGACGCCGCTGATCCTGCTCGACGAGCCCACCACCTATCTCGACATCGCACACCAGATCGAGGTGCTCAATCTGCTGCACGACCTCAACGGCCACGGGCGAACCATCGTCGCCGTGCTCCACGATCTCAACCAGGCCGCCCGGTACGCGTCGAACATCATCGCCATGCATGACGGGCGGATCGTCGCCACCGGGCCACCCCGCACGACCATCACCACCGATCTGGTCGCTGAGGTGTTCGGGCTGGCCAACGTCGTCATCAGCGACCCGCTCACGGGCACCCCTCTTGTGGTGCCCACCGACACCCGGCGGCCGCATCCTGTCGCCAGCGGCGGCTGAGCGCCCGGGGCCGAACGAGCGGCTCAGCCGATGATCGAGCCCGCTGCCACCGTCTCCCTCTCTTCGTCACGCCGCGGACTCAGCGCGGCGGAGAGCAACCGGCGCAGCTCGGGCAGCCCGCCCCGGCGGAAGGCCGCACGCTGCCGTGCCGCACCGGTGCCGTCGACCGCCAGCCGCGCCGCCGCCTCCGTCGCCAACTCGACGTCGCCTGAACCCACCAGCTCGGGCTCGAGCATCCGCATGAATCGGCCGAGGCAGTCCTGCGCGGGCGCCAGGCCACCGAACAGCGGATCGAAGACCTGCTGACTCATCCCGTGATGGGCGGAATGCAGAAGGGCGGCCGAGAGCAGTTCGGACGGCATCTCGGCGGACGCGTTCGCCGCGGCGCTCCGCGGCCTGGGCACCCCGAGGGCGTGCGCCACGAACGCCCGGCACAGGGCCGTGATGAACAAGGTGGTCTGCGCGTCGAGCTGCGCGTCGGCCACCCGGAACTCAATGGTGGGCAGGTGCTCAGACAGGCGCACGTCCCACATGATCACGCCAAGGTCGACCGTGCCGCCGATGCCCAGCAGCCTTCTGATCCGCCGGTCGTAGTCCGCGGCGTCGATGAACGCCGGCGGGCAGCCCGAGGTCGTCCACCGGCGCAACAGCACAGTGCGCCAGCTGTCATGCCCGGTGTCCTGCCCCCGCCACAGCGGCGAGTTCGAGGCGATGGCCGTCAAGAGCGGCAACCAGGGTCGCACCGCGTTCAGCACGATCACCCCGGCCTCCCGGCTCGGGATGCCCACGTGCACGTGCAAGCCGCTCACCTGGTGGTCCGCGATCACGGCGTCCATCGTGCGAACGATGCGTTGGTAGCGCTCGGTGTCGGTGATCGAGGGGAACGCCGTCGTGTCGGGCGGGGTGCCGATGCTCGCCACGATCACGCCGAGTGCGGCAGCCTGCTCCGCCACCGCGCGCCGGAATCCGGTCACCGCCCTCTGGGCGTCGGCCATCTCCTCGAACACCGCCGAGGCGTGCTCGATCTGCGAGGCCAGGAATTCACGGTGCGTGACCTCGCGCCATTCGGGCATCGCGGCCAGGCGCTCGAACGCGCGTGCTCCGGCATCCACGGGCAACAGGGTGACCGGATCAAGAAATTGGAACTCCTCTTCGATGCCAAACGTAGCCACGCTGACCTCTTCTGTCGCCGTCGGATCACGACAGTGTGAACCGTCTGCGACGAGTGTGGCCTGCCCCCGCAAGGCGGTCAAGGGTGCGCCGCAGGGGGCGGCGTCGGTGGGCTGAGAAGTCCGGGCCACCCGCGCCGGACGGGTGCACAATGGTCGCGTGCGCGCCGCCCTGGCCGTGCCGGATGGGAGATGGACGGATGTGCAGATGGCTGGCGTACCTCGGGGAATCGCTACGTCCCTCGACGATCGTGCTCGACGCCAAGCACTCGATCGTCGCGCAATCACTGAACTCCCCGCTCGGGGCCGAGACCGTGAACGGCGATGGATTCGGCTTCGGCTGGTATCCCACCGACGCCCCGCACGGTACCGAGCCGGCGCTCTTCCACAGCATCGAACCGGCTTGGAACGACGCGAACCTGAGCGAACTCACCCGGGCCATCACCAGCCCGCTGTTCTTCACCCACGTTCGCGCGGCAACCGCTCCGCCGATCCAGCAGACGAACTGCCATCCGTATCGCTACGAGAACTGGATGTTCATGCACAACGGCGCCATCTCGCGGTGGCGCGAGCTCAGGCGCGACCTGACCATGGCGATCGACCCGTCGCTGTACCCGAACGTGCTCGGCACAACGGACTCCGAGGTGCTTTTCCACCTCGCGCTGACCTACGGTCTCCGCGATGACCCGATCGACGCCATCGGGCGCGCCATCCGCACCGTCGAGTCCATCGGCCAGGACCACGGCGTGCAGTTTCCCTGGCAGGGCACCGTCGCCGTCTCGGACGGCGCCACCCTGTGGGCTTTCCGCTACTCGACCCAGGGACGCACGCGGTCGCTGTTCCACTCGGCGGACATCCGCACACTGCGCCAGATGTACCCCGATCAGGACCGGCTGGCCACCTTCGGCGACAATGCCAAGGTCGTGGTCTCGGAACCGCTCAACGACCTGCCCGGCGCCTTCGTGGAAGTGCCGGAGTCGTCCGCACTCATCCTGGATATGAACGGGTACCGGCATCAGCCCTTCCTGGCCGGCTGAGCGCATCCGCATACACGAAACGCCACCTCGAGGGTGGCGTTTTGTGTTCGCAAACGTGTTGGTGGTCAACAGCGTGTGGCAACAACCAATGGTGGAGATGCGGGGAATTGAACCCCGGTCCATTGCTGTGGTCATGTTTCTTCTACGGGTGTATCCAGTGAAGGCG
>Ga0247807_10002165_pt1 | contig 10958 bp, 8 predicted proteins | sample UWRJL074202C1_FD_179931 | JGI IMG/M metagenome (GOLD analysis project Ga0247807, IMG submission 179931) | Plant litter microbial communities from Arlington Agricultural Research Station in Wisconsin, United States - UWRJ-L074-202C-1 | ecosystem: Environmental > Terrestrial > Plant litter >...
TACCTCTAACGTCCATTCGTTTTCAAGAACAACAAAACTTGGTTCTATTCCAAAATTGGTTAAACTATATTTTAAAGGATCTGCATTTGTTTTAAAATAATTATTGTCAAAGCTTCCGCTTACGTGATCTACAATAATATTGGTATTAATTGACTCATCCATAATATCTACCTTAAAACTTGGTTTCAGGTAAAAACGATTTTCTGAGGATGAAAAATTATCTGAAAAATGAATAAATCTTGTGTCAATTTTATCGAAAACACCTTCATTAAATTCTATGTTTCCTCCAACTGAGATTGTATTGTAAGAATGGTTTGGATTAATACTTCTAAGCAAATCACCCGCTTGTCCCATAGGTAAAGTGGCACCAAAATCAGCCGGCAAACCATACCAATTGTATATTTGATTTTGATATCCTAAATCAATGCTCCATGACATATCGCGATTGTTTGCACCATATCCAACATTTAAAGCGGTATCGTAAAATTCATCATTAAGCAAAGCTTCTTTTATTCCTCCCTGCGATGAATGATGACGAAACATTCCTGCCAGATAATCATTATTTCCTAAATCGTGCGTTACAAATAACTCAGCATTCAGGGTTCCGTAATTCCCCAATCCAACTGTAGCATAATTGTTAAACAGTCGCTCTTTTCTTGATTTTTCAACACTGGCTGCATTTCCTTTTGAAGGCGTAAATGTCGAAGCCACCGGAACGGACAAAATACTGTATTTTATCGTTTCTTTAGGTTGATTTCCTGTATCATCAAGTGTTGGAATTTCTTTCACTTTAAAAGCATCAGAAATGGTGGGCGAATACGGTTTTACCACATTTACGGTTTCTGTTCCTATTGTTTCGTCTTTCTTTTGTGAAAAAGAGAGCTGAAAAACGAACAGCAAAATCAAAATGATGGTTTTATTTTGGAAATTAATTTTCATATATATTTCTGCTTTAGGCTATAAGCTCTAGGCTTTAAGCTGTTTTTTTTATTCTGCTATTGGCTCTACGCTGTAGGCTTTAAGCTTTATATTATATTCTGTATTTTGTAAAATCTAAAATCTACATTCTAAAATCTAAAATCTTACGCTTCCCATTCGCCTTTTGCAACAAATTGGGCTTTTCCTCCTATTTTAATATCAAAGTGATCGTTTTCTAACTTTCCTTTGAAATGAATTTGCGAAGGTCTGTTCATGTAATCTCCCTGATAATTGATCAAATCGATTTCCGGAGCATGATATTTTAAAAGTGAAGCTTGTAAACAGGTGCTTGCACTTCCGGTTGCAGCATCTTCCTGTAATTGATTGTGTTCTATGTAAAACAATCTGCTTTTTATACTCGAATCCTCCAGACAATAGAAATACAATCCGTGATGACTTGTTCTGCAATTGGCATGCAGCCAGTTATTCATTTTATCTTTATCCAGAACCAGATTTTCTAAAGCTGCTGCGGATTTTAGCGGAACCATTACAAATGCGCTTCCTGTAGTTACTTCCTGAATTGGAAATTGATCATTAAAATCATCGCTTTGTAAATTGGTAAAGGCTAAAAAAGCTTCTTTTGCAAAAACATCCCAAAACTCAGGCTGAGCAGCTGTAAGCCAAATCAAATCATCTGTTTTGTGAATTGGAATTGCTCCAATTGGAACTTGTAATGTTATATTCTCCGGTGTATTTTTAAAAATCTTATGGATCAAAACCCATGAAGTTCCAATAAGCGGGTGACCAGCAAACTTCATTTCCTGCCCAGGCGTAAAAATTTTAATTTCGGCACTATTATTTTCTAAATCAAGTTTAGTAATAAAGGTACTTTCAGCAAAATTAATCTCGCGGGCAATAGTTTGCATTTCAGATGTACTTAAATTTTCAGCATCCAAAAAAACAGCCAGCTGATTACCAGCATATTTTTTTTCTGCAAAAACATCAACTATATAAAAAGGTAAACTCATTTATTTCTTATTTCGTGATAGATGAATTCGTTTTTGATTCTTCTAATTTAATTGCACTTAATTCTTGTTTAGCTTCTTCTACAACATCCGGATAATCTGTAAAATTATTGATTACGTTATCTAAGATGTATGTTGCCTGATAACTGTCTTTTAAACCGTAGAAGTTTTTCGCCATCAAAACCAAACTTTTTGCACCATAATATTTGTAAGCTGAATAATTCTTTGCCAGTTTTTGAACGGATGTATTCGAAGCTTCGAACTTACCTTCTTTGGTTTTAAAATACGCATCGTAATACAACGCTTCTGCTGCCAACTCTCCTTTTGATGTTACAGATAATTTTGCATAAGCTGCTTTCGCTTTCGTTTCATCTCCTGTTTGCATTGCTGCACGGGCTACGATAATTTGGGCATCGGCTTTTACGTTGGCATCAGCTTTTACATTTTGAAGCACTTTATCAGCATAAACAACAGAATTGTCATAGTCTTTTTTGTCGTAGTAACATTTCATCAGATTGGCCTGAGCAAAGCTTTTGTTCTGCGGAAAATCGGCTTCGTTTTCTAAACGCACTAAAACCGGAATTGACTTGTCACACTCTTTTGCTTTAAGGAAAATCTGTGCTAATCTTGTTAAGGATTGTTCTGTAAATTCACTTCTTGGCTGTGCAATTACAAAATCATAATTTGGTACCGATTTTACTTCTGAACCTTCTGCATAATACAATTGTCCTAAATAAAAATTAGCTTCAAGTGAATGCATTCCTTTTGAGAACTTGCTTATATAACCTTCAAATCCTGTGATGGCTTGTTTGCTGTTGTTCTGACCGTATTGTTTGAATGCGGCATCATAAGTATCGTTGTCTAATTCTGCATCTGTTACAGCAACGAAATCTAATGTACGTACCCAAGTTGCATATTCATCTACTTTTCCTGAATCTACATAAATCAATCTTGCTGTAGAAACAGCTTCTAAAGCTTCTGGTGTTTTTGGAAACTCCGCTGCTACTTTTTTGAATTTTACCAATGCCTGATCTTCACGATCTGAATTGTAATACACCAATCCTTGTCTTAAAATAGCTTTTGAAGTAAACGATCCTGTTTTGTATTCAGAGATTAACTGATCGTACGTTTTAATCGCCAGATCATTCTTTTTATCTGTTACATAGGTATTTGCTAATTCGTACAAGGCATCATCACGATAGGATGACTTCTTATACATTTGAAGAAAATTATTCAGCTCAGCAATTTTCTTATCGTTTTTAGACATGAAGCCGTAAGACATTGCTTTTTGAAATTGTGCATAATCAGCATCAACTCCTTTTGCTGCCATTGCTTTTGTATAAGCTTCGTTTGCCTGGGTATATTTTGTGGCTACAAATCGGGAATCTCCTAAACGTAGATAAGAATCATTTAAGCGTACTTTATCTTCTTTAGCATTGTCAATCTGCGCCTGAAATGAGGTTGCAGCCTGATCGTATTCTTTTAATTTAAAGTAGGTGTAACCGATGTTGTAGTTGATGTTTTTATACTCGTCTGTTGCTTTAGCTCCTGCCAAACCTGCAAATTGTTTGTAGCTTAATAAGGCAGCCTGAAAATCATCTGACAAATATTCTGATTCTGCTTTCCAGAATGTAGCACGTGCCGTAAACTCAGGATTTTTTTGTTCTTTGACAGCACCATTAAACATTTTTAATGCTTCGCTGTAATTAGATTCTGTATACAACTCTAAACCTCTGTAAAAAAGAACCTTCTGATACGCTGTTTTGTTCTCCGGCGTTCTGTTTTTCTCTAATAAAACTAAAGCTTCTTTATAGTTTTTAGACGAAATATAGGAATCGACTAATAGTTTTTCTACTTCAGATCTGCTTGAATTATTTGGATATTTTTTCAGGAAGTCTAATAAAATTCCGGGAACAGTTTGGTACTGATTTCCAACCTCGTAACTTACTTTAGCATAATTTAAAGCAGCATCTTCCTGAATCTGAACATTAAAATCCATTTCAGAAGCGTTTTTAAAAGCATTAAGAGCTTCTTGTTTCTTGCCTGTATTCAAATAACTTAACCCTAAATGGTAGTACGCGTTTTGAGCAACAAAATCTTTTCCTTCGATGATTTTATTGAACTGAGAGATTGCTTTTTCGTATTCTTTTTGTTCGTAATACGCATAACCCAACTGGTAAAAATCGGTGTTATTCCACTTTCCTTTTTTTCCTGCATATTGCTCCAAAAACGGAATCGCCTTGCCATATTGTTTTAGGTTGAAATAACTTTCTCCTATAATTTTATTCAGTTCTGATTTTTCCATCGCATTTGATTTGCTCATGGCTTGTTGCCCTAAATCAATCGCTTTCTGAAAATTCCCAAGTTTAAAATTCATGTCTGCCTGGTAATACGACAGCTTTTCTTTGTATTTTTCTTCGCCGGAAACTTCATCAAAATATTTGGTAGCTTCTTTGTAATCATCACCTTCATACGCCATGAAGCCTAAATAGTATTTTGCCTGAGAACCAAATTCCGGAGAATTGACTACTTTGTTGAAATAGTTTGTGGCTTCTTTTTTGTTTTTTGCATTGAAGTAGCTGTATCCTTTTTGGAAATTAAATTTATCCAGCTCAGATCGGCTCATGTAGCTTTCGTCTACTTTATCAAACCATAGCAGTGCTTTTGGAAAATTACCTTGTTCAAAGAAAAAATGTGCAACTTCTATGTAAGCCTGATTTTGTTTTGTACTTGTTGGATAATCCGTCACGAATTTTTCCATCAATGCATCGGCATTTGCCTGATTGGTTCGAATCGCACAGTTGGCAATATAGTACGCACAATCTGATTTTACTTCTTCAGTTGCAGCCTGTCTTTTTACAGATTCAAAAATATGTTGTGCGGATGCATATTGTTTGTCGTTATATAAAGCAACTGCTTTATCAAAATCCTTTAATTCATAGGTATATATAGCTGATTTTTGTGCCGAAACCAAGGTCGAAATTAAGATTATATGGAGAAAAAAGAGCCAGGAAAGTTTACGCATTTTAATTGTATTTAGTATTCAAATGTATCATTTTATACGGTGTATAACGATAAATTTAAGGCATTTATTATGAACAATTTTGATAATCGTTTTTATTTAACAGCTGCCTAAACTGCAAAATATTGGTTCTCAAACTTTCTAAAACAGTATTTTTTTACAGTCTTTCTTTTCAATTGCTTCAAATTTATTTTGAATCCAACCGTTAACTTCTTACTTTTACCATTAAAATCAATATCATTATGTCTCAAACCGTACTATCTCTAAAAGAAGTCACTATATATCAGGAAGGAAGAAAAATTTTGTCTCATGTTAATTTAGACGTTAAACATGGCGAGTTTATCTACATTATTGGAAAAACAGGTTCAGGAAAAAGTAGTTTTATGAAAACTTTGTACGGTGATTTACCTTTGACAGAAGGTGAAGGACAAATCGTAGAATTTGATTTGGCTACGCTGAAAGAAAGAGATATTCCGTATCTGAGACGTAAAATCGGGATTGTATTTCAGGATTTTAAATTGCTTCCGGATCGTTCTGTAAAAGACAATATGCTTTTTGTACTTAAAGCTACAGGATGGGTTGACAAGGAAGGAATGGAACGTAAAATTGATGAAGTGCTGGACAAAGTTGGAATGATGAATTTTCAAACTAAAATGCCACACCAACTTTCTGGTGGTGAGCAACAACGTATTGCTATCGCAAGAGCTTTGCTAAATGATCCTGAATTTATTCTGGCTGATGAACCTACAGGAAATCTTGATCCTCAAACGAGTTCAGAAGTTTTAGAGGTTTTGAAAAAAATTAATGCTAATGGTAAAACGGTAATCATGGTAACACACGATTATGCTTTATTATTAAAATTTCCGTCTAAAACACTTAAATGCGAGGATGAAAGAATCTTCGAAGTGGTGCAACGCAGCGTGTAATGCTTTCCATTTTAATTCCGGTTTACAATTATAATGTAGTTTCTCTTGCAGAAAGACTGCATACTATGGCATTGGAATCTGAAATTACTTTTGAAATTATTTGTATTGATGATGCATCTAATCTGTTTTTAGATGAAAATCAGCAAATTAATCAATTATCAAACAGCACTTTTATTAGTTTACCAAAAAATATTGGCAGAAGCGCTATCCGTAATTTATTGGCTAAAAAAGCAGTTTATGACAATTTGCTTTTTTTAGATGCTGATACATTTCCCATTCACGAAAACTTTCTTTCTGCCTACATTCAGCAAATTGATAAGCACGAAAAAATAGTGTACGGAGGAATTTTATACGAAAGCATAAAACCTTCAGAAAATAAGCTTTTACGCTGGATTTATGGCAACAAAAGAGAAGCGCTAAACGTTTTGGAGCGAAACAAGAATCCTTATCTTGCTTTTTTAACGCTTAACTTTTTGATTACTAAGCGTGTTTTTTCTAAAGTTACTTTTAATGAAAACATTCCCAATCTCAGGCATGAAGACACTTTGTTCTCCTTTGAGTTAAAGCAAAATAAAGTACAGGTACTTCATATAGAAAATCCAGTGTATCATTTAGGAATAGAAAGCAGTGAAATCTTTCTTAAAAAATCTGAAGAAGCTATTTTGGGATTAAAAAACTTAGTAGATGCACAATTAATTGCTGCGGATTACGTAAAGCTTTCTTCTTATTTTCAACTAATAAAAAAATACCGCTTAAGATCGATAATTGCTTTTGGATTTAAAGTAACGAAGCCTTTATTTGTAAAGCAATTGCTCAGCAAAAAACCGTCGCTTTTGCTTTTTGATTTGTACCGACTAGGTTATTATTGTAATTTGAAAACGAACTAAATGTCTTTTTTTTCGATCATAATTCCGCTTTACAACAAAGAAAACTTTATCGAAAATACGATAAAAAGTATTCTCGATCAGACTTTTGGCGATTTTGAAATTATTGTAATCAACGACGGATCAACAGATAAAAGTGAAGAGATAGTTTTAGGTTTTAATGATGATCGCATTCAGTATTTTAAAAAAGAAAATGAAGGTGTTTCTGCTACCCGAAATCTGGGCATTACAAAAGCAAGTGCCAATTTTATTGCCTTTCTTGACGCAGATGATTATTGGTATCCTGAATTTTTAGAAACCATGCATCATTATTGTACCTATTTTGTTAAACAAAAAGTTTTTACGGCTGCCATAGAAATCGAAACTTCAAAAAACACTTTTCCAGCTCAATATTCTATTCAAAAAACGGGAGATTTTGAGTTTGTCAATTATTTTAAAGCCAGTATAAAAGAATCGGTACTTTTAACGTCGAGTACCATTTTCAATAAAAAAGTTTTTGATGAAGTTGGTGTTTTTGATACCCAAATAAAAAGTGGTCAGGATACGGATTTATGGATTAGGATTGGTTTAATTTTTCCGATATTGTTTGTTTGGAAGGTATTAGTTCGTTATACCCATGATGAAAATAGTCTTTCTAAAAACGCCGCTTTAATGGATTCTAAACTGAATTTTGTAAAATTTTCAGAACAGGAAAAAACAAACGCTGATTTAAAATATTTCCTTGATTTAAACCGATTTTCGCTTGCGATAAAAAGTAAAATACTTAATGACACTGTCCTTTTTGATACATATTATCAAGCAATTGATTTAAACAAAATAGGTTTCAAAAAAAGATTTTTACTCACGCTACCTTCTTTTGCATTGAAAGGTCTGATTGCATTAAAGCTTAAATTGGCACAATCAGGTTTAGGTTCATCGGTTTTTAAATAGTTTAAACTCTTTGTATTCGCGGATGTAATCGTCTTCATCAAATACATCTGAAGCCAAGACCAGACAAACTGCTCCGGAAGAAAAATTGCGTAATTCTCTCCAAATTCCGTCTACGATCAGTAAGCCCACATTCGGTTTATTTAGCGTTACGGTTTCAATCGATTTGCCGTCTTTGAGGATAACATCAAAACTTCCGCTTAAAGCGATTAAAAATTCCTGCTGTTTTTTATGAGCATGTCCGCCACGTTTGCTTCCGCTTGGTACGTCGTACAAATAATAGACTCTTTTGGAAGTAAATGGAATCGTTTCGCCTTCAATAACAGATAGATTTCCTCGTCTGTCGTGAATTTTTGGAATCTCTATTAATTGATTATTAGAATTTTTAGTCATTGTTATCGAATAAAATAAGGGCTTTCCATTGTTTAGAAATCGTATCTAAAGATAAATGTTCTACACTTTCAGACGCATTTTTTTTACAAAAATTATACAACTTTTCATCCTCAATCATTCTTTTCATTGCTTTTGAAAGTTCCTGCACATTATTGTTTTGAACTAACAAACCATTTTGCTCCGGTTTTACAATTTCTTTTGGCCCGGATTTGCAATCAACTGCTACAACAGGAGTTCCCAAAGCTAGCGATTCAACAAGCGACATCGGAAAACCTTCGTAACGGCTTGTCAAAATGGTATATTTTGCCTTTGCTACCCATTGCTGAGGATTTTTGACAAAGGGCAGTATTTTGATAAATGGTTCTAATTCTAATTCTTTTATTTTATTTTGAATAAAAACCAAATCAGGACCTTCTCCTAATACATACAAACAATATCCAGCTTTATAAATTTCAGATTGGGAAAAAGCCTCCAGCATTAAACTAAAATTTTTTACTTTTTCATCAAGTCTGCCAAAAAACAATATGTACTTTTCCTGATCGCTTACTTTTTCGGCAACGACATTCTCAGCAACTTCAAAAGGATTATAGATTGTTATGGTATTCCAAAAATTAAATTTTTGACGAATGCTTTGTTCTATTTCATTTGATACGCAAACGAGTTTTGAGGCATTGCGATATAATTTTTGAGACAAAAACTGTGGTGACGGAAAATAATTTTTAAGATTAAAACTATGAATGACAAAGATTTTTTTTCTGCTTCCGTAAATCAGCATTGTTAACAGTTCTCTTACGTAATGATTCCGTGGACGATTATCAACAATGACATCTATATCATTATTTTTCAAATATTTATAGAGCAAATACCCTTTTTCTATTTTCTTAAAAACAGAAAATGTACTTGTTGCTGCTGTTCCTAAATTGTACAGTTTGCCTTTGTAATCAAAATCGACAGCATCGTTGATTATAATATTGTGAACGGCTATATTTTCAGCTTCGATCATTTTGCTCAATAAGGAAGCAAAACGCTCCGCTCCTCCTTTGGCTAAAGAAATTGAAATTATGGCTACGTTTACTTTTGGCTTCATCATATTGGCTAAAATATGATATATTTGTTAAATATCCATCAAATGAAAATTTTACTCGTAGGCGAATTTAGCCGTTTACATAATTCCTTAAAAGAAGGCTTAGTGCATTTAGGGCACGAGGTCGTAATTATAGGACATAACGATGGATTTAAACAATTTCCTGTCGATTTTTTAATTGAAAAAAAATGGGACACCGGAATTTTAAAAAAAATTAAAATTGCACTCTACAAAACGACGGGTTTCGACATTAGTTCGTACCTAACGTATCTTCAGTTTCTCAAGTATAAAAAACAATGTTCGGGCTTTGATGTCGTTCAGCTGATTAACGAAAACAGTTTTTACTGTTCTTATCCATTTGAAAAAAAAATCATTTCGTATCTTATTCAAAACAATAAAAAGTTATTTCTGCTAAGTTGTGGTTATGATTATTTAAACGTGAAATATTGCTTTGAAAATCCTGATTTTAAATCTGTAATTCCGTTATACCTTGCGCATAAAATTGACAAGAAATCATTTGGCAATGTTCTGAAATTCAGAACTAAATCTTTTGAAAAACTGCATCATTTTATCTACAAAAATTGCAGCGGTATTATTGCTTCTGATTTAGATTATCATTTGCCTTTGGTCGGAAATTCAAAATATCTGGGATTGATTCCGAATCCTGTAAATACTTCTAAAATTGAATTTAAGGAATTGGAAATCGAGGATAAAATCATCATTTTTCATGGAATTAACGAATTGAATTACATCAAAAAAGGAAACGATCTTTTTGAGAAAGCGCTACAACTAATACAGCAAAAATATCAGGATAAAATCGAGATCATTACGGCAAGAAGTATTCCGTACAAGGAATACATTGACCTGTACAATAAAGCACATATTCTTCTGGATCAGACGTATGCGTACGATCAAGGTTATAATGCCTTAGAAGCGATGGCAAAAGGTAAAGTTGTTTTTACCGGTGCTGAAACGGAGTTTGTGATTTTCTACAATTTAACAGAAAAAGTTGCTGTAAATGCAACACCAGATGTTGACGCTTTAGTTCGTGACTTGTCTTTTTTAATTGAAAATCCTGCTGAAATAATGGCGATCGGAAAACGTGCCAGAGCTTTTGTAGAAAGGGAACATGAATATACTGTAATTGCTCAAAAATACCTTGATCTTTGGCAATCTGCTAAATAATTACCCATTTATTTAAGAGTTCTTTTTCTGCCTCCCAGTCTCTGGATATATTTTCTCTGATTAATTTTGAAGGAACTCCGCCAATTAAGGTATTTTGCCCTAATGAAGTATAATCTTTACTGCAAACACTATTGGATGCAATTGTGCAATAATCCGGTGTTTTAGCTCCTTTCATAAAAGTAACTCTGTTGCTAACAAAATTGTAGCTTCCTATTTGTATGGGTGAAGTCATCTTGTACACTTCTCCGGTTTTCGTATCAAACATCTGATGGAAATTAGTATCAATCACCTGACATTCAGAACCCAATCTGGCATAATCTCCTAACACTATTTTTTCTGCGCATATCAATTTCCCACCTGAACCTAAAGACGATAAATGCCCTAGTTCACAATAGGCATCCTTTCGCACTATAACAAAACAATCTTTGCCAAATTGCACATGTCCTTTGAATACAATTGTTCCGGTAATATTAACCTCTGCTGTACCTTTGTGAAGCGTGTTCAACTCATAAGGCTGTCCAAAACCAATCATTCCTTTACGAAGTGGCGCGTCAATTTGAATTTTTCCTGTGATCGAAGTGAATTTTACTTTTC
>Ga0247807_10002167_pt1 | contig 10955 bp, 14 predicted proteins | sample UWRJL074202C1_FD_179931 | JGI IMG/M metagenome (GOLD analysis project Ga0247807, IMG submission 179931) | Plant litter microbial communities from Arlington Agricultural Research Station in Wisconsin, United States - UWRJ-L074-202C-1 | ecosystem: Environmental > Terrestrial > Plant litter >...
ATGAAGCGGAGCAGTCTAGCTAGATGCGCTTCATTTGCTGCCTCAGTGGAATCTCATATTGAACACACCGACCAATGGAGTATTCCACTCAGTAATCGTACACAAGCAGCATTAATTTTGGTTTCCGCCATATAAACATGGTTGCTTCCTGGCCTGTAATGAATGGCTTCAGAATGAAGCCAACATCCTTTTTGAGGACCGTCTGAATTTTGAAAATTCTAAGGTGGAAGTATTTTCAAGATATAACAACTGGAGATCTTGTTCGAGTCTGACGGTAGTTTTGGATGTACTACCTCCTGACCTCAGCATAGATATTACTACTTTAGTTCGGAAGCTAGGATAACGAGAGGTTCATCGGCTTGGGTGAGGGTAATATGAGATTATATGTGTTCTTTAGAGTAGAGAGTATTCGTTGCGTACTTTCACGTCACTTTGTTTAGCTTTAGTACAATAATATTTAAAAGCCTAGGGTAGAATCTCCTACACTGGCTCCCAACCCTCTGTGATATAAATTTATACTACATCAACTTCCAGATTGTGCTTATGTGTAAATAAAGTAAATTTTAAGAGGAATCGATTTCAATAGCAAGCCAGTCTAATTCAATCGTCAAGGAAGTTAATTATACATATTTATCAAATACAATCACTCTGAAATCTTTCCCATCAGCAAACCTATCAAAACCAAAATCAGCACAGCGTATACTCATTATGTCGTTTTCCACCCCCCACCCCATACCGCTCATCCAGCCTCGTCACCCCAGCAACCAGCCTAGTGGCCCACTTTAAAAAATCGAAATTCTGCCGAGTATATATTCTCAGGCTGACCCTTTGCATTCCGACTTTTTCTTCTTCGTGCGGCTGACGCGCTTTTGTTTCCCTTGTTGCTCTAACATCCTATCTATGATGCAGTCAAACTAGTATGAGTGTCAAGCGCGTCCCAGAAGAAGACAATTGCTACCTACCTTCCATCGCTGCTCTGCACCGCGTTCGCGCCTGCGAATTTGTCTGTAATGGGCTTCGCAGGAATTGCTGGGTGTGGGGTTGATGAAGGTTGGACATTCATGAAAAGAGGAGATGAGAATTGTATGGGGAAGATGATCTGAGAGAGGAGAGATATACGTGCCTTCCTGGCTGAAAGATTTCTGCAACTAGAGGTGGGGTTAAGCAAACCTGCAAATATGAGGTTGCGTACCGTCCTCTGGATGATAGCATATCACAGCGTAATAATAGAAAACTATTCGAAAACTTTACTCCGTATCATGCATAAAATTCATTGGTCTGTTCTTGTCCCATCATTATCTATCAACGCCACCCAAAATGAGCTTTTGTCGTAACATCCGCAAAATACCAGTCCGTCCAAATGCTCAGTGATCATGATCAATCTTTTCCAGTTTTCCTTGATCTCTCTTCTCACCGGTCTCTCCAATGATCCTGAATCTATCCACTCGAACCCTCTCCCCAGAACCCTCACCATCCACAATGAAGAGCACTAAACTTGTGACGTTCTGGAACTTTACGAACCGCAGGGGGATATTCGCGGTCCCGGTAGAGTCCCAGTCGCTTTCTGCCAGTGTGACGGTCTGCGTTGCTGGGATGTCTTCAGCTTCCTCGAAACCTAGAATGTGAGGACGGTTGTGATAGATATTGATGGTCTTTGGTCGCATAGGGACATCATCGTCATCTTCTGAAGTAGGAGGAAGAGAGGTGATCTGGCAGAACAGTGTTAGTAGTTTCATAGCATTCCAAGCAACTGAAACTTACCTGAAGAGTATGAACCTTGAGCATAGACTGGAAGGGTAGGAACATCATAAGTTGCTCATCCGTATCACTTTCAACCCAGTCCTTCTTCTCCGAAGCAGCCTTCCCCTTGAGCAGGGCAGTTGGCTTGCTCTCATCAAAGAGAATGCGAACGCCGCCAAACTCGCTGTCAGCATTCAAAAGCTCCAAACCCTTCACATCAACCTGGTCCGAGACATCGTTGTATCCCCTTGGTAATTCTCCGTCGCGCCAACTGCTTGTACCGCTTGGCCCCCCAAATCCTCCAGCAGCAGATCCGCCATCAGCCTCTGCGGCCAGCTTCTTCACAACATCTTGTAATTTCCTTGGATCGGCCCCCTGAACAGTCTCAACTACATTTCCTTGCTTGAAAATGATAAAGGTAGGCAGTCTGTAATCCAAATTAGCGCCCATCACTAGCATTGTCAAGGTCTGCCAAACATACGCCGTGACATTGTATTTGGCGGCAACCTCCTGCTGGGTGTCCACGTTTACTTTGGTGAACGTAATCTGCCGCGCGCGCGACAAGCCAGCAGACAGCTGCTCATAGAGCGGCGCAATGGTCTTGCATGGCGCACACCAATCTGCGTGGACTGTTGCCAGAGTTAGGATGAGAGACTTTCGAGTGGGGTTGGAGGGGCAAACACACAGTCTGTGACTACGATGCGAGAGCTCTTCAGGAGATCACTAAACTGTCCCGGGGAAGAGATCTGTATTGTCTTTGACATCGTTGCTAGGAGAAGTTTAATAGAGGTAAGGAACGTTGTGCTTGGGTGCTCGAGCTGTGATGTAGAATCGGAATATCTGTTGCCAAGACGAGTGTGGACGAGACGACAGACAGGCTGCAGAAGACGCGTTGGTGATCATATACTTACTGGGACAACAAAATGTAACCCGACAATTAGGATTAAGTTTTCGAAAAGTTTGCTATCTTCTGGTCTGTATCACTATCAGTTGCATATTTGATCTCCAAAATTGAATTTCTTGCATTTCTAGGCTAACTCCCTATCACACAAACACGGAATCCTCTAGCCACTGTGCTATACCCTGGAGAAGTCATATATTATTAATTCTCTGCTGTAGCACCAAGAAAGCTTAGATCTAAGTGAGAAATGCGTCATAAAGCTTGTAACATTAGAGAGCCGCAATGATTATTCGCAATATCGACTGTTTGCCCAGGTGATACGTAACAATTTGCTTCCATTATTGATTTTATAATTTCACTACCTTACATCACATTGTTTGAAATAATATAGATCATGTCTAGCTGATCCCTCACTACTAATCTAAGCTTTATCTATACATGGTACTTCCGGTTTTTGGCACACGAGTAATCCCAGCTTTTTGGAGCTGTTCCGCAAGCTCAAAGATCATGCCATCGCAACCCTTCGCCGCGAGGATATCAACTGCGACAGGAAGGAATTCCTCGTGCAGGGTAATAGTAGAGTTGTATGCTGCTTGTCCCACTATTCGAAAAAGTCAGTACTTAAGCAACCATAAAACTGAATGGGAAAAACTTACAAGGCAAAACCATGTCCGGAACCTCGGCGAAAATAGCAATATTATACACACCCCATCCGGACGGAATATTAGGAGGCTCTAGATACTCGTTTCGATAATTAGGTGTGGCCAGAGTTCCGGGATAAAGTAGCAAACTTTCTGAACAAGTGTTTGCGTCTGGCTTGACGACTTCGCCGTTCCACCAGTCCATGAAGATTGTTTTGTTGGCTATGCCCTGTTCCAACATTGTCTGGTTTGATTTTCCGAACGCCCATCGTACCATTGGGTTTGGATCTAGAAATGGCATGCGTCCATCATTGGCCGCGCCATAATCGGCGATGAAGGGCTTTCCGAAGATGTTATATTGCTGCTTTGAGATCAGGGTTGGGTAGGTAAGTGATAGGAGATCGGAAAGAGTGGAAGCATTCGCAGCTTCGGCTTGAGGAGACTTTGCCCAGATCGAGTCGTAGTCTAGGACTGATGATTTGACATCTAGAAAGGTTTCTAGCTTAGCTAGGAACGAGAGGAGTACATCTTCTGCATCGTTTGACGCATTTGGAGGAAATCCGGTTGTGTAAAGCTTCTTTGGGAAGCTCGTGAACGTAGTAAGGTTGTCGTAAATTACATTGCCGGCTACTTTCCAGATCTCCGCATCACGAGTGATGAGACCTGCTGTATCCAGGAGTGGTGATAGTGGCATCGCATCGGTGAGCGCTACAAGATTGTGTGTTGGTCTATTCCCGTATGCGCCATTTACCTGAGCTGGATTGCGAACAGAACCACCAGTATCTGATCCTAGAGCAAGATCAAGCCAAGAATAAGCACCGATTCCAGCTCCTGCACCCGCAGAAGATGAAGACGGATCTGAATAGCCATCACCACGAGCATTAAAAGGGGAGTGGTAATCAACCCAATCTGCAGTGGCCTTTTCCCCGTTTGCAAATTGACTTGTCTTCATCTTTCCAACTATGATGGCGCCGGCATCAATGAGTTTCTGAACCACCAAAGCTGTGGTGTTCCGCTCTGGATAGAGATCATAGTATGCTCGACTGCCACAGCCACGCTTTGTACCTGCCAAATTGAAAATATCTTTGACTCCGAGTCGCACCTATTCCGGTTAGCTATAGCTAGATTAGATATATCAACTAAGATCACGTACCCCGGCCAGAGGCTGTGCTTCAGTCTTGGTATAGTAAAGTCTACTGGGCACACCAATAGCGGAAGATTGAACGCCCTACATGAGTTAATAGAATACTTCGATATCGGATCTTAAAGTTACCTGAATTGCTGCAGACATGACGCTGTAGTTACCACCCTCAGTAGCTATAACTCCCTCGGTAAAGGCACCCTCGAAATCCGAATATAAGCGATATGCTTGGAAGAGTTGACCTGTGTAGGCTGACATAAAGTAAGGCCCACTGGGAATATCGACGGTACATGCAGTTGATAATCCATCATCTTTTGCTGAAGAAATAATGAATGCTTTGTTATTATACTCTGCTAGCGTTTCTGATAAAGATGTGGTGAGCTCTGCTGGCATGGTAGATTTAAGATATATGGCTAAATGGTTGTTAGTTATTATGTCCTTATTTTGTTCCAGAGCAGAAGAACATGCCTTGCAAAAAGCCAGGACTGAAAACATCATCCACAGCGGCATAACTCTCTATGAGAGTTTTCAAAGCGGATTGATCGAAACTAGTAAAGTTCGTGGTCATCACCGTCAATGGAATTAAGTCCTCTCCGGAAACAGCTGCAGACTTCAATTGCTCGGGTCCTAATGCCAACTGCGACACGGACACTGGTGGAACATAATAATAGATGTTATCTACTTCAATCGTGCTCCCACTTTTCCTGCTTGCAGCATTTGCTCCATTTGCAAGAGCAAACAGCACCGAGGGTACTCGGATAAATAAGTTGGATAACATGACTGCAGGTACCAGACGCAAAGGCAAACCAATTTGATGTAAACAAAATCCCAAGGAACAACGGGGACTCTTATACAAGACCCACGTTCAAGTCTTCAAAGATGGAGTATGCTGTGCAGCTACGTAAATCCAAGCCCGTTGGCCGCATACAAAGTTCAACAAAACTCCACTGAGATAAGACGCTATGAGACGGGGAAAGATTATTGACTAGCGCCTCGATGTCCCTTGTACCTGAGCTATGGTCAGCAACCGCGCAAGAAATGCCACAACGTGCCGGAATGAAAAATTGTTGGTCACGAAACATCCAATTTTCTCCCGGTTGAGGTCTAGCATATAATAAGAAAATGCGCACAATCAATATGTACAAAGCTCGAAATTACAACTTTTGGTGGAGGCATACATAATTTTGGAGATGATCTGGAAACTATCTCTGACTCTACCAGCAAGCCCGTGCCATCCAATCCAGTGGAGGTAAGACACGAATTACAATGGAAAGACCAGGAAGACATTAGATATTGTTTATAATTCTTATCGTGCTTATCACGAGAAACTCCCATTCTTGATATGGGGGCGTTAGTGCCTTTACTAGACTTAATCCCTGATAATCCTGAATCAGACTCTGACTAAAGGCTGGGTGATCACGCCCAGGGAATTGAGACGGTGTGAATAATAGCATGACTCGACGCGTAACCATCAATGATCAATGTTGTCTTTGGAACAGTGAAGCCTGTAAAGGTGTTCTTGATGTTGGCTGAAATTGTGGAATGCCAAGCACGGCTAGGCGAAGTGGCATGAAACGTTTTTTAGAGATACTTTCCATGCCATTACACCACGGTATTAGATGTGGGACCGCGTGGTCAGACTCCAATGCGCCTCCGATCGACGGAAGTAAAATTAAGGTAGGCAGGCAAATCAGGTGGCTTCAGTGTTATCGCATTGCGTAGTATTCGATATTATCATTCTGTTGTGCTGCTTGAGATGCGAGCACGTTTTCGTTATTCCATGTTGTGATGCTTCAAGGTCGAGCATAGTGTAGTGATGCCCAGCGGCAACAAACCAGTCAGCTTTTGAATAGGTTTATATACTGCACGGCATTCAATCACTTTCTTAGGTGGCACAATGGGTAATGTATTATCTTTGTCATTGGCTGTCTCTATAATTGCCTGCTATGAATCTCCTTATGTACAGAGAGAAAGCTGATGTCAAAGCTCATCACACTCTCAACACCTATCCCTTTCTCAAACTCCCCTTGCCTAACAAACGACGCGCAATTGCAGACCGGGGTATCCGCGGGTAACAAATCGAAAGGTTCATGTGCCGATATTAAAGATTAAGAACGCCATATGTGGTCTCGTGTCGTCGTCTGGCCAGGTTGTAGTAAACCCCTCTATAGGAGGAGAGCAGCACCGGCGGCCAAGACGATGGCACCGAAGGAAGCACCGCCGGCAGCAGAAGCACCAGAGTAGATTGGGCTGGTGGTTGGGGCAGGTGGCTATTGTTGTTGTTAGTATTCGATCAGTGATAGAGGAAGCTCGCAGATCAACTTACGGTGATGATACCGGTAGATCCGACAACTGGGACAACTGGGCTGGCTGGGTAGCCAGTTGGGGCAGCGTGACCAGAGGTCATTGGGTAGGCTCCAGTTGGGATGATGGCAGTTGGGGATGGGCCACACTCATAGACGGTAACAGTCCTGTCAAGAGTATTAGTATTGAAATACTTGCTTAACAAAGGGTCGACTTACTTCTCGGCAGTAGCCATGGTGGCAATAGCCAAAACAATGACGGACTTGAAGAATTGCATATTGACGGTGGGTGGGTTTGGGTTGGTTTTTGGAGTTTGATTTAAGGGTGATTGAATTAAGGTGATGAAAGAGCGAGTAGAGACAGAGAGTGACTGAAGATTACTATTGTGCTTAAAAGAGCGTGGGTGATCGTGGATGGAGAAGAAAAGTATAACGAGGAGAGGTGTTTGCTCTTATGTAGCCATCACTGTGGAACTAATTTTGATAGTAGCGTACAAGCAGGTTGTCTTGTCCCGCAAGGACGGAGATGAAGCTACTGGGTCTGATCCCGGGCTTGAAGACCATCACTTCCCCCTTCCAGCAGAGAATCCAGCTGGACCCCGGATCTTGAAGCCCCTCTTATCGAGAGTCCTTGCACCGTACATTACTCAGGGGGTGAAAGTGGTATTGTTGCAAGCGACGCATTGTTCAAGTGGTATTGCTCTATGGAGCCTTTGGGGATGTGACAAAGCGCAAGCAGATCAGAAGAACGGGTCTCGATATTCTAGGCAAGTTCTAATTAGTTTCACAAGCCATTCCAAGCATGAGAAATATTGGCTGCAAGTTAAATAACAATAAAGGATAACGGTCCAGCCACATTGCAACGGTCGTCATTCAACTGAAATCAACTTAATCAACTTTAACCAAGAAGTACCTGCAGCATTGCTGGTCCACCCCCTGAGCGCGGCAAGTTGTCCCCAGCATTCGCCAATATTTGGTATGATGTTGTAAGATCCGTGATTGGCCGCCCTTATCTGGCGAATCTCCCGCTGGTATGGTGTCCAACTCGCTTCCCTGAATTGCATGTGGGTGGTATGGTAGCGGCTCAGGAGTTGACATCTAGAACTGGAACATATCACCTTCTCCATATATACACGCTTGCATGCCAACTCCTAACTTGCAGCCCGCATGGGGCCGGACTCAAATACAGTTCCGGCCACCTCACGTTCTCAGATCTGCAGATTTCTATGAAATGAGCCAACAGAGGTAAGATTGCCTTCGGTGACCGCGCAAGCAGAACAAAGCAGAAGGGAAAATCAATCTTGCACATCAATAGGCTGGGCTGGGCTAGCTAAGAAACCAGCAACTTATGACTGGGGCAGCTTCTGCTATGTTCTTGCTGATCTTCCAGACCGAACACTATGTTGGATGATCTCTTGTTTCAAAACATTCTCGTCCACAAGAATCTCCGAGCTGATACTGTGACTGGCCCATATCTCCTACAAACCGTTCGCGGTACGTCATGGAGCACAACTCTGCACAAAGACATAAATAATCATTGTAACTTTTGAACCTTTATAGTACTGTACTGTACCCTACGTAAAGTTCTTACAGTATAGTACGCTACACGGCATCGACGATCTTCATACAGTCACGTGATATAGTATTTTCACATAGAACGCAGCTAATGTAGCACGCCAAAGATCCGTCTGCTTGCTTGCACAAGCTTCGTACCGCGCGAACTGCAATACGCGGTCCTTTCCTTTACACCAGCCTAGCGAGTACATGTGACGATGATATGTCCTAACAACCTTTGCAGATGAAACTCCATAGAGAATAGAAGCCACTGCACCCAGGGTCGATAGATTTTTCTCCTTCCAGCTGACGAGTCGAGAGGTCATGGAACCTCACATCACCGAGGCGACGGGTTTCTCACGTCAACCGCTTTATTGTGGAAGTGGTTTTTTGCGTTGAAATTCTCGAAAGAATTTGTTGAAGAAAGAAGAATCCAAACCTGCGAAAAGTTTTGCTCATATAGCTACGCGAGAAAGATGGAGCTAAGGCCAAGCGAGTAACGCCAAGGCGTTAATACCACTATAGCATTAGCGCTGTGCTGGCGGGGTCACTCATTGACGTTGACGTTGGAGCAAAAAATCTTGACCCCGCGTCCGCCATTTGTTTCTGTAATTGAGTCAATCTTGATAACTGCGAAATTTATGTATGTTGAAAAACACATACATGCACCGGTCTTGTGAATCCAGCTAATCCGGAAACATAGATTGAAAAAGAAAAAAATCACTAACAATGCCCAATCACCGCAAAACTGGTACGGAGCGAACAGTAAACTCCTGCTCAGGGACACTGACGCTGATATTCAATAGCGATTGTCTCTGTCTATGACAAGACCGGCCTGCTAGATCTTGCCAAAGGATTGATCAAGAATGACGTCCGTATCCTTGCTTCGGGGGGGACTGCTAAGATGATTCGGGAGTCCGGTTTCGCGGTTGAGGATGTCTCCGCTATCACTCATGCTCCTGAGATGTTAGCTGGTAGAGTCAAGACTCTTCATCCTGCTGTGTGTATCCCACAGCCCCAATCATAGGAGCACAATTCTAATGATTCCGCAGGTTCATGCAGGTATTCTAGCACGCAATCTTGCGTCTGACGAGAAAGACCTCGCTGAACAGAATATCAACAAAGTCGATTATGTTATCTGCAACCTATACCCCTTCAAGGATACCATTGCCAAGATCAATGTCACAGTTCCAGAAGCAGTGGAGGAAATCGACATTGGTGGCGTCACCTTGATCAGAGCAGCAGCGAAGAACCATACCAGAGTTACGATATTGAGCGATCCAGCCGACTACCCAGAATTCTTAGAAGAGTTGGAGAAGGGTGAGATTACCGAGCGTAGCAGAAACTCCTACGCGTTAAAGGCATTCGAGCACACTGCAGACTATGATGCTGCAATCTCGGACTTTTTCCGCAAACAGTACGCCGGCGAAGGAGCTCAACAAATTGCTCTTCGCTATGGAGCAAACCCACATCAAAAACCCGCCGCCGCATTTGTTAAGGGAGGTAAGATTCCCTTCAAGGTACTGGGTGGAGCACCAGGATACATCAACCTTTTAGATGCTTTAAATGCATGGCCTTTGGTTAAGGAGCTGAAGACTGCTCTGGGACATCCAGCAGCTGCAAGCTTCAAACATGTCTCACCTGCCGGTGCTGCTATTGGGGTTCCACTCAATGCTGAGGAGCGAAAAGTTTACATGGTGGACGATATCGAGAACATCGAGAACTCGCCATTAGCCCAGGCTTATGCTCGTGCTCGTGGTGCCGATCGTATGAGCAGTTTCGGTGATATGATCGCATTAAGTGATATCGTTGATGTACCTACTGCCAAGATCATTTCTCGAGAAGTTTCTGACGGTGTGATTGCACCCGGCTACGAAGAAGCTGCTTTGGAGATTCTGAAGAAGAAGAAGGGTGGTAAATACTTGGTACTGGAAATGGATCCAGACTACCAACCAGCCCCACAAGAAACAAGAACCGTCTATGGTATCAACCTGACTCAAGGACGTAATGACGTTCAAATTTCACCCAAATCATTCACATCTATCATCACACCCAAGGATTCTGCTCCATTGTCAGAATCCGCTTTAAGAGACTTGACCGTGGCTACAATTGCCCTTAAGTATACTCAAAGTAACTCTGTCTGCTATGCTCTTAACGGTCAGATTGTTGGTCTAGGAGCAGGTCAACAATCTCGTATTCATTGTACACGCTTGGCTGGTGACAAGGCAGATAACTGGTGGTTACGCTTCAACCCTCGGGTTCTAGATATCAAGTGGAAGAAGGGAACCAAGCGAGCAGATAAGAGCAATGCAATTGACTTGCTCGTCAGTGGTGAATTACCAAAGGTATGAGCAACAAGGGAGATATTATTCTGCCATTCTCCAGTTCTCATTTCGGGTACCACTTGCTCTGAAGACAAGGCACGGAAGACTCACTGTCATGCGTAATTTTCCGTCTACGTCTTTGAAGCAAATGATGAACTATTGGCTCAACACCTGCATACCTCCCCTATTCCTAATCAAGAATGATACTGATACCTCATTACCCACAGGATGGACCAGAGCGCGAGGGTTATGAAAGTTTCTTCGAGGAGGTTCCCGCTTCTTTCACCGAGCAAGAAAGAGAAGAGTGGCTTAGTAAACTCACTGAAGTTGCCGTATCCAGTGATGCCTTTG
>Ga0247807_10002168_pt1 | contig 10955 bp, 8 predicted proteins | sample UWRJL074202C1_FD_179931 | JGI IMG/M metagenome (GOLD analysis project Ga0247807, IMG submission 179931) | Plant litter microbial communities from Arlington Agricultural Research Station in Wisconsin, United States - UWRJ-L074-202C-1 | ecosystem: Environmental > Terrestrial > Plant litter >...
AGCTCGTATAGGCAACGAAGCAGAATGTCATTGCCATTCTTCGATTGCAATGATCAAATACAAGTGTAAAGTAATGCAGTAAATAATATTTTCAAATAGCACAACGTAACACCAGGCAAGGTTGTGTAGTCTAATACTTGATCATAAGATCTGCTGTAAGTACTGGATTTCTTGAAGTGGATTATCTCTGATTACACCTCATATTCTAGCAAACTTGCCTGTTACCCCTAGCACTAGCAACACACTTTTCTATTGGACTAAATATTACAACTTCGCAACAAGAAGTGTGATTCGTGACCTGTTATCATCATATGCACTCATACCAAGATACTCAGAAATGCTTTTAAATGACTCGAATTCATTTAGACCCCTTCAAAGGATAAATTGGAAAGGCTTTTCTTGGTGGCTTTGTATTAGGAGAATAATTACGGGCAAAACTCTGATGAAAACTTTCCTATCGGTGAATCAAATCGGGGTTGCGTGTTGATTATTAAAGCTTTCGAGTGTATCAGAAGTACTTCTTCATCAATACTAGCAAAAGCTTCACAAGAATGAGCAGAAGATATTGATCTCACTCGATATTTCGGAAATCCGACAAAAACAGCACCAACCAGTATCAAAAAGTGGTATATGAGCAGAGTCTAGTTTGCTAAGCGGATTCAAGTTCTTAATGCCAATAGCTCCCATAAATTTTCAAATTGAGAATGATACAGCGAGAGCCTTATGACTTCCCCCGATGCTACGACAGTAGATATGTCTTTCATGCTTGCTGAAGCAACAGCGTGCAACCTGGACGTCATCTGGTACCCGGGAAGATCAAACTTGCAGATATACAGCTATATAGCTTTGCCGCCAGGCCTGTTGATTGACAGTAAGAGAGGAAAGGAAATGATAGAAATTGTGGGAGAAGTAGAGCTGTGCGAAAGTGAAGCGCCGCCTTCGTCAAGCCTTGGCGAGATTTCGCTTGTGTTTAGTCGAAGATTAACATGGACTGGTAGGTGAATCTAAGATGAATTTTCATCAGTAAGGAGCCTCAAAGAGCTTAGATATATTATATATGGCAAGACAGGACGCTTGGAGTAATGCATTAATACCTGTTCTTCACAAGGACTAGCAATAGGTGGCACCTGAGGGTCATTGATTGATGTAGATTGATTAAAGAGACATCTTAAAAGAAATCTGTTCGTCTAATTACAGATAAAATTGATCCATAGACCACTGTCCTCCATTCCTCAATCTTTCAATCCCCTGGTTCTCTACAACAACCATGGATTTCCGAAGTCATAACATCTACGGCTTGTTGAAGTAAAAGACTGGAGATTCGAGTTATGGAAATTCCCACAAGGAGGCGTGTTGCTCTTTTCCTTTGGGACTTGTGAGGTTGTTGGATTGGTCCTCATTGTTGCATTGAAGATAATTGAGAGCGCAGAAGAAGAAATAAGCAGAAATTTCATTCTAATATACACCAAGGAAAGATTTGGCATAAACTTGGATGGTAAAACACACCAAGCCTGTTTACTAATCGTATCAGTATTCTTTCCTACTTAATATTGAGAGATTATATAGGGTTGAAGAGAAACCTTACGAATAGAAATAAACTTAGAAGTCATGCTTTTAACATGCCTCATTCGCTATCTCATTTTCCCCCGTATTCATTCGCGATCCTTGCAGGGATCATCTACTCCATGTACGTGGAAAGTACAGATCGGGATTAATTTTTTCGGGTTCTTGACGTGCTGACCTGGTTCTTGGTCTCGAGAAAGCTTTAGTAAATCTAAAGCAAGATCAGGTTTTGCCAATAAGAGTTCGTGCAGTTCCGACGTTGGCCAGTGCTTCATTACTTCATTACTTCGATGCTCGGAGATAACATAGTGGAGAGTCATAGACGCGTATTTTCTGTAGATCGCTCCCTGGGGTAGTTGATCGTATATTTTGCCTATGGCTTTCATCGAAGGAAATGTGCTGTGGGAACGGTGATTTTTGATACATTTGCTCATGACAGCGTCCATAAATGGGATACATCGGAGTTTATTTACCAGCTTGTACGTGGCAACTGTATCCCAAGCTGAGATATGCGACCCTCCTACGGATCTTTCTGGGTTCCCATCAAGCGTAGGTAGACTGCCGGTATAAACCCACTCGAACATGACCTCAAAAGCCTCGTTGCTATCTTCTGGAAAAGAAGCTGTACTTTGAATGACCTCCTTTGAGTCGCACGAGAACATGCTTTTAAAGTAGTCAATCTTGCTGCATAAGATCGACTTGTGGAACCGAAATACTCTCTTTTTGCGTCCGACAAAGATATCGACCATGTCAGGCTGAGAGAGCCTGGATTTGAAAAGATTAGCGGATGCTACTTAGCAGAGTCGAAGAGATAAATCTCCTCCTTAAGCTGAGTGCTCAAGATCTGCAGGGATAGGATACCTACTTGGACAGGAGAATATGATGTCCAACTTTAGACTTTTTGGCCACAACATCATTTCCTTCCTCGTTGGGGTTGACAGCGCTTGATTTTCGTTTGGGAGGCATCGCGGCAAGATAAGTCTTACAGTCTGATACTACTTTGGGGTCAATATGGCACTAGTAGGATCCTCGACTTGGTTGTAGTTGGATGAGTGCGAGGTTTGAATCGTTGCTCGCAATTAGTAAGATTTGAGGTAGAGGTTGAAGAGAGTAAGATATAGGACGAAGGAACTCGTTATATTCAATTGTTCACTAGTCTTTGCACTAGCCTTGCCGCAGAGCTGAGCTTGAAAGGATCGCAAGTATGGTAGGTAGTGAATGTAGGGAGTGAATAAATCGAGTTGGATATTTTTCTCAATTGATCAACTCTTTGGTAAACCTGATCTCAATAAATTTAAAACACGTATTCTGGGTAACGTAATATCGACTTTAAAATTTCCAAATGGTATATATAGTTCACTCCAAATCACCAACTCCTGTAACCATCCGAGAAGATGGTCCAAATATCCAATCAAGCATGTAACGGCCTCTCATCAACCTCAACACCGCTATCCACTTCTTGAGCACTAAGTTCCATTTCCCAACTCCCAACTCCCAGCTGTCCCCTCGTCTTTTCCTCAACCTTCGTCACTACCCGTATGGGTACGACTTTACTGTTGTCTGCGGTCCATTGCTCACGGTCATCATCTAGATCATTAGGTGCTATCCCATCAATCTCCGTAGATGTGGGAGGAAGCTTGATCGTGAGATCGCTTAACAGAACGCTCAGATCTTGGTTCTGTTGATGAGATAGTCCGCCTTCAGGGACAGATATTTTTTGCGATGTATAAACAGTCGACCCGCCTGGGAAAGAGACGGACTTAGCATTCAGGGTTTCACCAATATCGCGTAGGAGGATATCCATAGGACAAATATATGCTACGTGTTTGCGTTCACTCCATGCAAGTACATGTCCACATGCTCTTCCGTCCTCATTCCCTACGACCCAAGCACCACTATCACCTGGTACTCCCAGTTTTCCTGCAACCTGGTAGGAAGTAGATGGTGTTTGCCGGCCATAAATCTTTACAATTACCATTCCTGGGAGAATGCGTCCAGATTGTAGACCAGAAGTGCGTGCCATGCAGTGAACCTCTAAATCTGACAGCGATGCCGATGGAGTGACATTTAGTGGGTAGTTCTCTGCAGAGCAAAAGCGACGACTAGGAGTAATGCGATTTGACGTTGGAGCCCTAGATTTCTCAAATGAGAAGAGCGCCCAGTCTATTTCGTGTATATTCCCATCTTCAGTCATTCGTCTCCTAATCCCAGAAGAAGCATAAACTTCCCCAAGAGTATAACAGTCGAGATGCTCTTCGTCACGCGTTTCTTCATCAGGATAAAAGTCGTCACCTAGGTCGTCGATGGCTGGTTGAGTTATAGTGTAAAACTCCCCACATCCTTGAGGTATTCCTTTGATATCTCCTGGCTCGCGCTCGTCATCGCTTTCATCTTCATCATCTTCCTCGTCTTCGTCTTCAGCATCTGACCCAGAGCGTGTTGAAAAATCAGATTCATAGTCAGAAAGCTCATACATAAATTCTTCATCGCCACTACTGTAGACCGAAGACTCAGAGTGTGTGAGGTCTGGCAAATCTGCATAGCGAGCACTAGAGCGGTGTATTGGTTCGGTAATTTCGGCTTCTGACTCTGATTCTGAAGGGTCATCAAGCATATGATGAACCGTCATACCATAAGGTTTTTCATCAACAAGAATCATACCACCTAGTGAAACAGGAGGTAGATGTTTTGAGTTGACATATGCACCGATAGAGGCTCCATTAGTAGGCCTTTCTTGGTGGTCTGGATTTGCTGCCTTTATATCGCTGTTGGCCATTGACCGTCTCGCGCTGCGTTTCCGAGATCGGACGACTTTTCCTCGACATACTTTCAATCCAAAAATTGACGAGTCATATATTAATGACTTCTTTAAAATGCTCCGCACCTTGTTGACACTTGTACATATTACAAGAATGGTAGGTTTTGTTGCTGTAGGTGATTCACCAATGCTCTCCAGACTAATCTCAACGGACTCGGGATACTTCTTGTAGAAACCTCTTAGAACATGATTTATATGTGGCATCAACCCAGTATGCCAGAAATTTAAATGTTCTTGACTAATTCGGATAGACGGGTAGGTACGAAGTTTTGATTTAGGTTTGGTCAGTTCTTGAACCACAGCTGGGTTGAGACAATCAGCGAAGAATGAATTAGGGGTAGGATATAGCATACCTGGGACTTTGGGAGAAGGTTTACCAGACCAGTCGATCTTTTCTGAAAAGGTCGTGGATTTCTTGAAAGAAGGTTTTTCGGACCAATCCATACGAGTTTCTGGTGTAGGATTGGAACTATACGAGCGAAGATTCGGAGGAGGGTTGAGACTGACTACTCTCCTTAGAGAAGTTGACGGAAATGAACCTATTACAGGACTAGATGGAGCCGGAGGAGAATCATCGCTTTCATTTTCAGTATCAGATATCTCATCGATTGCGCAGCAGGCATCAAGAGCCTTTGAGACCTTGCAGAAGACCTTTTGATGCATCACATCCGGCCGTGCCTTTTGAGACAACTCATCGTCTGGTGCATGCCAGCAAGACTGAACAGCTTTGAGATAAAGACTACCACATCTGGCGGCGAGTTTCTTGAAAACAGGAATCGGATCTGCCGGTATCGACGAGACATTGGGGAAGATATCTGGCAATGAGCTCCAGAGTCCAATTTCAAGGAGAAGCATAGCAAGACTATAGAGATCTAATGACTTGCTCTCGGGAGTAAGGCGTGTATAGCGAGTTGTCCGAGGATCCAAAGGATGCCTGTGAAATGCACTTGAACTCGGAGTAGGTTCAGAACTTTCTGTCGCATTATCAGAGAAGAGATCGAAGGAGGAGAGATATGATTCGCGCATATTAATTTCGGTGAGATCAAGCCGACTTTGAGATTGGTGTTCGATGAATAAAATGTTAGAGGAAACCACATTTCCATGAACACAGCCCTTCGAGTGAAGATCGAAGACTGCATTAGCAATATTGTATGCCAGTCTATACTTGATCTCTAGACTAGGCTCGTAGTTGCTACTATAAAGCAAATCTGACAAAATGGTAATAGCAGGCATCCTCGGTGTCTCGATATCCATAGGTCCAAAATGTGTAGGTAGCGCATACAGGAGACAGAATCGAGAGTGATCTGGTTCCTCAAAATATCCAATCAGTTGTAAAAGTCCAGATAATACTCTTTCCGAGGATAGATAGGCTTGAGAAAGGGCCGAAAACAGTTTCTCAAACCGGGTCATGGAAGGTGTTATACCGGTAATGGAATATATGGGATCATAAGGAGCATGCTCCAAAAGTACTGGTATCGTTGGGGTCTGTGGTCCAGAACTCCGAGTTTTAGAGAATGGTCGTCGCATGAAAACAATTTGTCTTGGAGATTTTGCTGGCTGCAACATACTAGATTGAATCCCTCGAATATCCCGGGGCCATATTATGGACGAAGGTTCTATTTGCTGGGGTGTTTGCATTCTCGTTGATTCGAACTGTCTCTCCTCGACTAAGCGAGACTTAGCCAGTGACGAGTTGGCTGCTTCTGATGCTTTGATGACGGTTGCATTCCTAGCCGACTGTCGAGTTCTTGATAGATCATAGAGTGTGTCGATAGACATAGTAAGATCCCTTACTAAATCTTCAAATCTGGACTTGTCCCAGAGAATTAAGCTGGGTTTTCTCAGGCCCTTCTCACTCGCTCCAACCGAGATTTTTTCATCTAAACCTCTTTTCGTGCTCGAAACCCATAATGGTTCGGCCTCAGCGAGAATCTCTTTGATAGTTCCCATTATACTTCCAACTAATTCTGATAGACCAGCTTTGCTGATAGATTCATCAATGTCAGGCGACTGACTGGGATCACTCCACTCCAACCCCCATGATACCAAACGATCTTTCTGAATCCTCAATTTTCGATGCAGCAATAGAAGTTCCGGATCCTCGGCGCTCTGAACAGGTTCCTTAACGAAATCGTAAGAGCTCTTGGTATCAGTATACATCTTCGTCAACCGACGTGGTAACGGGAGGCTGAATAGAGACTCCATGGTTGAAGATGTGAGATGATGTATAGTATTGAGCTTCTAGGGAGGAGAGATAAATAATCTTCATATATTTACAGTGTGCCTACCATTAGCTGGGGCGTCGTGTGTTGTGAGACCCCATTATCGTCTGCCTGTTGCTCTCAGGTGGTTGCCTAAGTTCAGCCCTCATCCTGAAGCTTTCATTTGTCCACCCCTCATTTTGTGGATCTGAATCGCTAAGAGAGGGAAGGCCTGGCAGTCACATGATCATAGAAATAGTATACATTCTTTTCCAAAGTCATGCCTAGAAGAACTCCGAGCAATTTTTCGCAAAGTTTATTATAGAGCATATGCAAGTGAACGCTCTAGCTTCTTAATTGTCACTATCATGTGTACCATCAGATAGGGTACGCCACGTCAATCAGTGATTAAACGTCAACTTTGCGGTTCAAATTGTACAAACTCTTCCGAACACTTTCTGGAAAAGTAAACCTTGTAGAGCGCAATGCAGAGTTATGGCTAGAATATAGAAATTTACAGAAATCCTATTCTTCAAAGTAAGTGTACAGGGTTGTCGTTGTACGTGTTTCTATGTTGGCGTTGTGTTGCGTATAACAGTTGCGTGGGCTTCTATAGAGTATGGGATGCTCTTCTACTAGTGACCTGGGCATAATCCTCATATTGGTGTACGAAACATCATAATATATGCATAATGATATATGGGCACTTATCATCTGTATGGTGAATCCCAGGAAATAGAAACGACATCTAGATACCACTCTGAAAGGCTGAAGCTGTACAGCTGTCTATCAAAATTCACTATAGCAACTGTTTCTCTTTCACTCCCGTTCAATCAAAATAAGAGACGGCATTCCTGGCGTGCTGAGCTTTTCAGCTGCTTTGGCATTCCCGATAGCATTCGGTCACAGAAAATAGTGCGTGCACAGAACAACTTTCAAGTCAAGGCAGGGAATATTCAAGTTTTCTATGATTAGGTACAAGCTGGGTGGAAGCTTTGAGGCTCCTCCTATCTATGGAGCCGGAAGCATTGCCTTCAGGAAAGGATAGGCACTTGCATTGTGGGGGGTAAAGCTTGCCTGCGAGACGTTGCAGAATTGAAACAACGAATAGACGAACATGCCCGTGACAAGTTTCACCATAATTGCTTAGCAATGCTTGACGATTCAGTCGCCAATTTTATCGTCCCAGCAATACTTTAATTGAAAACCAGAAATAGAGGAGAAAGCTTGGTATAGATGATATTCCAAGAGACGGGGTGAAGCTGAGCTTAGCATAATGCGAAACCGCTGCTCAACTCAATGAGACTTGCTTCTTCGAGGACTTTGAATGGATAATACAGTGGTGACAAAAGAGAAGATCTCCAGACTTGTCTGACATAATATTTCTGTACCTTTTGTTGCATGGGCAATTTGACCCAAGACCCAACGGAAAGTAGATCTAGGCCCTTACCAAAACGATATTCCACGCGTTCCTTTCTTGGACTTCCCATACTTATTATGGTTTGGGATATGAAACTGTGCCTTTGGCTTGAGGATTCGAAGTGGTGTGATCTGCACCTAATTAGGCTTTTGTTTTTCACTTCTGTCGTATAACGCGGAGATTAAGAAGGAATACCGAATCCTTTCGTTGGAGTTTTCTGGTAAGATGCGAAAAAGAGTCGGAAGATGAACTATCAGGGATAACCATAATTGTCTTGGATGCAACAGATTATCGGACAGCCAGGGCCAGGGGGCGTACATGCACAAGCACACGACACTTCGGATGACCACCCCAACGTGCATCCAGCGCAGATCCGGGATTGCAGAACTGTAAATTGGGTTAGACTTCGATGTCTACCTTTGTCACGGTGTCCTACCTACCAGTCGCCTTACAGGACGGTATTCCGCATCCTCACATCAGCAGCCAAAGCTGCATTCTCCGATAGCTGCTATGCTTACTACTTGCTGTTGCATCAAGCGGCATGCTCTCCGTTCAACGACGTTACTCTCAACAATAAAAATAAGCGATTCCCAGTAATATAACAGCGTACGGCCCGTCCCAAGACACGGAGAAACGAGCCAACCGTCGTGGCATTAAGTTTCCGAAAGGCCCCGGAGGCGTAATTCAACGATAATGGAGCTATTGAAACTCCTTTGAAACGGCTCGGCCCATGCTCCCATACCCGCCCTACCCGACTTCCAGACAAATTTTAGAGCTGTACGAAGGTTTTCTGCACCGGCGACAATTACCATGGCAGTCACCACCAGCCTTATTATGGCTGGATTGCCCCGGCCTGGTGGGAGGATAATCCGATCATTCTCATCACTTCCTTTTCTTTCAATGGCTTCGTACAGCACCTATTCGTCCTCAAACTCTGATTCGCTCTCTACTCCGAGATCAATTTCACCCACCTCAATGACAAGCAGGTCGTCCACGACTACTCTCAGCAAACGAATGTCTCTCTCAAGTCGTCGTAACACTTCGCCTTTCAATCCAATGGGCGCTGTTGATATCGAGGCCATAGAAGCCGCCATGAAAATGTCAGCTTTGGACGGACTACGCGGATATTCTCAAGATCACTATGGGACCATACAACAGTATAGAGAAACAGATTACATTACGAAAAACAACGCTGGCGGCATGCAAGTCTTGAGGGAACCAGCCTGGAACAAAGGTATTGCAATTATTCATAGAGCACCTTTTGGGGCACATTTTATTCAAATATAGTCGTGCTGACTCATAGTTAGGAACATCATTCACCCCAAACGAACGAGTTTCTAAGAACCTCAGTGGTCTTGTTCCTCATGTTATGGAGAGCATGGAAACGCAGTGTGCTCGGGCTATGAAGATGATCAACACACGAAGCACTGATATCGACAAATACCTCTATCTATCTAATTTGAAAGCTACAAATACCGACCTTTTCTACCGTCTACTGATGGATAATGTTCGACAACTTATGCCTTTAGTTTATACCCCTACAATTGGCGATGTCTGTCTCCAATACTCAACGTTATACTCAAGACCTGAAGCATTGTATATTTCGATCAAGCAACGCAAGAGCATAGCCACGATATTACGCAACTGGCCATACCCAAACCCTTCTATTTGTGTAGTGACCGATGGTTCCCGTATTTTGGGCCTTGGTGATCTCGGAGCGAATGGAGTAGGGATTTCGGTAAGTTCTCAGATCGCTGCGCATGTTTTATGGACGGAATCAAAGTGGCCGAAATCGGCCTTCAGACCAAGTGGTTCTACCGTCTGAAGTGCCAAATACTGAGATTCCAGCGAAAGCTTGTTTCCAAGAAACCTTGAAACCCTTCACTGGTATCACAGTATTTGACACAGAAATTCGAACCCAACAAGATTACCAAAAATGTCACGTTCTGCCCATGTATATGAACACCCCACTAATATGATATTTAATAGATTGGAAAACTAGCCTTGTACACTGGTGCGGCTGGAATTCACCCAGAGAAGACTCTACCTATCGTTCTTGATTGCGGTACAGCAAATGAAGATAATCTTCGTGATCCTCTATACCTTGGTCTCCGAGCGAAGCGCCCTTCACCTGAAGTCGCGCTGGAGTTTATGGACGAGTTTATGGCCGCGGTCAAGGAAGTCTACCCAGACATGTTTGTACAGTTCGAGGATTTTGAGACCGAGAAGGCATTCCAATATCTCGAAAGATATAAGAATGAGAAGACCTTCAACGATGACATTCAAGGTACTGGTGCAGTTGTCTTGGGCGGCTATATTGGTGCTGTAAATCTTAGCGGCGTTCCAATGGAGGACCAGAAGCTTGTTTTCATGGGAGCTGGCTCCGCTGGAGTTGGTGTTGCCAAGCAAGTCATGGAGTACTACACTCGCCGTGGTCTTTCAGAAAAGGAAGCCAGAGACAAATTTTACCTTGTTGATACCAAGGGCCTGGTCACAAAAGATCGTGGTGACAAGCTTGCTGAGCACAAGAAAATCTTCGCTAGGAGTGACAACAACGGGCATCAGTTCCGCACCCTGGAGGAAGTTATCGAGTATGTCAAGCCAACTGCTTTAGTCGGCCTCACTGCCACATTTGGTGTCTTCACTGAAGGAGTGGTACGTGCATTGAAGGCCTCAGTTGATCAAGGTGGATATGGCCGGCGCCCAATTTTGTTCCCTCTGAGCAATCCTTTGACAAAAGCCGAATGTACATTTGAGCAAGCTATTACCTGGACTGAAGGCAGTGCAATCTTTGCCTCTGGTTCTCCATTCTCTTCTTTCACAATGAAGGGCCATGATATGGCAACCACCTACCACCCCAATCAGGGAAACAATGTGTAAGTTTATCGATTCTGCTCCTGCACACAATATTCTAATATTTCTTAGTTACATATTCCCTGGTCTGGGTCTCGGT
>Ga0247807_10002169_pt1 | contig 10953 bp, 9 predicted proteins | sample UWRJL074202C1_FD_179931 | JGI IMG/M metagenome (GOLD analysis project Ga0247807, IMG submission 179931) | Plant litter microbial communities from Arlington Agricultural Research Station in Wisconsin, United States - UWRJ-L074-202C-1 | ecosystem: Environmental > Terrestrial > Plant litter >...
ATCTAATTGAAATAGCTCTCTCCTTTTTGCAAAGGTCATCAAAGTCCTGCGAAATTTTGTTATTTGCTTTATCATTCCTGGAACAAGCGTGATAAGATGTTGGTCATTGAAGCCTTTGTTGAAGACCGTACGCCATGGTCGCCAATCTTTCTCCGGCATGTCGAAAAGGGTTGGCCCACCGGTTATAGGTTTGAAAAAATCAGCCAACATATCAGGTTTTTTCATAGAAGTAAGTGTATTGTTTTGGAATCCTTCGGTAACTACCGCGGGTGATATGACAATCAGCATCAATTCTGCTACCGGCCATAAGTCGAGGTAGAAGACTCCCTCATTTTCAAAATTCGATTGGTAGATTTCCCTGAAAGCATGAAAATAATGAGCTTTGTATGGTAGTTCATTAATGTAAGCCTTGAGATAAAGCAAGTGTCCGAATAGGAGGTTGTGTCCTGGTGCAACTGGCTGGAAATGTAATCAGCCAAAATACTCAGACATGCAAATTTAGATATCGATAAATACTGAAATAGAGCGGGCTGAAATCATACCAAGCCACTCCTACGTAACCTAATTACTTTCATGCGTGCATTGTACAGCCTTTTAAGCGCATAGCCGACCAAATATGCCAAACTGAGCCAAATAGTAAATTGAATGGCCTCCAAGGTGGATTCTGGAAAAGCCATCCTCAAAATGCGTTGGAAAAATGACCGGATTCAAATTCCACAGGTTGGAGCAGAAATGGAAGAAAAATGCGAGAAGATGATCACAATGCAGGTAGAAGCTGTTTGTACTATAAGGCAGGGTTCGCTGTCATCAATTCAACTAGGGGTTTGTTAGGTAGGCTAAAAACTGTATTGGCAGCTCTGGTGTCTGGGCTTATGAAATAGTTCATCTAGGGCGCAGATTGTAGAATCAGAAGTTGATATTTTGCAAATTGACACTAGATTTATTTCATGGGATGATAGTTGGGATGATCTGGTTGTTTGAAGGGGTTCCAACAACCAACAACCGACAACCAACAATAATAAGAGTATCCCACTGGCTGGGTTAACCACGCTACTGTCCCCAATATTTGATATCCTTTAATATTGCTATACTCAGCAAGCTATAGTCTCAGATGACAGAGCTCGTAACGCCGATTTAGGACCAAATCATTATCCTCAACAGATCCATTACGCTTGCTGGATACAATGCGCACCTTTTGGCGTGTTTAAATGATAAGTTTAGTTCAAAGGGAGGACGATAGACGGTGAGGTACCGTGTTTTAGTTGTCGTACGAGAATCGTGGCCAGCAACTAGGATTTTCGAAAACCCCAGCGGATTGTATGCTGGACGATTCAGTCGCATCCACTTTAGGAAACAGGCCTGCTATCTTTGCACATCCATTTACGTCACCAACCCAGCCGCAAGAGTGAAATAACAAGTAGATAATTGATCTTTGTTTAATAAGCTATAATTAAAGGAATAAGTGATGAAGAAGAGATCGTTTGTTAGTTGACGAGATACGAAATACCTTGATAAGGAACAGTGTTGATTGATCCCTTTTCTATCCACTTGTGGATCTCCAACCGTTTCCTTGGCGGTCGTCTGGGTCGCGATCACGACACGTTCACGTCTGGTAGAGCTGAAATTATATGTACGGGAGCATCGCATACCAAAGTGTTCTATAAATTGATACTGTCATCTTCATTTTAAAGTCAACATCGGCTCTGAGTCGGTCTGTGGAACGTGTGCCTCAGAGCACGGGTCAGCCAATATAAGCAAACTAGACAGTGACGAGGACTTTGAGTTGGTTAATTCCCCAGAAATTGATAAAAGAATCGTTGCTGAAAACAACCAAATCTTGCAGTCATCAAAAGTCGGCTCTACCCGGCTGATCATGCTGCTGGTGAGTTATTGCGCAGTAATATATACAGGGCACAACCTTTAAAGTCGAAACACTAACACGTTTGCACAGGAGTTTCACCTACGACACTAAATCGAGAGAAATTGCCTATACTATGGTAAATCCTAACACTTCGTGAGTTTTCTTTTCAACCACGCTTTAAACTCTAGTATCACTGATTTTGTGACAGAGTGGGAGAACACGCGTTGGAGTATGCCAGCCAGCGTGGGGACTTAGAATCTGTCCTGGAAATGGTGCCCTGTTCCAGCAACTTGGACCTCCAGCAATCGTTGTGTTTGGCTGCTTCAAAGGGGCACTTCAAACTCGTGTCAGCGCTTCTCGATAATCCAGCCATCTCACCTGACTGTGTTGCCCCGCTAAAATCCACAGCTCTCTGGACAGCTTTAGGAGGGCAAACCGCCTTAGCACTAGCGGTATCCTCATTAGAACCTAGGAGTGTGCAAATATTGCTACAGAAAGGTGCTGATGCTCGAAAAACTTCTAAAAGAGATCTGAGCCGTGGTTACTGGAGCCCTGACGTGGAGACATTTGAAGATAAACAAACTGCCCTTCATGCCCTAGCTCTAACAGATTCCACTGAAGCCGATAAGCCTAGTGCACAGTTGATACTAGATATGCTTCTATCAGCAGGGGCTGATTTAGAGGCAAGAGATGAGACAGGAGCCACTCCGATCATGCTTACGATTGGAAGAATCCAGTCTTCGCCGTGTAGTCTATTAACCCTTTTTCTTTCTGCTGGTGCCGACCCATGCGTTTTAAACTTTGCAGGAGAGTCATTACTTCACTTTGCTTGTCAGAATTTTTCTAGTGTAGAAGTTGCAAGCTTGCTTCTCAGGTATAAAGCAAATCCAAACCAAACAAGAACTTCGGATGGCCAAACACCCTTACACAGGTATGTTAGGTTACTATTTTCTATTTTTGTAGGCACGGGTTAATATTTTCCCTTCTGTATCCCTTGGGTTATGGGAGGAAGGGAAAAAAGTCATTATATGACAGTGTTATAAGGATTCTATAGAATCTTCAGATTATACTTAGAGTTCTAAAAACTTGTTTCTGTGTTGCGGACTTGCCAGTCCTGTCAATCCTTCATCACTGGCAGCTGTTCTATCAAGTTTTTACTGACATCTCTGATAGTGCCATGGCGAATATTCACAGCTTTGTTGAACATATGAAGCTTCTGATTTATCACGGGGCTGATATTAATGCACAGGATTATGAAGGAAACTCTGTTCTTCACACTGCTTTTGCAGGGCATTCTATTAATAATAATATTATTGAAACCATAATTGCAATTCCAGGTTTGAATATTAATTTACAAAACAATCTTGGGCAGACTTGTATGCATGTCTTACAAGCTTCATCATTGAAGAAGCATGAAGATGAAGAAATAGTGAGGTTGATTACTGCAGCTGGTGTGGATCTAGATATCCACGCACACGATGGCCAAACCGTACTGCATAGCGCTGTATCTAGGGGCCTTCCATATTTGAATATGCTTCTACGATATTCGGGAAAGACTTCAGTTGCAGTACGAACGAGATTGGAAGGAAAAACGTTGCTTCACCTAGCTTGTAAATCAAGTAACGCCTTGGAGCTTGTGAAGGTGCTTGTTGACCATGGAGCTAACCTAAGCTGGGTGGACTATCAAGGGAACACATTGCTTCATGAGATCGCCCCCCGATTTGAAGGATCTCCGGACGATATGGAACTGGTGAAATTACTTGTCGGAGTGGGTCTGGTTAAAAAGTCAAATGTCCATGGGAAGACGGCAGCACACCTATTTCCGATTGATATTCCGTTTGACACTCTTACCGCGCGGAGTTACTCTTTCGTGGGACCCAACGCTAATTACTCTGTCCAGAAGCTCAGCACTATATTGAAATGTCTAGATCCCGAGCTTGATTTGAACGCTGAAGATGGTGAAGGATATACACCACTACACTACGCGTCTTCCCTTTCGGCCGTTCAGAGCTTACATCTGATTCAAGGTGGTGCTAATGTTAATGCTAAGGCTAAAAACTTTCGAACCCCACTTCATTGTGCTGCTCGTGGGCGTAAAAGCGATGTCATTGCTATGCTATTACATTTTGGCAGCACAACTGATCACAATATCGAGGTCGATGCTATTGATTGTGACGGAAGAACCCCTCTGCATGATGCCTGTCGTTCAGGCCGTCCCGAGTCGGTGGCTCTTCTGATTGATGGAGGTGCTGATGTGAACAAGCTTGATAAACGTTCAAAAAGTCCCCTGATGGTATGTACGGAGTTTGCTACCGAAAATGCCATTTGGGACTTGATTAGAGATCGTGAGAATTGTACAAGCCTTGTTATATCCGATCCTTTCAGACAAGCATCAACCCGAGACTGGAACTGGGATGATCATACTCAGCATGACACAGCACGTATTGGCATAATAGCCAAAAAGCTGCTAAGGGCCGGAGCTCTTTACAAAACCGCATTGATGCCGGCTTGGTTTAACAAATCCGCGGAGCTTATAGCTGCCATCCGACAAGAGACTGAAGCAGATACAGAAAAATTGGATAGATCTCTCACCTTTCTTGATATCTCATTGACTTATCCATACAAGCAAGCAGACAGAAATGGTTCACAAGGCACACCGAGTAGTCTTAACTATCAGTCTGCCCGGTTTTTCAGGCACATGGATGAAGATAGCATGGAGCATTTGTTGAATAGTGGGCTGGATTTTCTGAACATAGATCGTAACCTTGACAAAGAAGGCACGTTGTTTGCGATGATGGCTCGGCTTGGCCTAACAGAGCTTATGGCCAAAGTGATTGACAAGGCAAAGCTTTTTGATGATCCAGCCTTAATGAATGCGGTCACCAAAACCGAAAACTCAAATGAACCTGCTCTTCGTCCTCTACTACAGATTGCTTCAGGTCGTCCGATCTGGAATATGGAAATGATAAAAATCTTGGTAGAGGAAGGTCATGTAGATGTGAACGCTCGATATTACGAAAGAGAGATCAAGAGCGCTTCGGAGACCATAAATACGCCACCAGGAACAACAGCTCTTCATGTCCTTGCTAAAGGCGAATACTGGTGGCAGGCAGATGCTTTAGAATATCTAATTGGGCGAGGTGAGTTGGTTATAGGGTGTTGCAAAGCGAGTTGCTAATCATTACATAAGGTGCTGAAGTTGATGCGTTAGATGAGCATGGTCACACTCCGCTGGATATTGCTAGTCAATTCTCTGAATTATCAGCACCCGCATTCAAGCAAAGATGTTGCCGTACGCTTTTAAAACTTGGAGCTGCTCCGAATAGAGTCGATCACGAAGGTTTGACGCCTCTCAATCGTGCCGGACCCGACCTCAGTATAGTTCGCATTCTGCTGGAATATGGAGCTGATGTGAATGCTGGTACTAAAGGAGTTATTATGTCTGCTGTAGAAGCTGGCGATGTTGAAACACTCCTCGTCTACCTCCAGAGCGGTGCAGATTGCAATATGCCAGACACATCAACGGAATCTAGCTTCAGAGAAACTAAAATATACGTGCCCAAAAGGTACCCAATAGTCATTGCAGCATGTCTTTCAAATGCCAAGGAAAAGCAGGCTAGTATATCTGTCTACATGGTGAAAGTGTTACTCGAACATGGTGCTAGAACCGACCTTCCAGTTAGCGACAAAGAAACCATTCTGCATTATTTGTTCCAGAATGCAAGGTCGTCGGTCTTAGCTCCACTGATACAACATCCGGGTGTTGATCTTACCATGATAGGTCAGTCAGTTTTCTTAGCAGGTTCGAATTTTAGTGCATGGATAGCTAGCATTGATGCGTACCTACCTGTTCGATGGAAGTGTGCTCGAATCACACTTTTGAAACAATATGAGTAAGATGAGGTTATATGGATTCAACTCTACATCTGAAAGAACCAGTTGGATCAACTAATGTAACCAAATATTGAGGGATCTACAGCTTTAGAATATGATAGACTCGGTTGATTAAGGAATTTGGGGGCTTTGAAGCCCATCTACAACATTTAGAAATACCAACACTAACTTCTCGGATAGATCAAACAGGAAGAACCTTATTCATGGCGGCATGTGAATCCGACATAATAACAGAATCAACCCATATGTTTATGTCCATGGATGAGAGAGCGCGCTTGGAGGCAGAGTACACTCCATCCTATCTTCTCCTTGCTGATTACGATTTTCATTGCTCATCTATCGATTATTCAGCCTCTGACCATAGAGGACGGCACACAATTTTCTACCTCCTTCGACTTTGGAGTGTGGATATAGTAGATCGGTTCCTATCAATCCCTAGCCTGAAGTCCATGATTCTCCAAAAAGATAACTTTGGTTTTTCTCCTCTTCACGTTGCGCTGGAAACAAACCAAGTACAGGCGTGCTTTGATTTGATGAGAGAAGGAAACGCAGACCTTCTGGAACCGGATCCACACGGTGATACGGCACTTCATCATATCTCTCGCCACCACTTTTCGAATCCAGAAGCCCTTGCTCTGATGAAAACATATCTGAGCTTAGGAGGTGATATCAACGCACGGAATAATCTCGGCGACACACCACTTCTAACTTATCTTGCAACACGAAATCGGGAGCCAACGGGGCTTTCATTCTACGTAGAGAATGATGCAGAATTGACCGCTGCAAACTATAGTGGGGAGACCGCGTTACATATATTGGCCAAAATAGATACAGGTCTCGAGAAATCGCTGTTTGGTGGAGGTGGAGGTGGAGGTGGAGGTGGAGGCAATGGCCAGGACTTCAAGCTGTTTGCGAAGCTAGTATTGAGGGGTTGTGATCCTCTCCATGAAGATTTCGAACGGAGGACAGCTTTAGATATTGCTGCCACTGTAGGTAATCAGGGAATTGTGGACCTGTATCAGCGAAAGAGAGATGGCATAAGCTGGGAGGAGGAGGCGCACGAAGCCGAAATTCACTATTTTGGAAGTACTGGTTTGTTCGGGGCCTAGATGTTAGACTACTGGAAGAGTGGAATGCTATGATTGCCTCACACACACAGTCACAAATTTGAACCTGACCGAGATATTTATGCTTGCTAATCTTGTTGTGTTTCTGGAAACGAGACCGCAGAATAGGTGCAGCACCGAAATCGAGCCTCTGAAATTGGTCAATTTCTGTTGAATGATATTGGTATCGCTGTATATTATATGAAATACTACTTGAAGCACGATCAGCACCCTCCTCCTCCATCACCCCCACCGCCTCCGCCGTCACCTCCGCCGCCGCCATCTCCCCCGTCATAGCCTCCCCCACCGACCCAACCGGATCTGCTGTGTCTTCGCCGTCTTTGTTTGGAGTAGTGCTTTTTGTGTGACCTATAATGCCTTAGTTTAGTTCCCATTCACTATTTAATCGCGTTGAAGATGCAAAATAGAGATTCCAAGGCCAGATATAAGCATCCAAATTCCCCTTCTACAATTGCTTGCTCCCCTCACGGTATCCAAAAAGACAACCAGTTAAGAAAAACTAGAACATAGAAGAAATCACGTACGAGTTCTTTTCATGGTAAGGATTTGCTTCCAACCACTGATTGAAGCCTACTTGTCTCGTGGCAGGGGCTGTTGGTTGATAGTGTTTCTTGGTGCCGAAACACATTTTGACTTGCAATTATAAACTGTGGGTTACCAAATGCTGATTTTTCTTTTTTTGGTTTGAGAGGATCATGAAATGGAAGGGGAGATATTATACTTTCCTGAAAGTCGTGAATCCTTTGAGGCTGTGATGAAAGCCAGATGACGTTTGCTCAGCCCCTTGAGAGTGGGGCTAGTCAGCCTAAGCGAGGTCATTTCAGGGGCTCATGGGCTTGGCAGGCAGAGTTCATCGCGGTCGACGATCGCTAGCTAGTTTATGTAATTGAACGAGTCTAGTACTCACATCGTGCGCTAATAGCAAATATCTAGCGGTGAATTTGAATTGTTTCTTTTGATTGTACTATTCACCTATACCAAAGGAAGCGTATTCTGGCAGGATTTCGAGGTAATATATGTTACAAAGGAGTTAAGAGTATTCATATAATGAGCGCCACAGAATATTTCAACATTCAGCTATCTATACAGTGTATCAATTCAGCGTGGGTGAAGTTATTCCTCAGTTCCTCCGTTGGTAGGACGTGGCTCAACGTTCGCATACACTACCTTCTGCGTCTCTTTACCCTTCCTTTTCTCTGCTCGACTAGTTTGGTAAGCTTTCAAAAGTGGCTGATATCTTGGTAAGATCGTTTCGGCTTTCACCCATTCAGGTGTACTATCTTCAACCCCCATGACCAGGTAGTATTTCTCCTTTCCTCCATCCGCCATTTTTTCTTCCTCGTCCAGAATCCTACATATAGCATATTGTCTATCATCTCGAAGTGAAGCAGCCTCGCCACTATTGTGCGGAGTAAGTCCTATTGTTGATGTGTTCTGGTTAATTTCACGGTCCTTCTTTGTGGTCAATCGTCTCTAAGACCGGTCGAATGTTTGCCTGTTCCTTTGTATTTTTTGAGGACCCGTTCTGGTACTTCTCATGGTGTACACTATTTTCATTGGAGTGCGGTATATTTTCTTCTACACAATCAAATGCTTTAGATCTTGTCATAGGTGAACAAAGTGTAGACAACTTGGGCTTCCTTCTTAGTGCCAGAGTTGAATGTTTGCACTGAAAAGGCGGCGGAGGTATCGAGGTTTTCTTGATATCATTTATCTTGTCTGTCAGTGCGCCGGAAGTAAAGTCACAGAAGGTTGTAGTTGAGGAGCTTGGCATGGATTCCTTAATATTCGAAAATAATTTCGCATGAGTTTGCAATTCTTGAACAGAGCCATGTTCGCTGGTGAGCGATATAGAATTTAGCTCGCAAGAACCATCGGGTCTGCTTGTAGGAACGGTACCATTGGGGTATTTTGCTCTAGCTAGCGTTGAACTTTCCTTAGATAGAATGGAACATTTACTTGAGCAGAATTTAGGTGTTTGGTCTCCAGAAAATATGAAACATCCACCGTCGTGAAAGCTGAAAACATCACGTATGTGTTTATCGAGCTTTGAAGCTGTTACCGAGCGTAGTTGTTGTGTGTGAAGCACCCGACCCTTATCTCCGTTCCTATGATATGGAAATGAGGATTTAGCTTCAATCCATTCAATGTTCTCATGAAGACGAGATCCATCTCCACCTGAGTCTTCATCTTCGAGAAAGTTTTGTATTGCGGCTTCCATAATTACTAGATAGTCTTTGTTTTCTGGGACGTTTTTCCAAGAGTCGCAAACTGTAGTTGAGTGAACGGGTATAATAGGGCTGTCAAGTCCCTTACAGAACAAAACTATTGGGCTGTGAGACTTGAGATGTGTCCAAGGCGCTGGAATTTTCATCATGGCCTGCTTGATTTTCATAGAGCGCTTCATTTTGACCACGTCCGTGAACTCTACTCCATGAAGATACTTTGGTGCCTTAAGTCCAACTTTCCCGTACTCTACTTCAGCAGTTTCCAGTCCAGCTTCAATTACGTTCAAGGTGTGCCAGATATCCCTATAGGTATCCGAGATATCTTCTTCTATCAGAGTACTGCCAGAATCATGTTTCCGGACTTTGAATTTCAGACTATCCTTCAGCACTTTTGAGGCTTCCCGAGAACCATCTGGTCCAGGCTCAGCAAGATCCAGAGGTGTTTCCTTGTCGCCATGAAACACTTTATACTCTCTTCTCCCTAAGACTGCATGCGCCAAGTAGAGTACAATGCTAGACTGTGGAAGACACCATGCAGTTTCTGCTGCTACATCATACACTAAGACAGTATCATGCTTCCTATCAGCCAGGGTATCACAGATATCCTTGTCTTTAACGAATACAAGTTGTGAGGGATTGGCAAATGGCAGCCAGCTTCTTTGATACGCCAATGTTCCAAACCCCATCAAACCTGCGCTAATTGTGATTGTGTGAGAGTTTGTATGTTTCATAGTAGGGACTTCTTCTGCGTTTGAAGGCCTGATATGAGCGTCATATTTGCTGGTCCCTATTACGACTTCTGCTCTGGCTACCCAGCCGAGGAAACACCGCGTTTTCATCAATTCTACTGACGATAATGTTTTATGCCATTTATCAATACCGCAAGATTCCAGGATTTTCGCTTTGCTGCTTCTCCTTCGTGAATCCTGTTTTGTCTTGTCCTCAAAATGCCACTGAAGTGCGTCGTCTTTCAATAAATTACTGACAGGTATCAGAAGGGAGGTCAAACCCTCTATCAAAAAACCTTCGTCGAACTCTACAAAGTCCCATCCCCTACTCATATGCACCATGTTTGCAAAGGAAATTTCTAATCCTTCGCCCTCAATTCGGCTTCTGTATGGGAACCCTTTTGCTATGACTGCATGAGGAAATATAGGATGCCAACATGCCTGGGAAGCTTGAATTTCTTGAATTTCCATTGCCTTTATTGATAAAGATCTTTCTTCTCCGGTATGCTTTCTTACTTCTACTAATGACGTTGAGTAGGAGACCCTATCGTGTGGAGAATGTCTCAACGCTGCAGTCATCCAAGAGATCGCGTTTATCAGATCTTGGTGGACAGCATGACTGGCTATGGCTGTAATGTTCACTGACGATCGTACATTTACATCACTCTGTTGTTGAATTTCCAAGCACAACTTTGCATGTTTGTTTTGGACAGTTTCTAAAAGGCGTTAGGAATCTTGTGACTTGGAACTCCACGAGTAAATTGTCTTACCACCATTCGTCTTCAGGATAATATTCCGGCAAACTTGGAGCAAAATACTACTTATACTAGGCCATGTTTGATCTAAATACTCCTTACAACTGGCGGCTTGTGCATCAGTTGAAGTTCCTGTTAACGTTAATATATTATCAATGGCTTGGCTTTCTGCGAAACAGGTGTGTAGGAAATTTGGAATCTCCCATTCAATTTCATAACAAACTTGAAGCCGTTCGGTTCTAGAGTAAGACACAGGCCAAAGTTGGAACAATGCCCTAAGAGTGGCGTCTGGAGACACCAAAAGCTGTAAGTTTTCTCGAAGTAATTCAATCGCTTCTGAAGATAATATAATATTCTCGA
>Ga0247807_10002173_pt1 | contig 10941 bp, 9 predicted proteins | sample UWRJL074202C1_FD_179931 | JGI IMG/M metagenome (GOLD analysis project Ga0247807, IMG submission 179931) | Plant litter microbial communities from Arlington Agricultural Research Station in Wisconsin, United States - UWRJ-L074-202C-1 | ecosystem: Environmental > Terrestrial > Plant litter >...
AGGGGGTGGTTGTAGCAAAGCCACGCCTCATGCCTTTCATCGCCACCACGCTGAACCCAACACTGAACCACACTTGTCCACTCTGCCCACACTGCCCACACGGCCCCTCTCCCCCCAATAAAAGGCAAATACTCTAAATTCAAAGGGAACCCCAAGCAAGCCCGGTGATCCATCTCTATTGGTTAGCGGCGCTTACTGGTATCACGAGGTGGGAATCCTGAAGACAGCACGCTCCAAGTCAAAACAGCGTCCCGATGGCGCCGTATCGAGTCTAGCCCATACGTATTTCTGACCCTCTCCCACCGCCGCCCTGGCTCGGATGCGGCGGTTGCGCACACCACTATCTTACTTCCCAGCGGTGCGAATGCCCTTAAGTAGTAGGCATTTGACGCAAGCCAACGCCCAAGCTAAAAGTCAAAAAACAGTAGATAAAATAATATAAAATAAAACAAAATAAAATAAAAATATAGACACACGCACCCAGAGACACCGAGGAGTAAGCGCGAGAAAAGAAATGCGCTGGGTGATCGGTTGTCCATACGCCTACCTGGCCTTTGACGCCCTTCCTTTCCCCCCCTCGCTACCGTTTTCGCTTTCTTTGTCTCCTAAATAATTTTTATTTTTATTTTTGTTACATCTTATTTTCGCCCACCCCCAAGTAGTGATTGCATCGTTTGCACATTCCGGTGATTCACTTTACGTGGAATTCCACCAGATTAATCGGTCCCTATCTTCCGCACCACGGCGAATACGCGTGCCCGTTCCAGTGTTTTTGCGCCCAACACAGCCTAGACGGTCGTCTTGCCGGGGGAGCTAATCTAGTCGTTTGGGGGGGTGTGATCATCCCGCAACCAACCAAGGTCACACTTGCCCTGGCCCGGCTGTGTTCCATAAACCGAACCAGACATTCTATGCTCTTCCCTCAACTTTTTTCCTACACGCCCGCCTATCTTCTACACAATCTTTCCCCCCATTGACCATAATATTTGCTTGCTCCAGAGCATCATTGCTCCTCCATCGCGATCCAACAGCTCTCGTCCGTCAACTCCGCGTTACGCCAACCAGAACAACCATCCAACCCCCAACCGGCCCCGCCCGCGTCGCAGCAATCGCTCACTTGCCCACTCGTTCAGTCGCTCACTCACCCAGCTTCGTTGACATTCAGCTCCTGCGACCACTGCCCCAATTTGCCGTACGGGTGCCTTACCTCCAATTCGAAATAATCCGATCATAATACAATTTAGAACATTTTGTTGCTGTCGTCCAGACGTGCTGTATCGGACGATCTGCAGCTTCCCCTCTTCTCCACTCGCGTGTTTATGCACTTAGATTGAGCTTCTAAAATATTTCGAAATCACCAACATTGCGCCTTAACGATCCCTCGGCCCTCATATTGTAGCTACTCAGCTTCGAGGATTGAGGGCCGTCTTGCACATACAATTTCCCGAAATGGCTTCGTCAAAGGTACCGTTTCCCCTACATGCCGGCGCAGAGATATTTATAGAACCAGTGCTGATCACATACTCTGACAGGACATCCAACATTCTTCCAGACCTCTGAACCAGCACCGCTTGTCCATGTCTACAAATTCCGGCTCCCTCCCGCGACCGTCACACGCACGAAATCATTCCCACTCGGTCTCGTCGGGATCCCTCATTCCGAATTCCAGAGTCTCTCGTCGAAAGAGCGTATCAGCAAATGCCGCCAGCAATGTCGCGGCAATGGTAGCGGCTGCGAGGGAGTCTGGCGACAGTTTGGGAATACCAATTACCAATCGAAGGAAATCCATGACCAAAGCCTCCAGATCTGCGATCGGGAGTCTCCCTTCCCCTCCCCCAAGCCTGCCGAGCCACCGAATTAGATTGACATCCGGTGGAAAAGTAGACAGGAGCGAAAGTGCAATCGACGACGAGATGGACGAAGATATGGATGAGGAAGAGGGAGCTACTTTCAACCAGTCACGAATGAGAAGAGCCAGCGAGGGTCAGCACCTCATGAAAGATGGCAAGAAAGCGAGTGGGGGTGATCTGAAGTGTGATAAATGTGGAAAGGGATATAAGCACTCCAGCTGCCTTACAAAGCATCTGCATGTCTCTCCAAGCCGTAGATTTGAGAGAACAATTGTTAACAAGTTATTGCAGATGGGAGCATACCCCTGAATGGTCATTGACTTCCAAATTACTTATCAGTAAACATCAGCAAGTCCAGTTGCTCGAGGCGGCGTCTATCCTCTTGAATTTGAATCAAGACGGTACACCCGTGGACTCGACCAAGGACTTTGGAAGCGATCAAGAATCTGCATCTCCAGCTGCTTCGGGGTCATCTGACCAGCATGACGGCGCAAGCTCTGCTGATACTACCCCTCCACCCCAAGGCGATATGTTTAACCAGAGTGGTTTGAGTAGCTCGTACAACAGCCGCCATAAGAGACACAGCAGCGGATATGGTTACTCTCGATCGTACCAATCTGCCCCATCAGCAAAATCCAACTATGGAAGCGTCCCCACAACTGCTTTTGGACACAAGCGCCACTCGAGTCGCGAACCTCGTCCGTTGTCGAGCGGGATCAGCCGCAATAATGAAGATGACGGATTGGCAGCTGCCGTCGAACTACTTTCGTGTAGTTTCGGGAGCAACGGTACGCCCAGGACCATGAATATACCAGTTACCCTTCCAGAAGACGCACCACCAGTACCACATATTCCAGCGCAATACTTAGGCCAGGGTGCCTTTTCTAACTTTTCTGGAACCACGTTGGCCCACAGCCTAAAGCCTCTTCACCAAGAAAGCTATACTCGTGGCGAGAAACACTTGGATAGAGATGTCAAGATGGAGGAAAGTGAAGAAAGCGTCGTGGACGACGAAGAATATGACCAACGCTCCAGAGGCCGCTCTGACGAGGAAGATGATGGAGTTTTTGGAAGGATGGAAGAGTAACAGGCTCTTGGGGCGCTAAAGACGCTAAATAGGCGTCAATCTTGGTCGACTATGTTTTCCTTTGTATCATTGATGTATATGAGGCGAGCATACTCCGCTGCCGACTCTAGCACCGAAGAGTGGACCTGAGGGATGATTCCACGAGGTTAAAGTGAGGGTCGGGGAGCGTCGAGTGTAACGCCAAGGGCATTTTTGGAAGGATTTCTTTTTTTGTAGGGACTGATGAACATGTCATATAATTCTGTATGTCCGTGTATGAAATGTTCCATGAATGTATCCAGTTCAAAATCAATGACTCCGTGCATCGAGCTATGAGAGAGAAAGACCTCTAACATGAATATGACGATCAAAAACTGTCAAGCAACATCTGGGAAATCCTAGGTCTGGACATTGGATTTGAAATTTCCATGGGCTAGTGTAATTTGAGTCCGCGAAAAAGTGATTCCAACCTGTTGATATGAAGTAATACGATATAGGAAAGAATTGATTATTTAGTTGCTGGACTTACCGTACGAAAGGTCTTACTACTGCATATCAGGCACTTTGGGTATAGTATAGCCTTTGGTAAATTCATAGGCTCTTGGTTTTGAGATCATGCCCAAACCCCGACAAACCTCAGGTGAATTGATATCTCTTTTTGATTGTGTAGTAATGGCGATGAAAGTTCGTGTTGTAAACATCTAAAACAAAAAGAGAAATTTTCAAGATGTGGGGCGACAAAACACTCGGAAGGGACGCAATGGGATGAAATGGTAAATTGAGTAAATTATAGTATATATTCTATAAAACAAGGTTAGAATATGGGATTTTTGGTTGCTGCAAGGACAAGTAGAAGCGTAAGAAAGGGGTGTTTGGTAGACACGAAGATTCCAATGATGTGTAAATTGACACTAAAGAAAGCAATCAAGCTGAAGTATAAGATGTAACGTAAATCACCATTGTAAATGAGCATGCGATGAGTAGTGATAAATGGGCATTAGGATGAAAGTGGATGTTTGGAGGGGGATGGACTGAACTAGACTACTGTCGCATGTTTCTTTTCCACATAATGTACGTCACTGCTCGCGCCCACAGATTCGTGCGCGCCGCCAGATAAACCACAAACCAACCTCCAACAACCACCACCACCACCACCACCACCCAATTTTCCATTTCAATATCCCCCCGATCACAATACAAACACCTTTCGCGTGATGTCTCTACGTGTACGAAAGGACGGCGCGGTCGTCCCGGCCGGCCAATCCGCGCTGGTGGCTCAGAGCCAGAAGCCCAAGAGCAGAGCGTCCAAAATCCCCCAGCCGCTGCAGTTTCCGCTCGTGGTGCTGCTCAGCTTCACGACGTCGAGCCTGCTCTCCTCGCTCGTGCCGACCTTGGGGAACGAAAGCTTGAGAAGGGTCACGAAAACGCCAAACGGATATGAATTGGCTGTTTTGTTAGGGTGGAGAGTGTGAGTTTCCTGCTGCTGTGCGAGCGCGCGCGCGCGTGCGCCTAACTTTTGAAGTGGTCGGGGAGCTGATTTGTGAACAGATTCGAGTTGGCGGTGGGTTGGTACGGGAATTATGATAGATGGGATATTGCGGCATTGGGTGTGCTCTCGCAAGGCCCTCCTGTAAGTGCAGTCGCGACAGCAGTCATTGATCATTGCTAATATATGGGATAGCTCTATTTACTCGGCACTTTCTACGACATCAAAGCTCAAGAATTGATCTTGTCGCTCTTCATCAACCTGTTTGGAACATACATACCCTTTGGACTCTTACGCCCTTTGTCTTCTGCGCACCAACCTGGCAGCACCCTCCCACCAGGGGCTGCAGATGTCTCGTCAGACTACATAATACAAGCTATTACTACTCTACTTGGGGCCGCCATATACAGTGTTTCTCTATACGGCGCCTATGCGACCTACCTCCCGGTGAACCTCGTCACCTACTTCTCTAACATCTCCTCCGTGGTCTCGGCTCATGCCGAATCACCCATCTCCCTGCTTCCTAAAGCATTTATACTCGGTCTTGCTGCCAAAATATTTATCTTTACACCAGCTACCACCCTTGATAGCAGAAGCCCACCGTTTAACCCTGTTAAAGCGACCTTTGCAGAGACATTTTGGTATAATGTCTGGGGTTTTAGCGAGGCGACGAGAATGGTACTTAAACGCACTGCTGCACTGGTTGTGATTACGGCTGGTAATACTTTCTTGCAGACGCTTGTCGCACTGGAGGGCGTTGAGTTCCTTGGTGCTGTGGGGTACTCGGCGGTTTGGGTAGGCGCTGCTGGACTTACTGGTTTGGCTTTGGGTGCTGTTAATGCTGTCTAAGGGACAGGGTATAGAGGGAGCTACAAGGCTTCACGCGAACTGTATCTGACTGTTCTGATACGAAGTGTGTGGTTTTACAGGCGGTTGCGATTCATGCGGCTTTCTAAATGGGATTCGAAGCAGGGCGTTACATGCATGCGCCTGTGTTGCATTAGGTGGTATAACATATGTGTTGATAAGTTGTGGAGGAGAGGTAGAAATACCACTGTGAATCACTGCGGAACATAGAGCGCTAATATTTCTGACCAAGTTACAAGGATAAATTGAAGCTATATCATATGTTTTTCAATACATTAGAGAACTGACGTTACCTATGTATCATTTCATCCTTACGATTGGTTGAAACCGTGCTTAAGGTTCATCTGACTGATCACGGGACTGGCCAAGCTAGACCAAATGAGGCTCAAACTCGCATCGCATTCAAGTAAACACAACAAGAAGGCGCATCGCAACGCATCCTTACATTTTGACATCCCATCCACATCATCCAAAAAGCATGCGACTATTCCATTATTATGGCTTCAGACGCAACGAGACAGTAAGCTAGACTTTCTAACTTTCCCCCTGTCGTTGTCTTGGACACGTGCTCCACCTACTAGTTCTAGTGTCGACCAGCAGCACGTCGTTCGCTCAGCTAAGCAGGGGTTTTATCGGCCACGGTTGGGCGACTCTACGCGTTGCCTCTCCTTCCAGGACCGAAAAAGCTAATAAAAATGAACGCACACTAACATATCATCTTTTCTCTAGCCGACTTCAGGAAGGGGTCTTGAGCTGTCGGATCAAAATCAATCAACCGCAACAGGATCTTTCCCGATCCGCCGCAGCTGGGAGCAGCCCTCAAAGCTCACCAAAGCAGATAGGCATCACCGCCGGCAACATGAATTCCCACATCACCAACGGCTCCACGCGGCGCCAGGACAAGCTCGCTGATGCTATCCAGTCTATGGCGAATCTGAATAGCACCATGGAGTTTGATTCCCCCATTGATCCCGATGCGCAAGCTACTGTGACCGATTTCCTCGACTTTACCGAATATCTACCGGCCGACATGAAAAGATCTTGCACACTCATTGCTGACCTCGACTTGACGGAAAGCAGAGCATCTGCAGGTGTTCACGATCTCACAAAGGTATGGGGGAAGCCTCAGGATGTTCCATTGGACAAGAAGCCCGATTTGGTGCTCCTGCGGGCCAAGATCTCGCAGACAATGGGGGAAGCAGTTCGAGCTCGCACATTATCACATACAGAAGCACAGCGGATGTCACATAACGTCGAACAACATTATAATCGAGCAAAGAATATATTAGCGAAACTGCAGGCGATGGCAGAAAACTACCCGCCCTCCCGAGACCCAAGCCCCGCACCACAAAAATCGATTTCCCCGGTCGCAACTCGAGCACCTATGCTGAAGCTACGCTTAGATGCAAATCGAGAGGGGCATGGTGGCCAGCGAGTACGAAAGCATAGGGCACCACGAATTACGGTTCCTGGAGAGGTTCTTGCGCCATATGAACTAGACTACGAATCGTATGGCTCGGAAAGCGAGAACTGGGAGTCTGACGAACTGCAGCATATCTCACCTAGACGGACGCCTGCTCGATCTACTGGTCCTAGCACCGGCAGGATAAAGCTGAAAATTCCAAACCGATCATTGAGTGTTGCCCCAAAGCCGGCTAGTAGGCAGCCTCGACCTGCCGGAGCTATGGGTACCAATGTCCACAGTGCTGTTGCTGGTATATCGACAACAAATGCTTTGGCCATGCTCAAGCCACCACCGCCAGACGCGAAGAACGGAAGCGATGACCTACCTTGGCTACAACTGACTGATTGGGAACTTGGAATGCTAAGGAAGAGAATGAAGAAGAACGCGGTATGGAGCCCAAGCGATACCATGATAGCCAGAGAGTTGAAAGTCCGTGGCCGAGGAATCGAAGCCTACCGCGCAGCCAAGAAAGAAGCTGACGCCTCGGGACAGCCCTTGGATACCCCGATACCCCCCCAGCTTTTAGGTCAAACAGTACATGCCGAAGGAGCAATCAGTGTCGAAGCAGTGCGGGGAGACCAAGAAGTTCCAACGGTAAATCGCGGTATGAAGCTCAACGAGGCTAAGAAGTTGAAAAAAGAGAATCAGCAAAAGGAACTTGCCCAAGCTGCTGAAGAAGCAGCAGAAGCCGTTCGGAAGATGAACATGAGTGCTGAAGCTATGAAAGATATCTTCAATCCAAAACCTTCCGATGGAAAATCACCAGCAAAACCTAGCAGGACTCCAGCTAGAAAGCGCAAGCGAGAATCGACCGCCCCTGAAACAACTGATATGGATAGATCTGTTAACGGGGAGTCGCTAACAGCTAAGTCCGATAAAGCAGATAGGCCACCTGCCAAACGAACTAAAACAGAGACTCCTATACCTTGTCCTCAACCCATAGCAACTAAGGATTCGAAGACAGCTACGCCATCCTCGACGATAGACGTCCCTGTTAATATACGAGCTACATCGTCGGTTTCTGATGCCGTCACTGAAACTACAAACAATAGCTTAGCAGTTCCAGTATCATCTCCAGCTAAATCTTCGACTCCCATTTTGCCACCTGGTAGGAATCACAGAAGCGTTAGAGCAGATGAGAAGAAGGAGCCTATGAAGGAAATCAAAAAGGAGCCCACTAAGGTCGACATATCTGTTACTACACGTACCAGTCGATCCTCAAACATGGCCAAAACTCCAACACCTGCTCCTGAAACTCTTCCAGCTCTTCCAGCGAAGCGACCAACTTCGTCTCGAAGCAAGGCTGCTAGTACGGAGCCACCTAACTTCGCATCATCCACAACAACTACGCTCGACCGACCTCGACGCTCCAGCACCGCACGCAATACACCCGCACCTTCTACAACAACAGAGCCTCGCCAAGCAAATAAACGCACCAAGAGACCCGCACCTGGTGTGGTCACAACAAGCAACGAGGGTTCTGCGGCTGTCAGCGTCGGCAAGCGAAGCTCAGCAACACGCAAGAAGGCAGGAGCTAAAAACAAGAAGAAAGATGGTGTCGAAGAAAGTGCTGCACCAGAGGTTTATGAAGAATTTGATGACGAGGGCAACTTGATTGATCCCAATGAGCCACGATACTGCCTCTGCAACCGTGTAAGCTTCGGTATAATGATTGGTTGTGAGAATAACGAAGTGAGTCTGAAATTCCCGAGGAGGCTTGATATTAGATCTGTTATATTTGCTAACGATATGAAGTGCGAAAAGGAGTGGTTTCATCTGGAATGCGTGGGTTTGACGGAGATTCCACCACGTACTACTAAATGGTATTGTCCTGATTGCCGGAAGAAGCTTGGTCTCGGAGAAAGAGGTGAAGTTACGGCTAGGGGCAAGAAGAAGTAAAGTGGGTCGGTTTTTCCTAATGTGGAATGGAGGTGCGGAATGGCGTTTTATGGTTGTTGAGCATTTAAACACGGCAAGGAGCTCAGTGCTCTGGGCTAGATCGGATGACTGAATGTACTAGTATCTCTCTAGAAGATCGATAACTTTGTGTGTATTATACCCAACATAGCGTTTGGCCGATTGATAGCCTCCATTAGTGCGCACGCGACTAAATATATATGAGTTTCAAAAAAAAAAAAAGCAAATCCAGTTCAATCCATTGATCTCATTGCATCACCTTTGGTTTACCTCAACTGCTAGCTAAGATGAGGTAAAGCTTGGAAGTCAGCATAAATAGTGAACAGGAACTGATTAACAGCACCATCAGTTTGAGGGAGATGTATGTAGAGGGGATGTGCGGCGTGTAACAACAACTGCGAGCCTGCTATTTGATTTGATTGACTAGGACTAGCGTTTGAAGAGCGCTACCCATGATCGATACTTCAGTTGTTGTTGAGCTGCTTCTTGGAGGAGACTTTCGTCCTAGAGATCTCTGTCGGACGACGGACGACTGAGAACGAGATGATGTTTGGTAAAAACAAGTATTCAGAATTCGGGCTACGGTACCTGCTAGCATCGTGGGATCTCGGGGGTGGGTTATAAGAATGCAAGATAGAAGATCACAGTAAAGAGGTCAGTTAGCTAGCTGTGCCAAGGTTGTCTTTTTCGCTTAAGAAAGGGGGGCCCTTTTTTTTGCATAGCTGTGTTAACGGCGGAGGTAATGGCATATATGACCCCGTATCTAGGAGTGGTTCGTGTTGGCACATAAGGTCAATAGCAAGAAGTGATATGTGTTGAAATAATTTCTCGTTATGCATGCTATCTCATTATTATCTTCAGAACGTGAGCTGTGTCTATGTCGGTGCTTCATGTCCTACCTTAGAAGTCTAAGTGGTTCATGTTTCCACAGACTTGAAGCCCTTTTGGGTATCGCAGATTGCTCCACTATATAGGTCACAGTGATTTCCACTGCTGCTTCATTTACTGCGATCGGGCAGACCTATCGTCATACGATAGAACTAAAGGTTTTTGGTTAGTTGCACTGTATGGGAACTACGACTACGCAGATAGATGGAACTCAGTTACGCACCTCTTTGGCATCTGAAGCTGGTACCTCTGACAGGCCTGGTGCTTCTGCAACGCTGATTAAGCCCAACTGCCTTTTCCGCAGCCCAAAAAATACCTCTTTCCCAATATCCCCGCCTAATCCACTTAGCAATTTCTTCTTCAGATCCACAGCAAAGTCATTGTATAGCTGGGGCTCCTCCGTCTCAAGCATCTCTTCTCTCATCACACCCATGTATTCGTATGCGCGCTCGAGTTCTTTCTCATTAGCGCCTATACGCGTAGCTCCTGTGATAGTAGAGTGGACAATTGTGCCTAGTTGGGTACAAGCTTCAGTGGCGACAGCTTTTACGGAAGCACCGGTTGGGATATTATTAAGCATGTGTTTGAAGTCAGGAATTGCATTTGTAGAATCGATCCGTGTGCGTTTTTTAGCAGAGCCGGCTTCAACGAGCTCATCGATGCTCAGGCCCGACAGGGGCTTAGGTTGTTCACGGCGGCTACGCTTTCCTTTGGCTTTCGCTTCGACTATAATGTTATCAGTCGGCTTACTCTCAGCAAATCAAGTTACATAATAAACACTACTGACCTTTTTGTACATTGGCAGCTTTGATCAATGCTGCAAGCTCGGATGCGTTACGTAAGACTAACTCCTCGGGTGGATGGGAATACTTTGTGAGGACTTCTGCGGGTTGTTCTATGGGCTCATCTGGACGCACTGCTCGTCTACGGATGGCTTGATGTGTTCTGTGTATAGAAGGTGAATAGACGTCTTCGAGGGGCATATACTCTGCGGGGTTCCTAGTAAGGTTAGCTATAATTGTGTTAACCTGATCATTGTGAATTCGCACCCGTCTTCGTCTTTTCCAAGGTTCGACAAGTCCATATTATCAACATAATCACTCATTGCCTTGGACAGTTCTTGGCTTGGCATAAGAAATTTGTGGGTTTTGAGGACCACTCCAGAGCTGGTAACAATCCGGTCTAGAGGAGCGAATCGATACATTCGGACATCTTCGGCGAAGGGAAGAGGAACGTCAACCAAGGCTTCTAGGTCAGGTTCGATCGATGGAGCGAGTAACAGCATTTGTGGTGCTTTGTTATCCTTCCCAACAAATCTGGCAACGGCATAGGAATCTAGTTCATGAAGTGCATGTATCAACGAAGAAAGCGCCATGACGGCTTTCTCGTTGGTTGGCTGGGC
>Ga0247807_10002174_pt1 | contig 10932 bp, 13 predicted proteins | sample UWRJL074202C1_FD_179931 | JGI IMG/M metagenome (GOLD analysis project Ga0247807, IMG submission 179931) | Plant litter microbial communities from Arlington Agricultural Research Station in Wisconsin, United States - UWRJ-L074-202C-1 | ecosystem: Environmental > Terrestrial > Plant litter >...
ATAGTTGTACTTAAGTTGTAGTAGGGTGCGGTGATGTCACGACGACGTGAGAGGTTCTGGACGCTGCTAAGCTCGTAACTGGGCTAAAACAAGGTGGACCTGAGAGGAGATCCTGATCATGACTGTAGTATTGAGGCTGTAGGGATAGTTGCGATCTTGGTCGAAGATGCGCCGCACCTTGCTGGCGTGGTCTGCTCAGCTGCGGTGTACCTGATCAGTGCTGCCTAAGGAAAGGATGGGAGGTAGAAGGACCGAATGCGCATGAGCGCATACACCGAGCGAAATAATAGTAGGAAATTTTGAGATTATTAGAAAGGGATAAAAGGGAGGAAGAACAAGTAATAGACGACGCGACGTTCTCATACCTCGCGAAGGAGGCGGCTGGCCCGGGCGGGCGCCTTGCTTGATATAATAGTCGTGGTTTCCCAATACATACTTGCCGTCTGATTGTTTACTCTAACAAGTTTTTACTTTTTAATAAGCTTTATAGCTATGAATATAATACTAATTGTTATAGTTATACAATATTAAGTATTTTTTAAATATTTATAACTATGCTTAGCCAAGCTTTTTTGCTTACTAAGTTGGTCTGTGCATGGCTAACCCATTCCCAAAACCTTCGCAATTAGTTATGACTAAGCACACGACACGTGAGTCAAAATGGACAGGGATAAATTGCTGGCGCCTGGCTTATCTGGAGGGTTGCCATACCCCGGTGGTTACGTAGGAGCTTGCCTGCGTGCTTCCCAGCTGCCCTGACAGACCTAGTGTTGATCTCAAACCCGAGCTCCATCACCCTCCTCCTCCTCCATCTCTCAACAATAAACAATCCTCATCCTGTTCGCACATCAACATCACCATCTTATTGATTGAGATTCCCTTGTTCATTGCTGGTTCATCTCATTACATTACCTCTCCCCGGCTGTGATCTGCGATCCATTCATCCTTAGTCTTCATCACCATGAAGCTCATTGCCTCCACCGTCCTCTTGGGCGTGGCTTCAGCTGTTGTTCCTCCCCAACAACATGTCCTGAAGAACCCCTTCACCAAACCCTTCTTCAAAGATGCAGCCGATACAGCTAAGCCTGTCGTTGAATCTTGGGCTCAGTCCTTGAGCCACCTTTCCGAGTCCATGAAGGACATGACCTCGGAAGCTAAGGCTGTCTGGGATGACGTTGCCAACATGTTCCCAGAGGCCATGGACAAAGCGACCTACTTCTCCGCACCAAAACCAAACACCAGAAAGTCTGATAGCACTTGGGACTATGTTGTCAAGGGTGCTGACGTTCAAAACGTATGGGTCAACAACGCTCAAGGTCAGAAGGAGCGTGAGATCGACGGAAAGCTCGATACATACAACCTGCGCGCAAAGAAGGTTGATCCTTCGAAGCTGGGTGTCGATACCGTCAAGCAATACAGTGGTTATTTGGATGATGAGGAGAACGACAAGCATTTGTTCTACTGTAGGTGATCACTTTCTCTCTACCCTCGGCTAAGGCTAATGTCCATCAGGGTTCTTTGAATCTCGAAATGACCCCAAGAACGACCCCGTTGTACTCTGGCTGGTAAGTTGATATTTTTGCCACTCCTTTTTGTAACATCTGAAGTTGCCTGCAACGTCACACAATGTGACACAGCGCAATTGCACGCAATGCAGATCTCATTCCTATGTCACAACACTAGCTAATTCTATTCTGTAGAACGGAGGACCAGGTTGCTCTTCACTTACCGGCCTATTCCTTGAGCTCGGGCCTTCGTCTGTTGACAAGAACCTCAAGCTTGTCAGCAACCCATACTCTTGGAATGCCAATGCTTCTGTCATCTTCCTCGATCAACCCGTCAACGTCGGCTACTCATACAGTGGTGGATCCGTCAGCGACACTGTCGCTGCCGGAAAGGACGTCTATGCTCTCCTCACTCTTTTCTTCAAGCAATTCCCTGAATATGCTAAACAGGACTTCCACATCTCTGGAGAGTCATACGCTGGTCACTATATCCCAGTTTTCACCGCCGAGATTCTTGCACACAAGAAGCGCAACATCAACCTCAAGTCCGTTCTTATTGGAAACGGTCTCACCGATGGATTGACCCAATACGAGCACTACAGACCGATGGCTTGTGGTAAGGGTGGTTATCCAGCTGTCCTTGATGAGAGCGAGTGCCAGGCTATGGACAATGCCCTTCCCCGCTGCCAAAGTCTTATCCAGAACTGCTACGACAGCGAGAGTGTATGGTCCTGTGTACCAGCATCTATCTACTGTAACAACGCCTTCATCGGTCCTTACCAGAAGACTGGTCAAAATGTTTACGATATCCGCGGCAAGTGCGAGGATTCTAGCAACTTGTGCTACTCCGCACTTGGTTGGATCAGCGAATACCTAAACAAGAAGGATGTCATGGATGCCCTAGGTGTTGAGGTCAGCGGTTACGACTCTTGCAACTTCGACATCAACCGAAATTTCCTCTTCCAAGGTGACTGGATGAAGCCATACCACCGTCTAGTTCCCTCCATCCTTGAGCAGATTCCAGTTTTGATCTACGCCGGAGATGCTGATTTCATCTGCAACTGGCTCGGAAACCAAGCTTGGACCAATGCCCTCGAGTGGCCAGGACAGAAGGCATTCAACAAGGCCGAGACCACTAGCCTCAAGTTGGCTAACGGTACCAAGTATGGAGAGACCAAGGGTGCTGGTAACTTGACATTTGCCAGAATTTACCAGGCCGGACACATGGTTCCTCTCAACTCGCCTGCGGGTTCTTTGGATTTCCTTAACAGATGGATTTACGGAAAGTGGTAAATTGTATAGAGCCATAATGCAGAGGTGGAAATAGTATATAAGCATTGATAATAGCCATTTCAAGATGGCGTGTATGTTAACCTTATCATAAATTCCCTTATGTCGACACTACGGGATGCTTTAAGTGAGTACTCGAAAAAATGACCAGAATAGTTTACACTATAATTTGCTTTTGTATTGTGATTTCGGTGAAGTGAAAGGCCGCTCATATGATAATCAGCCCTTAATGAGGTAGTTTGAAAGGGGCTTTAGCGAGGCAAATATATACAACAGCTTGTTGCACTATACGACCTGCTTCATTTGAGGCTCAATATTTCCACGTCGACTGATTGGATTGTTGTAGGGCCTTTCCATAGTCCTGCAGTACATCTCAACAACGCTATCAATTTCTTATAACTTCTGCTATATTCTAATATATGGCATTACCGCTGGTCTCACATCAATTAAAGAATGCTAAATACAAATGGGAGCTCTATTTGAGATTTGTCTATATACATATAATCTTACAAGTAAGTCTACACATTATAGATAGTATTACATCATCCCTTCATCCATCCGTAATTCTCCTCTACCATTGACTCATTCCTCACTCATATGGTCATATCTCAGCTTCATAGCTCGTTTTACATCTTGGTTATAAACAGCCGATCCAGAGACTTTCCCTTGTCCAACACCCACCCCTTGGTATCAAGCTTCAGCTTCTTCTCACCAACCTCGACCTTCATGAACGCGCGCTTCTCGCTCAGTCGGCTTCGCACGCTCTTGACCCCGCGCTTGAACGCTCGGAAGCCTTGTCTGATGGGGAGGAAGATGAGGTTCCGTCGCTCGTCTTCCATCGCCTTGGCTTGTTCCGCGCGCTTCTTCTGCGCTACGGCAAGGGCTTCGACGGGGTCGAGCTTGAGAGATGCGCTATGAGGGTTGAGGCGGTAGGGGAGGACGACTTGAGAGACGGGGACGAGGGTGGTTTTCTGTCTGAGGAACGGGAGGGAACGATGTCGGATCTCGATCTGCAACCGGTCGCTTGTCCTCGCAGCGGCTCTTTGCGGGATGGCGCTGAGGGATTTTATGAGGTTGAGGGGTTTGATGCCGATCCAGGTCGCGATGCCGAAGAGGGAGAAGGAGGTGATGATGTAGGGGATGGAAACCCATCCGGGGAGCCCGGCGGGAGGAGAGATCACCATACCCCAGTAGAGGTAGGCACCGGATCCGAATGCGAGGAGGGAAAGACTCGTGCAGGTTATGATGAAGGGGGTTTGGTTGGGGGCCTCGTAGAGGGATGTTGGACTGGATTTGTGGGAGAGGGTGTCCGCGTAGGTTGTGTATGATGTTGTAGAAGGGGGGAGGGCTTGGGGTGTAGTGGTGATGTTTGTGGGTGTTCGTGAGAGGTCTTTGGAGGGGCTGATTGATTTCAGTCGTTGAGCAGTAGGTTTTACGGCGATTCTTTGGGGAGGTGAAGATGCTGGATGGGGAAATTTTCCAAACGTTTTATTTGGGTTGGGTGGTGTGGGAGGGCGTAGCTTTTGTGCTGCTCGTATCTTCTTGGAAGCTTGTAAGATGGTAGAAGAGGTAAATCCCCTGGTATTCACAAAGCTGTCCCCAGCAATTGTAGCCCTTTGGAGTCCATTGAGTTGGCTGTATGTTGCTTTAGATGTAACAAGAGCTCGTGAGCAGGATTTGGCGGCGCATCCTGACCACATAATTGAACCTCTGGAAAAAGCAGACATCTATAGAATGGTTAGATTGGCAAGGACCTACAAAGGTGAGTTTTATAGCAATAAATCATACCTGGAATTGATGGTTGTGTTCTAGATTTTGTCACCAAAAATTGTAGACCAGATCGGACCCACTCTAGCAACATCCTTGCAAGTCCCGGGGATTTTATCCCAACATTAAGAGAGACTGTCGACCACCCCTCTACTCTACAACGCTCAATTAAGAAGAGTGCAAATGGCTTCAATCGTCTCAGCTTGTCGTTTAACTGCCAGGCTTACGGCCAGACAAGTGCGACAAGATGCTGCTGCACGAGGTATGTTGTTGAGGGAAAAGCGTAGAGAGCACAAAGTTAACGGAGAACAGGCTTTCGAACATCTACAGCATGTCTAGCAGCCCAGAACTTCACGATGCCGGCCTTGTCTCCTACCATGACCGAGGGTAATATCGCGAGCTGGAAGGTCAAGGAGGGTGACTCATTTGTGGCTGGAGACGTCCTACTGGAAATCGAAACGGATAAGGCATCCATGGATGTAGAGGCTCAAGATGATGGAATCATGGCAAAGATTACCCAAGGTGATGGAACTAAGGGAATCAAAGTGGGCTCAAGAATTGGAGTTCTTGCAGAATCTGGGGATGATTTAAGCACATTGGAAATACCGCCCGAGGAAAAAGAGGCAAAGTCCCCACCCAAAGAAGAAAAGAAGGAAGCAACACCAGCGAAGATAGAGAAGAAGGAACCAAAGCCCGAACCTAAGGCCTCTGCTTCTTCTGATAAGCCTGCGAAAAAGGCTTCCCATGACTCAAAGAAGAGATCGTTCCCTGCTACTCCAGCAGTGGCATCGCTCCTATTAGCTAATGGATTGGACGCATCTACGATAGGGTCCATCACCCCAACCGGACCACAAGGTCGGATCTTGAAGGGAGATGTTCTCGCCTACATCAAATCAATCTCGTCGGAGAGTCCCACAGCCATTGCTTCCAAATTTGATAAGCGCAGCACTCTGCCCGAATTCGTCACACAGGGCGAGTACACCCCATTTACAAAGAAAGCAGCTCCCGAAGCCGCACCAGAGCCAGTCATTGAAGATCTAGAAGTTGCAGTTCCTATTTCAATGAAGGCTGTCTTTGATGTCCAGCAACGGATAGAAAGTACCCTTGGCGTTTATATGCCACTGTCTACCTTTATTGCACGAGCTACCGATGTCGCTAATGAGGGTCTCCCACGCCCAAGGTCCTACCAGCCATCTGCGGATGAGCTCTTCAACGACATCCTTGGCATCAACAAGGTTGTGGCTGCTAATGGCATCAGAGGTTCATTCCTCCCTCAAATAACTGCTCTACCCGAGATATCCTTGAGCAAACCTACCAAGCCCGCCAAGAAATCCGATATCATCGACCTGTTGTCCGGCAAAGGCTTCTCATCTCACGCAGCACGTGCTAAGCCCGCTCCGCAAGTCTCAGCTTCAGTGAATGTGTTTAGTTTGAAGGTGCCACAGGGAGAGGAGAAGACGGCAAAGGTCTTCCTCGAGAGGGTGAAGACAGTCCTCGAGGTTGAGCCAGGAAGCCTAGTGTTGTGATTTAAGATGATAGCTTGTAGTATAGATAGATTTGGGCAATAGGATTCCACGATACCATGCAGGCCCGTTCTTATTGGCTTTTTTCTTATCTTTGTTTTTGTTTGTTTTTTGGTTCTCGTCCAATGAAGTTTTTCGTTTTCTTAGCAAGAGATCTCAAGTGCAATCAATATCAAAGAAACACTTCACAACACAACATGCAGTTTCATGCCTTTCACTACAAGTGTAGTTTTTCGTTATCTTCAAACTAGCTATTGTACAAATCAGTCCTTGTGTCACCCGATTTCAGCCAAATGGCACTACATCATATCTGTAATATTTCCACCATTTCATACTTATGGCATCCAAATTAGAAAGGCTCAACCTTCGTCTCTTCCTACAGCACCGCCGTGAACCTGCAGAGGTCAAAGAAGTTGTTATCTTGCTTGCTTGTCTGCATGTTGGCTTGTTTGCTTGTCTTCCTCCACCGCCAGCAATAGTCGGAACGCACATCTCGCTCCTCATCTCCATCCGCCAGACACTCTTCCTCCAACATATCTGGAAGCTCCGATATGCGTATCCCAACCACCACCTCCCACTCGGCACGGTCCGGACTTTTGATTGGGAAGATGGATGTCGCTTCCAGGCCATATCTTTGCAAGGTTCAAGGGGACTTTTGGATGGGTGAATCAATACCCTGCTTTGATGGTAGCTTCTCGCAGCAGGTGGATTATTTCGTAGTTTTGCATTTCCTCCGCAAGGTCAAGCGGGGTTCTCCCGCTGTGAGTCATTGCAACGGCATCCGCGCCTGCCTTTAGAAGTAACCGCACTTTGTCTGGCCTGCCCTTCCATGCTGTTGTGTGCAATGCTGTCCATCCATCATTCTTCTTTGCATTTACATCGGCCCCCTTTCTTAGCAATACTTCTACTGTGTCTGGGTTGCCGCTCTCTGCTGCCCAGTGCAATGCTGTCGCTGCCCTGTGCAATGCTGTCCATCCATCATTGTCCTTTGCATTTATATCAGCCCCTTTTCCTAGCAATACTTGTATTATGTCTAGGTTGCCTCTCTCTGCTGCCCCGTGCAATGCTGTCCATCCATCATTGTCCTTTGCATTTATATCAGCCCCTTTTCCTAGCAATACTTCTACTGTGTCTAGGTTGCCCCACTGTGCTGCCCAGTGAAATGCTGTCTGTCCATCATTATTCTTGGCATTGGCATTCGCGCCTGCCTGTAACAAGAGTTCTAGAATCTGATTGGATTCATCGCTCCACCACTTGATCAAATGCAACGCTGTTTTTCCAGATTTGTTCTGCAAATTTACATCTGCTCCATTTTCCAACAAGAGCTGAACCACCGTCTCAAACCCGCTAGAAACAGCATAATGCAGGGGTGTCCCCTGATCACCATCAATCTGATTAATGATTGCAGTTCCAGACGGTAAAATCATGTTCTCGATGATAGGCGTAATTCCCAAATACGAAGCCATATGTAACAGCTTGGTTGAGCTATAATTGTCACGCGGATACCAATAATCCCCATCTATCAACCTCCACCAAGTTTCCCGAATCGGAGAATTGTCCCGAAGGAAGCGGCGTGTCGTGTTAAAAACGCTCTTGGATCGATCGATCGTCCTTGCATATTCTGGCCAGCGCGCCACAGCAAATCCAATCAGGGGGAACTTTTGCCAATGCTCATCGAAGTCTTGGGTGATTTCTTCGAGGCTAGCTTGAAGGGCGTCACCTTCCAAGTAATTTAGGCATCGTTCTGTCATCTCAAGGTTGCCGTCACTCTGACTAATACGGAATATTTCTAGGTCGCGATCAAGCCCAGAGTCTGGAGTAGCTCGTAGAAGATAATCCTTTGCTGATTGGTGCACAAGATTAACTATTTCAACCGGCTCAGCCCAGTATTTGGATCCTGTCATCCATCTGTACATCCATCCCTCTTTGAAAGGACGATCTCTCCTGATTGTCAACAGGTGGCCGCAACGCAGAACCTGGCCTCTGACCACATCGACCAAATCATAGTCCTCGTTTGAAGGGACCTCGATTGCAGCACCAAGTTCAGCGAGCGAAAGAGGACGTGGCGCTAGAACAACCCATTGTAGTATTTTTGCAGCAATTTCTTTTTCATAACTCGGGATTTGGTGCAGCAAACGCGCATATAGGCTTTCAAGTCCTGAGGGAAGGAGACTCAACGTTTCTCTAACTTTGGTAGCTGGGATGTCCTCAAGTGCCTTAGCTGTGAGTCCCACCCATAGAAATGTGCCTTCAGCTTTTTCCTGGAATACATTTCGAACATGTATACATAAAGACGGTTTGTACGGAATAGAGCTTAACTTAGAACGCTCCTCGAGCTCCTTAATCTTAATATCAATAAAAGTAAGGATATCTTTATTGATCTCTTTATCAGCATCCCCATCCAATCGTACGCGAAGGAAGCTTGAAAGTTCATTAGTTATTACCGTTGGATGTTCGCGGCTAACCAGAATAAGTTTGAGGTGGTGGTCTGTACGCCCCGGACCTGCCCGGAATATTTCTTTCAGGTTACTTAACAGCAACTTCAACAAATCTTCCACACATTCATCAAGGGCATCAATAACACAGTATATCAACCTATGAATTGGGTCGCGAATCATTGCCTCAAATATTCTGCATACTGCTGTGATTTCTGTAAAGAGTAATTCTTTTCGGACATTAAATTCGGGCAGGACGTGTTTGAAGAGCTCTGGCTGTGATAGTAAAAGCTGGTAAATCAAGCTTCTCATAACAGCGGTAGCTGTATTACGCTTTTCGTCTTTGTTGTCACAGAAAAATTGGAGAAAGGTGGTATTCGGCGATTGCTTTGCTTTTTGTTCTAGCTCTTCGGCGAGAAATATCGAGAGCATGGTTTTGCCTTTGCCCGGGCCACCAGATAGCCACAACAAATTTGAACTATGACCCTCGAGCCATGATATATAAGTTGCATTGCTCTTGATCCATTCGCACGTTTTGTCGGCTCTTTTGCCTTTGTCATGTTTAAGATTCGCCCGGTCGTCCTTCGGATCGGTAAGAAACAATGCACACAAACATGACTTCTTTTCATCATTTTGAGGGATATGATTCACTTTAAAACTACTTAGCAATTTTCCTAATCCCCCTTGACCCTCTATTTCAGGAGTGTCAGGCGATAACATAGACCCGGGGAAATGGTCGTCAAACTCGATCATCCTTCTTACCGAAATTTTGAGTGCCACCACCTGAAAAAAAACCATCTCCTGAGGCAACATATTGTCCATGCTGCGTACCTGATCCCGACTGATGCATGTTGAAACCAGGGCGGAACTCACTGTCCGGCACGGAAGGCGGGACCTGCTTCAGATCATTGATAGCATCCATGATGTCCTGTTGCTGGTTTAATCCAAGATTAGTATCGACGAGCTGGACGTTTCTTAAAATAGTCGCCATCAACTTCTCTACCATGCCCCATTTACCCCTGTCCCTGACCGCTTGATAATACCATTCGATCTTCCAAACCCCGTCTTTCGGCTTGACCGACATGAAGATTGATTCTAAGGTTTCTGCATTCTCTTTACATTTGTTAATCGCATTTGTGATGCCTCGGGCTAGATGCTCGTCGCTCCTAGTGCTTAGCTGTCGTTCCGCTTGCCCGCAAATATTGCGAACAATGAGAAGCTGGTCAGCAGCAACAGTGAATGCCTCAGGAATCCCTTGTTGATTCTTGACAGTGTCGTAAACTTCAACAATCTTCTCCGCAATGGTAATAATCGAGCTGATCCCGCCTAACACAGCCAGAGGCTCCGCGCCGGACATTGTGACGTCGTCAAAGTGTTGAAGAGAGGCTAGCAGTTGCTGATGGTTTTATTCAGGCTCCGGCCTGCAGCTGGTGCTAATGTCAATTAAGCAACATTTTGAGGCTACATGATTGCTACTCACGATGGATTCTGTAGAATTTTGCTGGACCAGGCTGCGACGTGTTGCAATATGGGCGATGAGGAATTATCTATGTTTATAATTTCTTGAGCCGCGCGTGTAACAATAAGCTGAGGCTTGAAAAGCCACCAACATCTATTTCAACCGTGCCAATAGGACTTCTTAACGTGGTAAAGCATAAGGCTCTTCTGCATCAGGCTGGCCAATAAGATGCAAAATTGTCTTCAGCTCTGAAAGGAACCTCACAAGGTAGCCCGAGGCTCTCTGCTCACCAGATTCATGCCATTGAAATAAAAAAAAGAATCTCTAGCTGTGTCGGTTGATGATTATTACACGCTTCTGCCACTCACTATCTGAACTGCTCGTAGTCGAGGCTCGCTTAACCCCTTGAATTAAGCGAGTTCCATGGTCAAATACGTCATACTGCTGTTGGAATCGTTCTTAGCTATGTGAATTGTGAACAAAACAAAGCTTGGCAAATATATATTGTAAATTAGCTAGGTTTTGTTCAATAAATCACTTCATCAAACGGATAGGGTACTGTATTGCTAAGAACATCAAAGAAAATAGCAAACATGTAGGGGGTGGGCTTTTTTACCAAATCGAAGTTAGTATAGTAGGCACAAATTCTGCTTCTGAACAATAGACATATTTTGGAGTACATCATATTTTATACTGCTTTCTCAATCTATCGAGAAGACAACTTATCACATGACAAGCCTGGCAGAGATGTCACACAACCAATCAAGGTTTCTCCTCATCACTTCAAATTCTAGCCAATCAACCACACCCCATGTACACTCAGCTCCAGTAAAACCAATGGTGCACTAACATATAAATACTCCCACACCAAACTATACTACCATCCATCACACGCATATCTTTAGCGGGTATTGTTGGGTGTCTTGCACACGTGTGCCTCGTTCAGCGGCGGT
>Ga0247807_10002175_pt1 | contig 10930 bp, 9 predicted proteins | sample UWRJL074202C1_FD_179931 | JGI IMG/M metagenome (GOLD analysis project Ga0247807, IMG submission 179931) | Plant litter microbial communities from Arlington Agricultural Research Station in Wisconsin, United States - UWRJ-L074-202C-1 | ecosystem: Environmental > Terrestrial > Plant litter >...
TCTGAATCCTGTATTATAAACTCTGCCATCTACAGCATTACTGTAGTTTTTAGCCATACGGTAAGAACCCCGCAATGCAAAAGACCAATGTTTTTTTGCATAAAATAAACCTGCGCCATTTCCTGTTAAGCCATTATTACTCTGATACTCAGAAAGTATTTTACCGTGTAACTTCCCATCAGTTACAGCTGGCATTGATGACATCAGGCTTACTACACCAGCAAGAGCATCACTCCCATACATTAAACTTGCAGGCCCCTTGATCACTTCAGAACGTTCAATATTATAAGCATCAACTTCTATTCCATGCTCATCGCCCCATTGCTGCCCTTCCTGACGGATTCCATCATACAAAGTTAATACTCTATTGTACCCCAACCCTCTGATAAAGGGCTTAGAAATATTAGGTCCCGTCTTTACCGCATTAAGACCGGGAACATTTCTAACCAGTACATCTATAATATTACTTTCTGAGGATTGCTCTATCTTCTTTTTAGATACACTAACAACCGGAACAGGATTTTCCCTGGATAATGTTGCCCTGGAAACACCAGTCACAACAACTTCACTAAGGGCATCTGCTTTGATGTCCAGTAATATTTCATAAAATCTCTTATTTGTATCAATTAATATTGTATCAGATTTGTAACCAATATAAGAGACCAGAAGTCTTCCTCCATTCAATTGCCTGGGCACAGACAATTGAAACTTTCCCTGCTTATCAGCAAAAGCAGACCGCTTAGAGTTCTTAATAAGCTTAACATTACTTCCACCAATAGCTTCTTTGCTATTGAGATCTTTAACTATCCCCGAGATTTCTATGTCTTGTGCTATAGAATTTACAGCAAACAGAAGAAACGGAATGATGACTAATTGTTTAAAAGAGAGTTTCAGCATAATTGCATTGTATTATTAGTTTATGCAAAACTAATAAATTAGATTAAACTAATTTTATTTATTATGTATTTCTAAAAATAAAACATAGCACAACTAATCTTTATAATCTGTGAACCGGACCAGATAAGAGTTATAGCGAGAATCTGTTGCATCTGTTATTTACTGTCGGGTTCATTTTATTTTGCTTAAAATCCCTTTTGCTCCATAAAAATTTTATAATTTCGCAGTGAAATGGAAAATTTTATTGTCTCGGCCCGTAAGTATCGTCCAGCAACGTTTGAAACTGTTGTAGGACAAAACCACATTACCGGAACTTTAAAAAATGCGATCAAAAATAATCAGCTTGCCCAGGCATTCCTTTTTTGTGGTCCCAGAGGCGTAGGTAAAACGACTTGTGCAAGGATTCTTGCGAAAACGATCAACTGTACCAACTTAACCAGTGAGATTGAAGCGTGCGGGACTTGTGATTCATGTGTTTCTTTTCAAACAGGACATTCTTTTAATTTTCATGAACTGGATGCGGCATCCAATAATTCAGTAGACGATATACGCAGCCTGATTGAACAGGTTCGTATCCCACCGCAGGCAGGCAAATATAAAATCTATATTATAGATGAGGTTCACATGCTTTCAGCAAATGCATTCAATGCGTTCCTGAAAACATTAGAAGAACCACCATCCTATGCCATATTTATATTAGCAACAACAGAAAAACATAAGATTTTACCTACAATTCTTTCACGTTGTCAGATTTTTGACTTCAATAGGATCCAGGTAGATGACATTTCAAGCCATCTGAATAAAATAGCTATCCGTGAACAGATTACCGTAGAGGCAGACGGACTGCATATCATTGCTCAAAAAGCAGATGGTGGTTTGCGTGATGCACTCTCTATGTTTGATCAGATTGTAAGTTATACCAATAAAAACCTGACCTATAAATCAGTGATCGACAATCTTAATATCCTGGATTACGATTACTATTTCAAATTAACTCAATACCTGAACAGCGCTGATGTGAGTCTGGCACTGGTCTTATTTGATGAAATTCTGAATAATGGTTTTGACGGAAATAATTTCATTAATGGATTAGCAAGTCATTTGCGAAACTTATTAGTCAGCAAAGATCCTCAGACTGTTAAGCTACTTGAAGTTAGCGAAAATATAAAACAAAAGTATATTACACAAAGTCAACAGATACAAGTATCGTTTATCCTTACTGCACTCAATTTAGCTAACCAGTGTGATCTTACTTATAAAAACAGCAAAAACCAGCGATTACAGGTAGAGCTGGCATTGATCAAGATGTGCCATATTCCTTCTGTTCTTCAGCTTGCACAACTCCCCCAAATACCTTCTGCAACAGCAACTGACACAGATCAGACTAAAAAAAAAACTGATGTAAAAACTGAACCTGTTGTGAATATGGAAAGGCCTGAGCCTCTGCCACCTCCCGCAGGAAACCTATCTAAACCGGCAGAAACGACTCCCGAGACTGATCTATCAGAGAAAATGGTTATTTTATCAGGCATTAACCGCGGTGTAGTAACGCCGAATTTAAATTCTGTTAATAAAATAGCTTTAAAACCGAATCCTGCCGGAAATATGACCGGAGGTACACTAATCCCATCTCTTACTGCATTAACAAATACAGCTGGTGGCCTCGAAAGTAATGAACCAAAATTTGTATTCGGAGAGGACAGAGAACCTTTTACCCACGAAGAACTGATGGTTCTCTGGAAAGAATATGTACAGAAAATTAAAGAAGAAAATAAAATAAACTTCTATACCATCCTGACTACAAATGATCCCGAACTGACCGGCCCTGAACAAATTACAGTATCAATTACCAATCTTGCTCAGGAAAGTATTCTTCAAAATGAGCTGGTAGAGTTTTTGAATTTTCTAAGAACCAGATTAAAGAACTTCAGTATAGGAATCGTCACTAAAAGAGTAGAGAATAAAATCGAAAACCGGCTATATACCAGCATTGAAAAATACCATTACCTTTTAGAGAAGAACCCTAAACTTGAAGATCTGCGTAAACGCCTTAATCTGGATTTGTTACCTTAATTCTGGCTCATCATTTAATGGATAACCTTCTTCATCCAGATCTGTTCTGTCATCTTCTGGTGTTCTGGCTAAAAATTCATCTTCAGCATTAACTTCTACAATATTTCCATGATCAATATGCATTCCCTGATTATCCAGTTCAGTCTTTATCTTTTCTGCTCCTGTTGCATATTCATCACCTATGTATGGATTAGCTTCATCATAATCTGAATTTTCATCACCACCATTCTCTGCCGTAGTATCGTATGGCAGTGGGTGATCGTAATCCTTATCCGGCCCTTTCACATCAAGTTCATAACTATTCTTGTCCTTATCAAAAGATAATTGATTAAAATCTTTTGTCTCTCCTAAGTCAGAATTATGGATTTTATCCCCAGATCCCTGACCGTTACCTGCATTATTTGTGTCTGTAACCATAGCTTAATGTTTTATGTCAATATAACGTTACTTAATCTTCATTTGTTTTGGTATTTTACGCGAAAATGAAGCTATAAACTCAAAATTTATATCTTTGTTTTTTTATAAAGTAAAAATTGAAACCATAATATGTCTGTACAAAAAATTAAAGTAGACCAGCCAGTTGTAGAGTTAGATGGTGATGAGATGACCCGTATCATCTGGAAATTCATTAAGGATAAACTGATTTTACCTTATCTTGATCTTGATATTAAATATTATGATCTTGGTATAGAATACCGTGATGAGACTAACGATCAGGTAACTATTGATTCAGCTGAAGCCATTAAAAAATACGGCGTAGGTATCAAGTGTGCTACAATCACTCCTGATGAAGACCGTGTAAAAGAATTTAATCTGAAACAAATGTGGAAATCACCAAACGGAACCATCCGTAATATCTTAGATGGTACTGTTTTCCGTGAGCCAATTGTGATGAGCAATGTTCCCCGTTTAGTACCAAACTGGACTGCACCGATCTGTATCGGACGTCATGCTTTTGGTGACCAGTACCGTGCTACTGATTTAGTAACAAAAGGAAAAGGTAAACTTACACTGACATTTACTCCGGAAGACGGTGGTGAAGTTCAGTCATTTGATGTATATAACTTTAAAGGTGATGGTGTTGCTTTAGCCATGTACAACACTGACGAAAGTATCCGCGGTTTTGCACATGCTTGTTTTAACCAGGCATTAATCAAAAAATGGCCTTTATATTTATCTACAAAAAATACTATCCTTAAAAAATACGACGGCCGTTTCAAAGATATCTTCCAGGAGATTTATGAAAATGACTTCCTGGCTAAATTCAAAGAAGCAGGCATTACTTATGAGCACCGTTTGATCGATGACATGGTAGCTTCTGCTTTGAAATGGAATGGTAACTTTGTCTGGGCTTGTAAAAACTACGATGGAGACGTTCAGTCTGATACAGTTGCACAAGGATTTGGTTCATTAGGTTTAATGACTTCAGTATTAGTTACTCCAGATGGAAAAACTATGGAGGCTGAAGCAGCACATGGTACTGTGACTCGTCACTACCGTGATCATCAGGCAGGAAAACCAACTTCTACAAACCCGATTGCTTCTATCTTTGCATGGACAAGAGGATTAGAATTCCGTGGTGTATTAGATAATAATCAAGCATTAATTAAATTCTGTCATGCTTTAGAGCAAGTTTGTATTGAAACTGTTGAAAGCGGAAAAATGACTAAAGATTTAGCTGTTTGTATCCACGGTAATAAAGTAGAACATGGTAAACATTACTTATATACTGAAGAGTTTTTAGCTGCGATTGATGAAAACTTACAATCGAAACTGGCTTAATTAATAGCAGTAAATTTATTGAAGATGCCCCTCATTAGCAGGGGCATTTTTGTTTTAATTCTATGCTTTATGCACCTCAATAATTTAAAAACACCTGTTTACACAGCACTTTAAAAAAATATTTTTTCTGAAACATCCTTTTAACTAACTTGTTAACAAAACACTGAACCATTAATTATGAAAAAATATCTTTTATTACTAGGCACTGTACCTTTCATTCTATCTTGTAATTCTCAAACGAAAACAAATACAGCCAATTCAGATACGACAGGTACTGACACCACTAAAAATAATACTTTAAACCTGCCTGCTCCCAATACTGATGCGTCAAAGACAAAATTCAGTAAAGTAATAGGATGGCCGGATGGGAAAACACCTATCGCACCAGCAGGATTTACAGTGACTAAATTTGCAGAAAACATTAAGAGTCCAAGAAATATTTACATTGCCCCTAATGGTGATATATTAGTTGTACTTTCTAACTCTGAACGTAATACCAAAGAAAAAATAGCAAATGCCTTAAGTGGTAAAGATAAAGCAGAAGTCAGTGGTTTAAGTGCAAATACAGTTCTGCTATTCAGAGATAGCAATAATGATGGTAAATTTGATTTGCAAACTACTTTCTTATCAGGCCTTGATCAGCCATATGGCGTCTTGATTATTGATCATTCATTTTATGTAGCTAATACAGATGGTTTATATGTTTATCCTTATAAAACAGGTGACACTAAAATCACCTCAAAAGGCAAGAAAATTGTAGAATTACCAGCTGGCGGATATAATAATCACTGGACCAGGAATTTAATTACCAATGCTGATCATTCTAAAATCTATATTACTGTAGGCTCAGGAAGTAATGCAGGCGAGAATGGAATGGAACATGAAGTACGTCGTGCAAATATACTTGAGGTTAACCCTGATGGAACAGATGAAAAAATATATGCTGCCGGATTAAGAAATCCTGTAGGCATAGCCTGGGCTCCTGGTACAAATGTATTGTGGACAGCAGTGAACGAACGTGATGGTCTGGGAGATGACCTTGTGCCTGATTATATCACCAGTGTAAAACCAGGTGGTTTTTATGGCTGGCCATACTCTTACTACGGTCAGCATGAAGATCCAAGGTTAAAAGGCCAGCATCCTGAACTTGTTAAATCTGCTCTTGTTCCTGATATACCAGTTGGTTCTCATACAGCTTCTTTAGGATTAGCATTTTATACTGACAAAAAATTTCCCGAAAAATATCAGGGAGGTGCTTTTATAGGACAGCATGGTTCATGGAACAGATCAGAACTAGCAGGTTATAAAGTGGCTTTTGTACCATTTAAAAATGGTAAACAGACAGGAAAACCTGAAGATTTCTTAACAGGTTTTATTGCTGACGAAGCTAAAGGAAAAGTTTATGGCCGCCCCGTTGGAGTGGCAGTAGCTAATGACGGCGCTTTATTAGTAGCAGATGATGTAAGCAGCACCGTATGGAGAGTTGAAGCTAAATAAATGAAGCAAATCCTTACTCTTGCGCTACTAACGCTTACTTTAAACAGCTTTAGCCAGATTAAACAGGATACAACCAGGAAACTTGAAGAGGTTGTTATCCGACAATATTTATCTCCACAGCCCTTGTTAAGAACAACAGGGGCTGTGGCTGTTTTAAACAAGCAAGCACTGGAACGTCAACCTAACAGTTCATTGGTAGCTGCCCTGAATACCATATCAGGTGTGCGCATGGAAGAACGTTCACCAGGGAGTTACAGACTATCTATACGTGGCAGTTTGTTACGCTCTCCATTTGGGATCAGAAACATAAAGATATATATGGATGAATTCCCACTTACGGATGCTGGAGGCAGCAGTTATCTGAATGCACTTGATTTATCCGGGATAGGAAATATTCAAATTTTAAAAGGTCCGCAAAGCAGTCTTTATGGTGCAAACTCAGGAGGTGTAATATTGATAGCTCCAAATACTGCAGAAACAGATAGTACACAACTTGCTTTAAACCTTACAGGCGGGTCATTTGGCTTATTCCGTGCGCATATGAATTTAAATAAACGCTGGAAGAAATATAATTTTAGTCTCAATCAATCTTACCAGAGAAGCGACGGCTATCGTGACCATAGCGGGATGGAGCGCAAATATTTCCAGTTGCATCAAAAATGGGATTATTCCAATAAAGCACATCTAACCGCTCTCCTGTTTTATAGTGATTTACATTATGAAACTCCAGGTGGATTAACAGCTCCACAATATGAACTGAATCCAAAATCATCAAGGCCGGCAGCCGGTATAATCAGGAGTGCTGATGAGCAAAAATCTGGAATCTACAGTAAAACATTTTATGCTGGTCTGAAGAATAGCTGGCAAATCAATGCACAGTTTAAACATGTTCTTTCAGCCTTTACTTCTTATACAGATTTCAAAAATCCATTCATTACAAATTACGAACACAGAAAGGAATTCACATTTGGAATCCGTACATATGTGGAATACTTTAAAAAACTGGAAGATATTACCTGGAAGTTGAATTTAGGTCTGGAGGCATCCAAAACGGCTTCAAACATCATTAATACAGATAATAATTATGGAATGCCTGGTACTTTGCAAGCTTCAGACAAGCTAAATGCAATAACAGATTTTAGTTATGCACATTTAAATGTGGATATCTTTCGCAAATTTTCACTTGAATTATCAGTCAGTGGTAACTTATACCAATATGGATATCAGAGCCGGGCACCTGTTGTTACTGCTAAAAAAAAACAAAGCATTGAATTGCAATTTATGCCAAGAGCTGCTCTCTCTTACTTACTCACAAAAAATCTATCCTTACGCGCTTCCCTGAGCAGAGGATATTCTCCACCTACCCTTACAGAAATCAGGGCATCAGATAATGTAATTAATATTAATTTGCAACCAGAGAGCGGTTGGAACTATGAAACAGGTTTCAGATATCAGTCAGAAAATAAAAGAATAACACTAGACCTGAATGGTTTTTATTATCAGCTGAAAAATGCAATTGTCAGAAGATTAAATGAAAACGCTACAGAATATTTCATCAATGCAGGCGGGACAAAACAATGGGGACTGGAAACTTCCATTTCAGCTATCGTGATTAAACCCAATACATCTTCAGCTATAAGATCTTTATCAATCAATAGTGCCTATACCTTAAGTCGTTTTAAATTTAGTAATTATATGGATCGCACCTTAGATTTATCAGGTAAAGATCTGACAGGTGTACCTAAAAATATCATTGTTACTTCCATAGATATCCAATTGCCAAAGGGGTTCTACATTTTTCTGCAACATAATTATACTTCAAAAATTCCATTAACAGATGCTAATACCGTATATGCTAAAGATTACCATCTTATTCAGAGTAAAATAGGCTGTAAAGAAATATCTATTGCAAAATTACCCATAGAGATTTTTACAGGAGCAGATAACCTGCTCAATCAAAAGTATAGTCTTGGTAACGATCTGAATGCTGCCGGAGGAAAATATTTCAATGCTGCTGCCACCAGAAACGTCTATGCCGGTTTAAATATTCACTTTTAAGACCTTTAAAAGAATCAAATTCCCTCCAGTTCTCATACACGGAGGAAATTTGATTATAAATCATACTTATCGATTACTTCCAGGTTATGAATCACAATTTCAGTAGTGTACCGCTGATCTCCATTTTTATCCATGTAAGTCTGCGCACTTAACTTTCCCTCCACCCGCAATGCTGAACCTTTTCTGACTAGGCTCTCTACCAGATCTACTTTCTGGTTCCAGAAAATCAGATTAAACCACTGGGTCTGATCCACTGCCTCTCCTAAACTATTTTTATAAAACTCATGCACACCCAGACTCAGTCTGGCCATTTTTTTTCCTGTTGCGAAATTAACAATTACCGGGTCTGCAGCCGCATAACCCGTTAAACGCACGCTGTTTCTTACTCTGTCCATCTTTCTTTTATTATATAAATTCCATTTTGTAATACACTATAAAACAAATTTTACAGCATCAGTAAAAGCAAAGATGAAAAGAGAATAATTATTAATCGTTCATTAAACGTATATAATCGGCTAAATAAAACTTAAAAGAATAAATACTTAACCAAAAGTTAAGTAAAACTAATTACTTTAACCTGATGAAATATTGCCAGGATTGCGGAACCATTCTCAAAGGACGTACAGATAAAAAGTTTTGTGATGACCATTGCCGGTGTCATTATAACAATGCAGTCAACAGAGATCGTGATATAAATTTTAAACAGATCAATAGTATATTGAAAAAAAACTCAGGTATCCTCGAAAAACTTATTCAACAGGGGATTAAAATCACCACGTTTCCTCTGCTTTCAGCAACTGGTTTCAATTTTAGCTTTTTTACACATCAGTTATACGAACAAAATGGAGAAATCTGTATTTGCTGCTATAATTATGGCTATAAAAAAATAAATCAAGAAGAATTAGCTATAAAACAAGTCCCTCATTTACTGCACAATAAACAAAATAAGTATTTCGGTCCCTAAATATTGAAATTCGAATGACAGGTTATTTCAATGATAATACCTCAATATCGTTTAGGTTTAGTACTTTGGCTTATCAATCAATTTAGACCTAACCTTTAATGAGTTTTTTAACCGCAGAATGGAGAAAATTAGCTATTGCTAATTATGCCATCGATCAAGAGATCCTACGTCCTTACTTACCAGCAGGTACAGAGCTGGACATTTGGAATGATACCTGTTACGTGAGTTTAATAGGCTTCCTTTTTAAAAACACTAAATTATTAGGATTCAGCATTCCTTTTCATGCAAATTTTGAAGAAGTAAACCTGCGTTTCTATGTGAAGTATAAAGATGGCGACACCATTAAACGGGGCGTAGTCTTTATTAAGGAAATAGTACCTAAGTTTGCACTTTCTGTAGTAGCCAATACTGTTTACCATGAACATTATGAAACTATGCCAATGACACACCGCTGGTCAGAAACAGAAGATGAAAGAGAAGTGGAATATAGCTGGAGATGCAAGAGTGAATGGCAGGTTTTTTCGGTAAAGGCGAATAAATCCTTATCAGAAATTTTACCTGACAGTGAAGCAGAATTTATTACCGGCCATTACTGGGGCTATACCAGATGTAATGATACTCAAACTAATGAATACGAAGTAAAACACCCTAGATGGGCACAATATAAAGTAAAAGATTTTAAGATTGCCGTAGATTTTGCACATACCTATGGGCAGGAATTTGATTGTTTAAACCGTCAGCAACCTATATCAGTAATGCTGGCAGAAGGTTCAGACATATCAGTTGAAGGCAAAAAAGCGATTCAGGGCTAAAAACCTGTTTAAATATTTATGATCAGTACATCAGACCTTCAATTGTTGCCAGACAACAAAAAACTACAATCCGCATGCAAAGCTATGGCTGTATTAGATGCCATACTTTGTCAGGACTGGACGTACCGTTATTACTCTTATAACAGCCAGTGGAGTGATGGAGAAGAATTTTTTGAAATGCGAAATGGAGAGGGCGATCAGTTACTGGTCTTATTCAGAAATGAAGGTGCTGTAATTAATGGTTATTTCTCAGAAGCCGAACAAGGAGAGAAAACTCAGCTAACTAATCAGCTGCCAGATGTTTTTCATGAATTTATCTTTGGAGAACCAGTAAATTCTGCCGGCACTACATTTTCAGTATGGCAGCTAAATGGCCAGCGATGGACAACAGGAGTTTCTGCTGATCATGATGACCATTCTGCAGAATTGCTTAGTCCACTGGATGGAGAACCTGCTACTTATACTAAATGGGCATCAGATTATTTTAAAGGAAGTTATATAGAAAGTGGAATTCCTTTGGATACGGTAACCCGGATTTTCAATCACGAACCACTAACTAAAGAAATGGTTTTTTCAATTGTAAGCGAATTGGAAGACTGGGACCAGCTTATTGAAGATCTGATAGAAATTTCATATCCGTATCATATAAATCTGTAAACCATACAATTGGCTTCAACAATCCTATCTTTGCGGCCATTATGAAATTACTAAAGCTAATTACCAACACAAAAATAAGTCTGATCACACTCTGCCTGGGTGGCATTAGTCTGGGAATGACAGAATTTATGATGATGGGGGTATTGCCCGATGTAGCCAGGACCCTCAGCATCAGTATTCCTTCTGCAGG
>Ga0247807_10002176_pt1 | contig 10928 bp, 4 predicted proteins | sample UWRJL074202C1_FD_179931 | JGI IMG/M metagenome (GOLD analysis project Ga0247807, IMG submission 179931) | Plant litter microbial communities from Arlington Agricultural Research Station in Wisconsin, United States - UWRJ-L074-202C-1 | ecosystem: Environmental > Terrestrial > Plant litter >...
CTCAGTGCCTTCGGCGTGTCTGTTCTATAAAAGAATTGGGCGACACCGAAACGACTTATACAGAAGTTAACTTGCAGAGTTGGAGTTCTGCATATGAGGGTAATGGTTTTTACCGACTTCAAGGAATGGTATTGAAGCAGTGAACCTATTAGAAAAGTCTATATTTCATTGTGTTTCCTTTCACATACACACAAAAAGGCTAGGCATAACTTACGGCCTTATTATTAAAAAGTTTAATATGATATTATGGTTCAACATAGTCTGTCTTAATAAAAACCATAATGCACTGAGTTCCATAAGCATGAGAAAAGCCGCCCAAAAGCAATTAGAGAGTCATATGTATCATAATGTCTACTATGTCTGAGTAACACTGTGTTAAGTCAATGCGTATAACTTACAACGCAATGCGGAGGTAACAACTGCGTAGTTACATTGGTTTTACAGAGGGATATATAGTTCGGAAGAGTTCTTGATACCGTTCCCAAATGTTGGAATCCCGATGCGCCAGAGAAATGTTGTACGGAGAGGAGTGCACGAAGAAATAAGCACAATGACATCTATAGTAGCTATGGATGCAGTATCACTAGGCGTAAGACATGAGACATATATAGCGATCCAGCGCTGGATCACATGACCTGCTTTGACTCTTATTTACTCTTTTGTCGTTTAATAGATTTCCTTTGTCGTTGAGTTCATGTGGGATAATGAAAAGGCAGACAAATATGTTACAGCAGACTAAATCCCCAGGCTTGAGCTTAGATTTCATTTGCGATCATGTCCAATTTCTCTCCCGCATCCAAACACATCCCACTCCAAATTGACAATAACTCCGTATTCCGAAAAGGTTGGTAGAGCGAAATTTCTCGTATTATGAATGAGCATTCGAGCACCATTCTTGTAGAATTTGAAGTCTTTCAGTGAGTTTGTAATAAGCTACCCTCTGATAATTGGAAATATCCTATCATCGGCATATGATCACAGGACACTTGCCGCCTTTGGCGACATAGGAGGCTACCTCCTAGAGGTACTATAATTTACCAGGCCATTAATCAAACCAAAAACTCGAGCACTAGTGTTTCTTGCCACTGCTATTTGCTAATCATGAATAATAATTCAGAGAAACAGCGTCATTGGTTTGTTTTGTGCCATATCAATGAAGATGTTGTGGCTCAATTTGGACGTTTCTAAGACATGTTGACAGAAGACCCCAGTAGGACCGAGATTTTATTTTTGAGAACGTCACCGATGATAACAAGAAGCTGGAGAAACCTTTATATATATTCCAGGTTTCAGCAGGAAGCATTCATAATTGCATTCATCATTGGCACCACACACCTTAATAAGGAAAAGATCTGGAGTACTACATATCAGTTGACCGGACTTTGAATCACAGCCCTAAGGGAAAAAGAGGTTTCTGGAAGATCGCATTGTTTCACTCTTGTAATCAGCACAGTCACAGTCAATCGCATGAGGTAGACTCAGTCTCGAGCATGAGCATCTAGAGGCTCTAAATCTCGGCTTGAATAAGGGAAGCCTTGCTTCGAGGGTACCTGTGCAGTAAATGAGGACACGGAGGATGGATGAAATGATTGGAGAGACAAGCAGCTGGTCTTTTGGCCAACGATTCACAAGTAAAACGCAAATTCACGAAAGTCCTGGCGATTAACTTGGCCAGAGGAAGTGTTTGCCAAGAAGTTTTGACAGAGTTGAAAGTTGGCATAGGAAAGAAAGGGAGATCAAGTAACGCGAGCTACGCTGTCCTTTCCTGCCAACCCCACGACGATGGCCTGCAACTCTTGCAGTTCGTTTGTCATTATTGTCCTTTTCGTCAGAGGTTTTGTTGTTTTATTTATGCTTCAACTTGACTAGTCTTAATGTGAAAGCAATACTTAACTATGGCTTGATACGCAGACGCTTTTTTGAGCTGAAGATCTTATTAGATAGCTATATAAATGTGATATATTCACTCCAGTTTTTAGGAGATAACTCACAGTAATAAATTATAAAATCATCGCTAATCAATATAGGTTTCATGAATATTTGAAGATCGTGTCGAGCTCCTCGTACTAGAGATTTCTAGTATGATACATGAGTTTTTTAGATCCACCTGTGGATAGCTAGCTTCGAAAGGGTGATATTTCCAGATTTTGACTCAATTAGATATGTTGCCCCAGATCAAACTATATGTTACCCTTGAAGTGAAGGTTTTCTCAACCATTACAAGTGCCAAGTTTTGAGGCTGGGATAAGCATTCACTAAATCCTTAGTCAGATAAATCAAGCCTTTCCTCCACAGAAGAAGCTTTCCCATGTTGGATTTCATGAGAAGATTTTCAGGTAACACTTAAGATGTTGATGAATAGTGGCTGTAATGTTTATACGGATGAAAAAAGCGTTTCAAATAAAATAGTGTTCTTATGATTTGACCAGGAGACTACGACTCCCTCAGAAATACAGAACTATGGAACCTTACGAACAACTACACGAGATGCGATATGCCGCAAATGAGTCCACAGTATAGCACTCATACCACCCTAGCACCTTGTGACGATTGCGAGCTCCTGTTCAAGCTTACGTTGGATTTCGTCGTATTACAAACCTATTTATCTTTGTTGGACGGATCTTCTCTCGTAACAGTTTATCATTGAAGATTACCGATCACTTAACGGGTTGTCAGCCTTACAAACCCAGCTGCTGCATCCTATGTTCAATGAATTTCCTTGATACTTCACATATAACCTATAGCTGTAGGCCTTCAGGCAACTACAAATGACACAACGCTTCCACTGGTTGTGAATCTTTTCCTAAGATCTTTGATAGAATAATCCGAAATTCAAAACTTTCCGTGAGAGATTTTTGACTGGTCTGATGGTTATGGCTCTCTACCTGCAGCAGGCAGCCATGCCGATATGCTGATGCTGACGATGCAGAATATGGCACTCATCTGCTGACATGCTGACTGCGGCGCTAGAATAATATCTAATCAACTATCATTGTACCAATAGGAAATGGGTAGTCCACATCCTGACTGATACAAATGATACAATCCAAGCATCACGGGATTCGGACAATGGGCGAAAAGAGCTCGTAACTAGCCGCGTAAGGAGCGGTATTTATCTACCAAGATCTTAAAATACTCCTCGTATGACTAACGTATTGGAGGCTATACTGATCAGCGAATTCATCTCAGCTGATTTTAAATATGAAAGGATATAAAGAGATCCTGGAATCCTGCTTGCTCGTGTCTATCCTAGCTCCGACATTACATCGATTAAACTCATTACTAACTCATCGCTCTTGTACGTGCCCAGATATTTATTATCAGGGTGAATAGTTGACACTTTGAACCAAAGAAAGACCAAATTATGGCCCCGACAACAGCTCCAGCTTTAAAACTTCCAACTGATTTCCAGCTCAGATCTGTTGATGATAAACTTGGCTCTAGGCCACCACCTGGCGAAGCTCCAAACCCACTTGATAGAAGTGATAGTTCCGATGTACCGCCATTAGGAGTTTTATCAAGTTTCCAAGGGACATTCCAAGGAAAAGGCCTCAACCTCATCTTCCGTCCAAACAATATTCCACCAACACAAACAAACTTTCCGAACCCTGTCGCCGGCCCTCCTATACCACAAGCACCTAATGAGAACGTTCTTGAAATAAACCTCACCTCGGAAACCCTAACTTTCTCTAGTCCTCTTGGTAGCGTGCCTAATCGTGGTCTACAACAGCAGAATGACATTTTCCTGAACGGTGTACCTTATGTGCAATCCATCAACGACGGTACGTATTTTTTTTTATACAAGCCTATGCCTACGAATGCTTAGAGCCTTAAAGATATCCTAGACACTTTTAATCTATTCTGAAAGTACCTCTTGCTCCTTATTTGTCGGATAAATAATAGTTCAATATGACACTAATATGCTACAGTGACCAACACAAAGACTGGCGACGCTGATGGACCACCCATTCCAATTCACTTCGAGCCTGGACTATGGATGCATGTTCCTGCCACAACTACAGATCCAGTAATAGGCGACTCACTAGTCCGTATGGCTTCCATACCTCATGGTACAACGATCAACGCACAGTGCTTAGCACCGATGGATTCCATTTTAGGCGCGCCACAATTCCAGCCAGTAGACATTACACCTTTTGTCATTAACAACACAAATAACAAGATACCTTTCGCTGCCCAGACAGCAACGCAGGTTGACACACCCCGTCTTCCACAAGATCTCACAGACTTTATCGCCAAGGGCACAATCACGCAGGACATCCTAAATGATCCAAATACAGTTTTAAGCAACGCTATAGTCGGACAAGATATTACAAGTTTCTTTGTCTTCACCGTCTCTACTACACCTATAGGTAACGAGCTAGGTGGTGGAACTGCGAACATTGCGTTCTTGCAAGGCGCTACTATAGCTGCAGAAGGGCAGACACAGACAGGCCCTAATGCAAACGCGGCTGCTATGCAAGCTACGTTCTGGATTGAGACGGTGCAGTACAATATCACGGTTCCGCCATTCAAACCTGGACAGGTAGGAACTTCTAGCATGGCAAGATTTCTTTTTAGAATACTGATTTTGTAATACACTCAGGCTCCATTGCTAATTTCACCTCCCCCAAATGTGCCCAACGCACCCGTGCCGGTCTTCGAAGTTAGTCCGCCAAAGGAGATCACTGCTGATACCACGATCAGAGTTACATCGACACAGATACAGTACTCTCAGCAGGTTCAGTTGAACTTTGCGGGTCTTACTTGGCCGCATGTTTCAGTTGCCACCTTGGTTCCTCAAGCGCCTCAGGTAGTCCCAGCCTCAGCCTTTGCCTTATAAATAATGCAAAGAACCTCGCTGTAAAATCATAAGGGGGACAAGAAGATGTTTAACATATTTATGCAGTATTTTGCTTATCTTTTTGGATCCTCAAAATGGTGGGTACTCGGTAATATTGCTGGAGTAAAACTTTCCTCAAATGTTTCTCTGCAGGATTTGTTTGGGCCAGATCTTGTGTACAATCACTAGTCTTTTAGTTAAGCCTCTCTGCTGCGTCTTTTTGCTCTTGAAAGAAACTTAAGCCAGATAATGGATCTACTATACCTTTTGTCCGCCTTGAAAAATCTAAATATTGGCAGTGTATTGCAGTTGTACTGAATTCGATGATTTAGATACCGCCAAGGATATCCATAAAATTGTGAGGCCAGGTTCCGCAAATGTATCAAAGCTTCCAGGGTACTTCTTTTAAATTGCCATCAACATATTGGCTTTAATCAGAAAAATCAACCTTGTATTTTGCTAGTATATTATAAAGACATAGTGCCTATACTATGGTGAATGATCCGCTTGTAAATTGGCAGACTCCCTTACTATTTTATGTCTAGCATATTGCCTACACCATTCTTTAGACTGTGTTTCATTCGCTACTTCCCTTTGTATCTGCTAAGAGATAACTGATGTTCCTTCTTCCTTCTTGCTTCAGTCGTGCATCCCAATCATCTGTCGTATCTGTAACAATCCAGTTATATGGCTGGTCATATCACTCTAAATCTGAACGACAATCGTGACCCTCTACAGAATACTTGCCTATCCATGAATTAAGAAGTAGGGGAGCCATGATCTCAGAGAACCCAAAAATGGAATTATTGGTGCAAATATCCCTACGCAGGGTATAATTTGATATATCAAAACTGCAAAATTTGATTGGTGGAGTTTGAAAAAGGACCCCCCTTTTTGCAGAACTTACAAATTAAAGTTTGAAATTGGTTCAAATAGATCAACACTGGCGAAGCTGCAAGGTCATTAGGTAGGAACAAATGATCTAGTCCCCTTGCAGACTTACAAAGTTCCAGCTGTCCTGAATTGTGTTTCTTCCGACTTATCACTCTGAATGTGTTCTAAAGCTCATTAATAATGTCATCCATAAATCTCAACTCCCATAAAATCACAAAAGCTAATCGCAGAAGTCCCTGTTCAAGTTAACTCGCCACCTAATTTCAGCTGTGTTTGGCGGGCCAATGTGACAACAGAAGAGCGATGGTTATGCATTATCAGCTAAACTCATGAATTGCATTCGGATTACCTTTTGCTTTTTTCTCAGTCATTATAGGAGAAGAGGTTTAGAATCACCGTATTATGATGTGAGCTACTAGAAATGGGTTTCACGATGGCAATATGATCGGTCCCTAAATTGCGCTCATGTCAAATGAAAAGCTCTTGTCTTCAAGAATCTTAAACTTATGAAAGAGATGCTCTAGATCGATAGAGCATCCACCCAAAAGTCATGCTCAAAACGACGACATAGACATTTTCCTGAGTTACAGATACGTCACTCGACCGGCATGCTTACAAATCCGGCCCCTTGATGTCGATCCCCCACCGTTGGGACATTCTTATAGATGAACATAGCCGCAAGATCTGTTATCAAATAACATGCGCATTTAATTCCTGTTCAGTGGTTTCTTCTCTCTATAGGACAGTTTCTGTTGGACGGCATGTTATCACCGCAGGAGATGTCGCTTGATAAGATAAACTCTGGAGGCTATATTCCACTGTCCAATAAATCAGCTCCTACAGTTCCAGTTCATCGCAAACCTATATGGCGACACGCCATTCTTGGAGCATTAGGCTTCGCCGCATTGACTATTCTGACTCTCTTCCATGGCTCAAGGTCTACACCAATGACTCTATTGGCAGCCAACGGCGCCAGCATCAAAGACCGATGTGCACAGGCTGATGTTCTCATTCCCAACAACACCTCTCCAGCCCTAGATGCAATTTTGCCAGAAATTGCATCCGGGGTGTACAGGAAGCTCTCTATCGATTACCTCTCTGGAGCAGTGCAGATACCTACAATTACTCATGATAATATGGGCGTTCCCGGTAAAGATGAACGTTTTGAAATATTCTACAAGTTTGCACGATATCTAGAAAAGACATTCCCTTTGACACATGATGTCCTCGCGTTAGACAAAGTCAATACCCATGGTCTTGTCTACACATGGAAGGGGAGCGATGGTTCACTCAAACCTACTCTACTGATGGCTCATCAAGATGTAGTTCCAGTCCCCGCACAAACAATTCCAACCTGGACTCATCCACCATTCGCAGGAGTGTTCGACGGCACCTACATCTGGGGTCGTGGCTCTTCGGACTGCAAAAACCAGCTTATTGCTATCCTTGAAAGTGTTGAACTACTACTCAAAGCTGATTTCAAGCCAAGGAGAACAGTCATTCTCTCCTTTGGATTTGACGAAGAGGTAGGAGGTTTACAAGGCGCGGGACATCTCGCCCCTCTTATCCTAGAGAGATATGGCAAAGACTCTATTGCTGTTATTATTGATGAAGGAATGAAAATGCAGGAGTTATGGGGAGCATTGGTTGCGCAGCCAGGAGTAGCCGAAAAAGGTGCTGTCGATATAAAGATTGTTATTCGAATGCCCGGAGGCCATTCATCAGTTCCGCCACCTCACACCAGCATAGGGGTGCTAAGTGAGTTGATTCAACTGATTGAAACGAGCACATATCCTACATATCTAGATGCGTTAAACCCATACTATAGTACAATTTTGTGCGGTGCAGTCTATGCCCCAGATTTCCCACCAAACCTTCGAAAACTTCTCGTTCGCCGTTCTCACTCAAAGCAATCTGACAGTGTTTCATGCATGGGGAAAGATCACCTAGCTGAAGAGGCCGCCAAGGAATCCTTGTTTCACAAGTATCTCATGACTACTTCCATCGCCGTGGATGTCATCTCAGGGGGTGAAAAGAGTAATGCCCTGCCAGAAGAAGCTACCGTTGTCATAAACCACCGCGTCAATATTGGTGACTCTGTGTCACTTGTTAAGTCCAAGATTCGGGAGCTTGCTAAACAAGTTGCAACTAAATACAATCTCACTCTACATGCATACGATAATATTACCGAGTCTTCGTCAATAATGCTCTCTGCACCACAACATCTAGACACAGCACCAGTTACACCATCTATCATAGATCCTATTAGTGCCTGGAGTGTCTTATCTGGAACTACCCGAGCCCAGTATGGTACCGGGGTGATAATGACACCGGGGCTTATGACTGGGAATACAGATACAAGATTTTATTGGGACTTGACTAGAGATATATTCAGATACGGGCCTGGTTTTGACGGTGATGGGGATGGCGTTATGGGTGGAATTCATACTGTGAATGAGAGAGTCAGTATCAAGGACCATATTGAGACAATCAAGTGGTTTGTGCAATTTATTCGGAACATGGACGAAGCTAGATTAGCTTGATTAGATCTTGTAGCTAGAACGATTTCATCAGTAGGCAAGGGTTGTAAGACGTTTCGGCTTTTCCAACACTCAAACTTCATCATTACCATGATGCGCGTTGTCTAACATTCTCTACCAGCTGCTGGGCGGTGTAGAACTACTCGCAAGTTTCGTTATTAGCCAACTAATGTAGACCTATCTCACCACATAGTTCATATATGCAATCAAGTTATTTCTAGAAGTATTAATTAGTTTGTAGCTTGAATATAACCTTACAGAGCAGTGCATTTCTTTATTCCTTTTTACCAATCATTACTGCAGCAGAGATCATACTCTCCTTGTTAATGCGGGGGGCTGAAGCTGATTGGTAAACAATTTGAGTCACTAATTCCTTTTAATTTCATCAAGTCCCAAAGACGATACATTAAATTTGATAATTCTCCGGCTGTCATATCTACTAATACATATGATTCTGGGCTCTATACTGCGAACTACAGACGCATGGCTCCTGCCTAGAAGTGGTAACGTACCTATTTGAGCTTTACCATCAAGCGTGATAATAGCTCTTCCAATCTCCTTCGCACTGCCTTGATAGCGTATGTTTAAAATGCACATTTATAGGCTTAGGTATAAAGCCTTTACTAGAGTTTAGTCAGAGGTTGCAAGAACCCTTAGGAATTGGATTTTATTCCCGGTTAATCTACACACTACATTGCAAAATTTACTGGAAATGTTTATAATAGTGCTCCACTCTGCTTTTCCAGGGCCAAATTTGAAGTGCTAAAGGAACTAGCGGCAAAAATGATTTGTACCAGATGCCTCCTCCAAAATCATTATTCAATTTGAGTAGGCTATCAGAGAGGTTCACAGGTTTGCTTTTCCCATTTCCGTGTATATCACAAACATTAAAAAGTCAACGTAGGCTACCAATGACTACAATCATTTTAACATGGACATCCATGTCAAAGGTAGAGCCTCGGCCCTTTCAGCTCGCCGTTGGCCACTTATCGAGTATAACAGCTTCACCGGTAAGTATAAGGGTTTTCGTCATTTGTGTAGGCTCGTCCAACAAGAGGGTGTAGTTTCCTGGATATAAAACAGTATTGCCCTTTTCATCGTGCCTTGCCAAGCTGCCTAGAGTCCATTGTAAGTTGGCAGTACTTGTTTGACCGGCGGTGACGTTGTGGAGGCGGCCATACGCAGCAAGTGTCTTGATCGGGTAAGGTTTTGGCCCTGCCTCGCTTGCCACGAAAACAAGGGCAACGAAGTCGGAATTTCGGTTCCCTGTATTAGAGACACTTAGTGGGAGTGGCTGGAGAGCACACGTATCTAGATATTGTTTTTTACAATCAGCTAGAAGTGTCTGGATAGAGAATTCATTTGGGTAGCTTCCTACGCCTGCCTCGAATGTGGTATAATGCAAACCAAACCCAAATGACTGTGCCGGTGTTGGATACCACCTGTATGTACGGCCTGGACTAGAAGTGCCAGGACGTAGGTTCATATCCGTCATTGCTAATTTCGTATAATTCGTAGGATACTGTGTGACAGGAAGACGACCTGCTGGGCTCTTCAATCCACTGATAAGCTGCATAACTCCGGTTCCACCTTCCTGTCCCGGCCAGCTGGCCCAGAGAACTCCAGATACACCTTTGTTGTTAAGTATTGGTGTGTTATCAAGTTGGTCACCTTCTTGCACGATCACAAGCGGCTTCCCGAGTGCTACAATTTTGTTGAGTAAAGCAAGTTGGGCACCAGGCCATTCTAATGAGGTTCGGTCAACCCCTTCGGCTGCTGCAGACGTATCTTGACCGCCAAAATAGAGAATATAGTCAGATTTTGAAGCCGCGGAAAGGGCATTAGCGGTCCAGTTATCTTGAGCATTTGTGGTTTGCAAAATAGGACCAGTAGCGTAGTTGACGGTGAGACCCATCTGTTGAGCAGCATAAACAGGTGTGCGTAGATAAGGTGCTTTTCCACTATATCCGCCCTGTAATTTGTTTGCATCGTTTGCCCAGAACCCGATCATTGCCACTTTAGTGCCTGGAACTAGATTCAAAGGAAGTGCACCATTATTCTTTAGCATGACTATACCATCAACTGTAGTTCGAAGAGCTAGCTCTTGTGCTTTGGGTGTATTAACGTCAGACCAGGCTAGTGAGGCATATTGAGCTTTGGATCCATCAAAGTATCCAGCTCTGACAAGCCCTTCATACAAGCGCCGCAAAGCGCGATCCACCGTAGACTCTGTAAGCTGTTTGCTTTGCCATGCCCCTGGTATATCCGAAGACGAGCTATACTCACAGCTGCTATCCATGCCAGCATTGAAAGTGATTGCAGTACCAGCAGCATTGGTAGATGCATAGTGATGATTTAAGGAAACATCTAGAACTGCCTCACAGTCACTTGTGATGTACTGATTATGATTTGTCCAATTCCAGTGCTCCCGAAGGATTGTTTGTAGAAGATACTTGTTGGCACAGGCGGGAACTCCGTTGACGCTGTTATAGGAACACATGAAAGACCCCACTTTGGAATCTCTCGCACATTGCTGAAACGGTTGAAGATAGTACTCGGCCAGATCCTGTGGTGTGATTTTCGCATCAAAATCATGTCGAGTTACGCCACCCCAGGATTCAAGATCATTCCCTGCGTAGTGCTTGCAGGTAGCA
>Ga0247807_10002177_pt1 | contig 10924 bp, 9 predicted proteins | sample UWRJL074202C1_FD_179931 | JGI IMG/M metagenome (GOLD analysis project Ga0247807, IMG submission 179931) | Plant litter microbial communities from Arlington Agricultural Research Station in Wisconsin, United States - UWRJ-L074-202C-1 | ecosystem: Environmental > Terrestrial > Plant litter >...
CTAGACAGGGACATGAACGATTTGCAGAATATAATAGACAATACGACTGCAGAAGGGGTTATCGTGTATGATCCCGCAACTGACACGGTATTAGGTTCAAAGAATATTGAAAAGACCTATTCGTTAGCATCACTGACTAAAATAGTTACAGCAACCATTGCCTATGAAAAGGACAAAACACTATTAAATGAAATTCGGGAAATGATGAAGACTTCAAATAATGAAGAGGCTCAAAAAATTGCATATGCATTTGGTCCTGATGAAAATGCGCAGGCAGAGTACATGAATAATTTTACGAAAAGATTTGGCGAGTTCACCTTTAGAAATGTTTCTGGTTTGGATATAACAATATCGACAACAACAGACGAGCGCATTTCAGGGGCAGAAGCAAAGCCGATGGCTTTGGTTGGGTTTATAAAAGAATATTATTTGAAATATCCTGAAATTTTTGACCAGACCATTGTTCCAAAAGGCAACACGAATCTTATCGCTGATAACCTCAGCTTCTTGGCCGGAGGGAAGACCGGGTTTACGCTTTTGGCCGGAGGGAACCTTTTCGTGTCCGTACAGAAAGGCCTTGATCGTCAGATTTTCATAATCGTTCTAAATTCAACAGAAAAAAACAGATTTGTCGACGTTCAAAATATAGCTCGTTTCTTGGTACAATCAAGTATATGATATTATCTGCCTTGAAAATCCTGATACCGACACTGGTATCATTTATTGTTGGTATACTAATAACCTCTCCTTTGACGGATTTCATGTATAAGCATAAGATGTGGAAAAAGAAATCACGAAGCACTGCAAACACAGACGCCATCTCTGCAGATTTCAAGAAGATTCATAATGAGCAGGAAGAGTGTAATACTCCACGTGTTGGAGGAATAATCGTGTGGGTTTCTATATTGCTGACCGTTATTATTACATTTATATTTCAATACATTGCCAAAGATTTTATTAGTTATGACCATGTCGTGGCACATGATATCTTGGACAAGATTAATTTCTTTTCACGAAATCAAACAGCGCTTCTTATTGCCGCTTTGGTAACTGGATCGCTTTTTGGATTGATCGATGACTTGCTGCAGATATATGGAAAAGAATTAAAGCTAGGGGATGGAATATCGCGAAAGACGAGAATATTTTTCGTTATCTTGATTTCTGCTATTGGCGCCTACTGGTTTTATGGAAAATTGGGAATGAACTCGGTCCATATTCCATTCGGCCCCGACCTGTATCTTGGATTTGGTTTCGTATTTTTGTTCCTGTTTGTGAGTCTGGCTATTTTCTCTGGGGGAATTATTGATGGAATTGACGGGTTGGCTGCAGGAGTGCTGATACCGGCTTTTATGGCCTATACGCTGATCGCATTTGCCAATACTCAATATGACTTGGCCGCATTGGGAGGTGCCATTATCGGAGGATTATTAGCCTTCCTGTGGTTCAATATACCGCCAGCACGATTTTATCTGGGGGAGACGGGAATGCTCGGGCTTACCATCGTATTGTCGATGTTTGCGTTCTTGACGAATGAAGTTATAGTTCTCGGCATTATCGCATTGCCACTTTTGGTTACATCGCTTTCTTCAAGTATTCAGATGTTTTCAAAGAAATATTTTCATAAGAAAATTTTCCGCGTAGCACCATTGCATCACCATTTCCAAGCGATAGGCTGGTCATCACCAAGAGTTACAATGAGGTATTGGATTATCTCAATCATTTGTTCAGTGAGTGGGGTAATTTTGGCCCTTCTTAGTTAATAAAATTTATCCCCTCCATTCCGTTTCAGTCCTCGGTCCTTTGTCTAGGACAAAAGACCTGCGAAGAAACTCATTTCAGGGATAAATTTTAGAAGCATTCGTGGTAATATAATGTACAACATGTTCAACAATCTCCTTAAGAAATTAAAAAAAAATAGAAACAAAAAATCAAAAACCTTGGCTAAAATCGAATATGGTATCGATAAGCCATTTTTGATCATTACATTTATTTTGATTGCTTCAGGTTTGGTTATTTTTTCTTCAGCAATCATCATGCTTATCGGTACGGCGAGATATGACACGGTTCGTTTTAGCCAGTATGGGATTGGATTGTGCGGTGGACTGCTTTTAATGTTTATTTGTTATAAAATTCCTATCACGTTTTGGAGAAAGAATGCATTTTATATTTATGCAGCCAGCGTTATTGCAATGATCATGGTGTTCATTCCGGGGATTGGTGTAGCACACGGTGGTGCGCGTCGATGGGTTCAATTGTTTGGTATTGGATTTCAGCCGGCTGAGTTATATAAAATTGGGGCGATTCTATATATGTCATTGTGGTTTATGAGAGATTTCGGCAAGAAGCTCGATAATCATAAAAACTTCTTTAGCAGAACCATGCCGATGCTCATCATATTAGGAATCAGTGCTATCTTGTTTCTTTTGCAGCCTGATACGGATATCTTGGGGGTTATTTGTCTGTCGATTGTAATCATGTATTTGCTTGCCGGAGGGAATATGAAAGATATGGTTATTTTAGGCCTTATTGGGATGATAGCTCTTGCAGGTATCATATTTACCCGACCATATGTTATGAGAAGAGTTCAGATCTTTTTAGATCCAAGTCTCGATCCAACTGGTTCAGGATATCAATTCCAGCAATCGTTGATTGCTATCGGGTCAGGGGGAATTGCTGGGCGAGGATACGGACAAAGTATTCAAAAGTTTAAATACTTGCCTGAGCCCATCGGTGACTCAATCTTTGCGGTATCGTCTGAGGACTTTGGATTTATTGGATCAACATTCCTTATCGGGTTATATATCGTCTTTTTGATGCGTGGATTCAAACTTGCTAAAAAATCTTCCTCATACGGTTCATTGGTTATTGTCGGATTATTATGTTTGATTGTAATTCAGTCATTTGTAAACATGTCAGCCATGCTTGGAATGTTGCCTTTGTCGGGTACGCCACTTATTTTTGTCAGTCAAGGGGGAACGTCACTTTTGATATCGCTTATGTCGATCGGTATCATATTGTCTGCTTCGAAAGAGAAAAAAGTTCGAGTTGAGTAATTTTTATGCATAGCCAAACAATCATCGCCGGTGTATAATTGAAGCCATTATGAAAATCGTTATCACAGGAGGAGGAACAGGAGGCCATTTTTATCCACTACTTGCAGTTGTTGATGCATTGCTACAAGAATGCCGAGATCAGAAAGTGCTTGATCCACGAATCTATTATACGGGTCCGAATCCATATAACATGAAAGAGTTGTTTGATCGCGATATTAAGTTCGTTCGAATTCCAGCAGGAAAGAAAAGAATCAATCCAACAGGGATGGCTGTCATCAGCAATTTTTTTGACATATTCCGTATGGGGTTTGGCGTATGTATTGGTTTGGTTAAAATATTTACTATTTTTCCAGATGTTGTTTTTGCAAAAGGCGGATATACTGCATTTCCAACACTTTTTGCGGCACGGGTTTTGGGCATCCCTGTTATCATCCATGAATCTGATTCAGTTCCAGGAAGAGTGAATCTTTGGGCTGCAAAATTTGCTCGAAAAATTGCCGTATCATTTAAGGAATCAGCTGAATATTTTGATGCGAAAAAAACGGCATATACGGGACAGCCTGTACGCGACGAGCTGCTTGTTCCTCTTACGGTTGGGGCACATGAATATCTAGATTTGGATCCAAATTTGAAAACTATTTCAATATTGGGCGGATCATCGGGTGCTCGAAAAATAAATGATATGATCATCCAGGTATTGCCTGAGTTGGTTAAAACATATCAAGTGGTTCACCAGACAGGAAAAGCAAATTTTGAAATCGTAAAAGGAATGGCCAAGCTCTCTCTTGAAGGGGCGACAAATCCAAATCGATACAAGCCGATGGATTATCTAAACATGATGTCAATGAGAATGCTTGGAGGAATCTCAGATGTCATTATCTCAAGAGCGGGATCAGGAATTTTTGAAATAGCGGCCTGGGGAGTTCCCAGTATTTTGATTCCTATAACTGATTCAAACGGCGATCATCAACGAAAAAATGCCTTTAACTATTTGCGTTCAGGTGCATGTGAGGTTATCGAGGAATCTAACCTTTCAGGGCAAATCCTCTTGAATGAGCTTCATAGAATCCTTTCAAATCCACCATTACAAGACAAGATGAGGGCTAGCGCTAAGGCATTTTCAACACCAAATGCTGCAAAGACTATCGCACATGAGATATTGAATATTGCCTTGAGTCACGAGGTCTAGATTCGCTTGCGGTGTAATTTTTAGCATGGTATAGTTTATTGGTCGTTCTTTGCGGGATCCTCAAGGTTGAGGGTTCTTTGTAGAACATTACTACAGTAGAAAAAACAAGCTAGTGAAAAAAAAAGAAGAAGGTGCGTATGGTGTGTTGGTGGCTTTACTGCCTCAAGACTTCACATATCTGAAATGTCCGGCTGAACTGCCAGAAATCAGTATCGTAGCATATGCTACGGTGAAGACTCCAACGGGATTACGTTTGGCCTTGCAGGTCAAAAGCACTTCCACCTGCGTCTGCAACGGGAATTCCTATTACGATATGAATGAAACCATGTCGGAATTGGTTAGCGCCGGATTCAGGCATGTCCCAATTGGGATTTCAAGCGACTTGCCGTTGCACGAACTTCCGTCGAACACGATCGTGTTCCTCAGAAGTCACAATGACAATGGATTGGGAAATTATCTCCCATATGGCGACGGCGGTCACCGTCCGATTCCTATCGCGCGATATGGCCAAGTCAAGATTCCGACTAGTGAATCACTGACAGTCATAGTCGAGCACGATATTCCTGCTGGGATTTTCGAACTCGATGATGAAGAGGTTGCCGTGGCATCCTAATACTACCCCCGAAAAACACAATTCGTAACGGTCCACAAGACCGTAACAAAAACCAAAAAAAGGCCAGTCCCGTCCCAGGGCTGGCCATTTGTTTTGCCTAATTATCCACAGATTTGTGGATTTTTTCTTTTATATCGTTTGCACAAATGGAGGTGAGTGGTATATAATGGGTACAGGTGGGATAAAGTGTCATAACTTTAAAAATTATAAAAATTATGTTTATCGGCGAATTTACACACACATTGGATGACAAAAAAAGACTTTCGCTTCCATCTAAGTTCCGAAAAGAACTAGGAAAAAAAGTGATACTAACACACGGCCTCGACAACTGTTTGTTTATGTTTACATTGCCACAATGGAATAAATTGGCTGAGCAACTTGGAAATATGTCATTCACGAACGCTGACTCTCGTGGTTTTAACCGAATCATGTTGGGAGGTGCCGTGGAAACTGAAGTTGATACCGCGGGTAGAATTCTCATTCCAGATTTCTTAAGACAATACGCTGGTGTAACTGCATCAGAAGATAAAAAAGAGCCGACAAAGCTTGTCTTCACTGGAGTGCATACGCGTATTGAAATTTGGGAAGAGAAGAGGTGGAAATCATATAAAGAAAAAATCCTTAAACAAGCCGACAGTCTTGCTGCCAAGCTAAGTGAAATAGGCGCAATATAACCATATGATTAGACATATACCGGTATTAGCTGAGGAAATATACGAGCACCTTGTAATCAATAACCAAGAAGAATCTGAAGAGTATTACCATTTAGATTGTAATTTCGGTGACGGTGGCCATGTGGAATATTTTATAGATAATTTGATAACGCTTGATAGATATAAAAAAATCTTTATCTACGCGCTAGACCTTGATCAAGAGGCCATAGCTCGAGGTTCTGATTTTTTGAAAAAATATAAAGATAATCCAAAGATTTCAATACAAATAATTCAAGGCAACTTTGCCAATATTACAGATCTGATTCAAGGAATACCATTTAATACGATACTGTTCGACTTAGGATTGAGTACGTATCAGCTCAATGGTGCAGGAAGAGGATTCTCATTTAAGTTTGATGAAAAGCTTGATATGAGATTCTCAACGCTTCCGGCTGCTGAAGGCGAGCTGACGGCGTATGACATTATTAACTTCTGGTCTGTCGACAATATCTGCCTGATCTTGCGACAATATGCTGACGAAGGCTCAGCCTGGAGAATAGCCAATACGATCGCCGAGGTTAGGGAGAAAAAGCCGATAGAGACATCGGGAGAGTTGGCAGACATTATTCAGAATCAGGTATTTAAAGGCAAGAAACAGAAGATTCATCCGGCAACAAAAACATTTCAAGCAATTCGAATTGCAGTGAACGCAGAGTTGCAGGTCTTGGAAAAAGGATTGCAGGGGGCACTTGAGGTGTTGTCTGATAATGGTCAAATAGCCGTTATCAGCTATCACAGCTTGGAAGACGTTATCGTTAAGCAATATTTTAAAAAGCTTGAAGAGGATGGAATCGGAAAGCGTTTAAATAAAAAGATTATCATACCAACTGACGATGAGATCAAGTCAAACCCGAAATCTCGCAGTGCCAAACTTAGAATTTTTAAAAAAGAACCCAATGAAAAATAAAAAAAATAACAAATCAAAAAATATTTATACACTAGCTTTGGCGACAATGGTTATTATTTTAGTTTTTTCATACATCACATGCATTTATAAAACAGTTGTGCTTGCCTCTAATTCGGAAGTAAATAATAAAAAAATCAGCGTATTGACTGCGATTATAAATCAAAAAGAATTTGATTATATCGAGCAGGTATCAAGCATTGATTTGGATACGGCATTATCACTTGGATATCAAAAAAATACACAGGATCGAATCGCATATTTCAATATAAAAGATAACAACGAATTTGCTCGAAGATAATGCAAACTTTTGCCAAAAGGATTAGGATACTGTCCTTATTGTTCATTACGATTGCCGTGGTTTTGATCGGCAAATTATACGTGGTGCAGATCATGAATCATGAGAATTATCTGAATTTAGGTGATCGGCAATACATCAAGAAGAACTCGACGATAAATGATCGCGGGGATATTTACTTTACCAAAAAAGACGGAACATATATCGTAGCAGCTACGATGCAGGATGACTACACACTGTATATAAATCCGAAGTCATTTTATACCTTTGTAAAATCAGCAAAGAATACGGCCCAAAAATCAGAAGATCAGGTTCTTGCAGAGTTGAAGACTAAAGTGATCGATACACTTAAGCTCAATGCCGAAGGGGTTGAAGATTTGAATGTAAAAATTGCCAAGGTGAAGGATAGAAAAAATGACGTGTATTTTGAATTAAAAAAGGGATTAAACGATGAGCAGCAAAACAATATCAAGGCATTGAAGATGGAATTCTTGGGTCTTGGAAAGGAGAAGAAGAGATTCTATCCTGGAGATGAATTGGCATCAAACGTTATCGGAACACTCGGCTTTAAGGGAAATGAATATGCCGGACGATATGGGTTGGAAAAGCAATTTGAAAGTACACTGGCACGAGACAGCAAGGCGTACAGTAACTTCTTTGTTGATCTATTTTCTGGGGCCAAGAAAGTTATTTCCGATCGTGACAGCTTAAATGGGGATGTCTATACAACTATCGAGCCGATTGTTCAGAAGGAACTTGAAAAGAAGCTCATGGAAATAAACAATAAGCAGAGCTCTGATTTGACGGGAGCGATCGTCATGGACCCATACACTGGAGAGATAGTTGCTATGGCCAAGGTTCCGACATTTTCTCATGACGACAATAAGAACTATGATATTTCTGCATATAAGAATGACATGGTGGAGTCATCATACGAGATGGGATCCATTATCAAGCCGTTAACCATGTCTGTTGGAATCGATACCGATAAGGTTCACAAAGATTCAACCTATAACGATGCTGGGTTTATGAAAGTGCGAGATCGAACCATGTATAACTTTGATAAGAAAGCCCGCGGAAACATCACGATGCAGTTTGCATTGTCTCAATCGCTTAACACCGGATTTATTTACATCGCTCGTCTTGTTGGAAATGATACGATGACGAAATATTTTACGAGCTTCGGTATGAGGGATAAGACAAATATTGATTTGCCGAACGAGTCATCACCTTTGACAAATAACTTGGATAAGGGGGATGTGGAGCATGCGACGATATCATTCGGTCAAGGTATCGCCATGAGTCCGGTAGGAACGATACGGGCACTGGCTGTGATAGCCAATGGCGGACATGTAATCAGTCCTCATGTGGTAAGCAAGGTGAAGCATGAGATAGGGAATACCACCGTTACAAAAATAGAATCGCTTGAGGGTAAGAAGCCGGTGCTTAAGCCTGAAACCATTGATGAGATCAAATCAATGCTTGTAACAAACGTGGATACAACATTACTCAATGGTTCGAGAAAAAATCCTCGATACAGTATCGGAGCCAAGACCGGTACGGCCCAGATCGCTTCGGCATCGGGAGGGTATATTGACGGCAAGAACATTCACACCTTTATCGGATTTTTCCCAGCCTATCAGCCAAAATTCATCATATTCATGTACACGGTTGACCCGAAAGCCTCTCGCTATGCCTCTGAATCTCTGGCCAGCCCATTTCTTGATTTGACCGATTTTCTCATTCAATACTATGAGATTCCAGCAGACAGATAAATGGTATTTTCATGATACTTATGCTACTATAACATCTCTAAAATATATATAAAATTAAACATTAAACCAAAAAAATATGATCAAATCACACGGACGAAAGTCGAAAATAATTGCCAAAATTGCAGACAACAATGCAGCGCCTGAATACCTAAAGTCTCTTATCGAGGCTGGGGTGGACATCATGTGGCTTAACACGGCCCACCAAGGTGAGGAAGAGGCTATCAAGGTGGTTGAGGATATCAGAGCGGTATCAGACCAAAAAATGTCTATCATGCTTGATACAAAAGGACCTGAGACTCGAACAAAAGGAATTGAAACTCCATTTGAAATCAAGAAAGGGTCACATGTACTTTTCACAGGTGATTTGTCACAAGTTGGTGAAAATGTTATCGGTGTTGACTATCCAAATTTTCATAAAGAAATCCCTGTTGGAGAACTAATTAGTTATGACGATAACTCTATCTCATTTATCGTAGAAGAAGTTACAGAAAACGGACTAAAATGTATCGTTAAAAACGATGGTCTAATCAAAAGTAAAAAAAGTTTGAATGTTCCTAACGTGCATATCAACCTTCCTTCACTAACTCCAAAGGATGTTGGATTTATCCACTTCTGTGCTAAAAATAACATTGACTGGATTATCCACTCATTTGTTAGAAACGTACAAGATCTTAACGATATCAAGGAGATCCTAAAAGAGTACCCTGAATATAAAGGAAAGATTGTTGCTAAAATCGAAAACAGAGAAGGATTTGATAACAGAGACGAGATTCTAGATAACTGTGATGGACTTATGGTTGCCAGAGGTGACCTTATGGCCGAAGTTCCACTTGAAGAGCTTCCATACATGCAAAAGAAAATGGTAGAGTCTACTTTGAAAAAAGGTAAGTACTGTATCGTTGCAACTCAAGTTCTAAAGAACATGGTGAAAAATCCATCTCCAACAAGAGCTGAAGTATTGGATGTAGGAAACTCAGTATTGGATGGAACTCATGGTATCTCAATGTCAGACGAAACAGCTTTTGGAGACTATCCACTTGAAGCTACAAACGTGATGCATAGAATCATGAAATATACTGAAGATAAAAGAGATGAGCTTGTTCATTTTAAAGCAGAGCCAGTTTCAACACTACCTGAATTTGCATGGGCAAAAGAAGTTGTTGAAAAAGCAAAGTCTGAGAAAGTTACAGCTATCGTTACAAAGATCTCACTAGAGGCTAACAAAGCCCTTTCAGCATATCATCCAACTGCGGTGGTATATGCTGGAGCAGCCGATATCATGGACTTTAGAAACATGACTCTTGGATATGCACTTGTTCCAGTTCTTTCAGCAACAGGAACAGCTACAGAGCTAAAGAATTCTATTGGATTCGAAGCACATGACCGAGTTATGGTGTGTGAAGAGGTTGATGGAAAATTGACATACGTGATTGCGTAATCAATTTTAAGAAAAAAAGAGCTATCCTAGATAGCTCTTTTTTTTGTAGGATACTTTGTTTATTTCCTGCAGCAAGTTTCTTCGCAGGGCATTTGTCCTAGGGAAATGCCCGAAGACTGAAACCGAGCGAAAGGAGATAAACAACCTTGACCAATATGATATAATAGAAAAGTGCCAAACATCACATCATCAACAAAAAATAATAGCGCAGTTAAGTCACCCTATGTAGAAATGCATAATGGCGATTTGGTATTTATTGAAAATGAGACCGAGTACAACAATAAGTCACTTTCACATAAAGTCTACCCTCTTAAGGTGCGAGATCTTCCGTCTCAGGATAAGCCGAGAGAAAAGCTTTTGGACTTGGGCGTTAAGTCACTTAGCTTGGCGGAGTTGTTATCTATTGTATTGATGACGGGAACCAAGAAGGAAGATGTTTTGTCTATGTCATCACGTGTTATTCAGGAATATGGGAAAAGTATTTTCTCGAATCCAAACATTGATCTAAGAAAAGTGTCTGAGGATTTAGATATTCCTCTAGTGAAAATTTGCCAAATAATTGCCTGCGGAGAGTTGGGAAAAAGATTATTTGATAAAAACTTGAACGGTGTAAAGACTATTAGAACGGCAGATGATGTCTATGAACATACAAAGGATATGCACAATCTCTCAAAAGAACATCTAAGGGGATTATATCTTGATACGCATAACAAGATTATTCACGATGAGGTGATATCGATCGGAACTATTAATAGTAGTATTGTGCATGCCCGAGAAGTGTTTAAACCGGCCATTGAATATGGTGCAGCGGCACTAGTTCTGGTTCATAATCATCCGTCAGGCGTATCAACTCCTTCAGAAGCTGATAGAATTATTACTGAGCAGCTTATCAAAGCCGGAAAGGTCCTTGGGATAGCTTTGCTTGATCATGTCGTTGTGAG
>Ga0247807_10002178_pt1 | contig 10924 bp, 15 predicted proteins | sample UWRJL074202C1_FD_179931 | JGI IMG/M metagenome (GOLD analysis project Ga0247807, IMG submission 179931) | Plant litter microbial communities from Arlington Agricultural Research Station in Wisconsin, United States - UWRJ-L074-202C-1 | ecosystem: Environmental > Terrestrial > Plant litter >...
ATTCAATTATCATCGCGAGAGCTAACTTATGGCTACTAGGCATTGGCAAAACAATGTCAGGCAAAGAAGCGCTGGTCATTCATGTTCGTCAGTGCCCCTATGAACATTCCAGGTAATTCAATTCTTTTCTGATATACTTCTTTATATCGATCTGCCCTCATAGAGTCTTTTGTCATAGACTAACAAATATAGGTGGCGTTGCAAGTTTGGCTAATGCCCTTGCAATTCACTAAGTTCTTGAATTTGACACTTCATGAGGCCTTTTTGATGCTTCTGATGTAATCAAATTGTATTGTAGCTTGAAAACTTTGCAGAACTACCTGAAGTAATTCAAAGGTCTTGTTTTGGTTAGATCAGTGGTACCCTAGCTCTCCAAATACCCCAAAATTTGTCTCAAACTTCAGGTTCATAACATTCATAACGTCATGCTACCGAGCCAGATTTGTTAACTTGTTTCTGAGTTGACTTAGATAATTAGACCATGTAAAGCACTCCTATAATATGTCAAGACAATATCCATAAATCAAAAAAATGAAAGCTACCAAGTAGATGTAAATCCGTTTGAGTGTGAGAGGACCAATAATTATTGGCACGTGACTTTTCGTTCACAGTTCCAGGCATTTGAACACTCTGATACATGTCAAGGATAAGCAATTCCTAGCCAAAAGTACTGCTACATTAGCGGCGGGAACTCGGATCCACGTGTCCCCCGCAATTGAGATGTTGCAAGGTTGCTCCCATGGAATTATTTTCGGGATTCAGCCTCCGTACGTCAGGGGATGATTAGATGATAAGGAAGTCCCATGGCAATATGTTCAACATGAGAGCACTTTGAGAAATAATAATCCAACTATCAGAATGGCACCTGGCCTCATAGAAACCGGACGCATTGTCGTGCAAGACAACAATACCGAAAATGGCACAAACGGCGTTCAGGGAGACTCTGTCAACCAAGCCGCCAGTAACACTTCCTGGGATTCCAGAAAGGAAACGACGGGATGGAAGCCGCAAAACGAGGATGATTTTGCAGTCCTTGCAGTCAGAAACCTGGTCCTCGATATGACAATGCAAAATTCTGGTGGTGGACATGGCGGATCTGCTATTGGTATGGCGGCAATTGGAGTAGCCCTATGGAAACATGTGATGAGATATAACCCTTGCGATCCAAATTGGTTTGATCGAGATAGATTCGTTCTTTCCAATGGTACGCAATCTTGAGCAACCGCGTTATTAAGCTCTTAAAACTAATAAATCAACAGGCCATGCTAGCATGTTTCTCTACGCAATGAATCACCTAGTGGGATATGACGCCTGGACTATGGACGAACTGAAAGGCTATGGCACTGCAAAGACAAATGGTTATAAGACTATCTCCCACGCTCATCCCGAGATTGAGGTACCTGGTGTAGAAGTAACCACGGGACCACTAGGCCAGGGAATAGCAAACGCCGTCGGACTTGCCATAGCCTCCAAAAACCTCGCTGCGAATTTCAACAAACCCGAATACGACGTCGTCAGATCTCGAATTTACTGCATGACGGGTGATGGATGCCTTATGGAGGGTGTTGCTTTAGAAGGTTAGTTCTCTTCCGAATTCATAGATATGTAGCTAAATTCCTCAGCAATCGCACTGGCGGGACACCTTGGCTTAGAAAATCTCGTTGTGCTGTACGATAACAACCAGGTTACCTGTGATGGGCCTCTGGATTGGATCAATAGCGAAGATGTTGATGCCAAGATGAGAGCTTGCGGGTGGGATGTAATTACCGTGGCAGATGGAAGATACGATGTCTCAGCGATTGTATCTGCCTTAAACCTCTCGAAAAATTCAAAAAGCAAGCCGGTGTTTATTAACATACGTACTGTCATTGGAGTAGATATGGCTTCAGCAGGAACGGCAAAAGCACATCACGGCATTTTCGACGAAGACAGCATTGCTGTATCTAAGAAACTTGCCGGTTTATCTACCTCATCAAGGCATGAGATCCCCAAGCAGCCATTAGAATATATGCGAGCATCTCGAGTAAAAGGGAAAGAGGCTCAAAAGGAGTGGGAAGATCTAAAGAAAGCCTATGCCAAGAAATATCCAAATTTAGCAAGCAGTTTTGCATCTCGTCAAAAGGGTGCCTCTGGTGAGTTTGAAAAACTCTTGGATAGCTTTGACAGTAGCAAGTTTGCCGGAATGGCTACACGAGAAACAAATGGCGTTCTTTTGGAGCAATTGTGGAAGATATGTCCGTCACTGTGTGGCGGAGGAGCAGATCTCGTGAACTCGAATAAAATCGTTTATTCAGAGAGTGATGTATTTGGGCCGCCATCTGGGTATAAAGGTCGCTATATCAGGAATGGTATTCGAGAGCATGCCATGGCATCTATTGCTAATGGAATGGCTGCTTATGCCCCCGGTACTTTCTTACCAATAACTGCCACGTTCTTCATGTTTTATATCTACGTAAGTTCATTGTTTGAACTTATTCCATCAAAAGCATCATTGCTAATATATGAATAGGCGGCACCAGGCGTGCGAATGGGAGCTTTGAGCGATCTCCAGGTCATTCATATAGCCACTCACGATTCTTTTGGTAGGCTTTCCGGAATTATTTGCCATCAATTTCACTAACTAATTCTAGCCGAGGGACAAAATGGTCCCACGCATCAACCGGTGGAGCTAGACTCCCTTTACCGAGCCATGCCTAATATTGACCATATTAGGCCCTGCGATGCGGAGGAACTCATTGGAGCTTGGAGCCATGCCTTAGGTGCGGTACACAATCCATCTATGATTTCAGTAGCACGAGATCCTGTGGGTGAAGTACCAAACACCAGTCGGTCTGGAGTTCATCGAGGAGCCTACGTGATTAAAGAAAATGCGGAAGCAATGTTGACACTTGTAAGCTGTGGATCAAATCTCCATCATGCTGTTGCAGCATCCAAGTCACTCGAGAAGCAGGGAGTCATATGCCGTTTGGTTAGTGCACCCTCTCTTGGGTTGTTCGATCGTCAAGACATCGAATACCGCCGAAGTGTTTTCCCGATTGATGGTAAGCCTATTATCAGCGTGGAGGAATATGTAGCCACTGTCTGGGCAAGATATGTTACAGCAAGTATTGGAATGACAGGATTTGGCTATTCGGCATCTAACGAAAGTAACTACCAGAGGTTTGGCCTAGATGCGCAGGGTATTGAAAAGAAGGTGACAAAATATCTGAAGTATTTAGATGGTCGAAATGCCAGACAGGAAGGATGGATGCAGTTGTAGTTAAGTGATATGATATCACTTAATATGAATAATAAAGATTTAAAAATTTGTGGACTTTGAACAGTCTTCCTCACACTAAACACAAATATGGTCACGACAGATTGCAAATAATATCTCAATGCGAATTGTGTCTATGTAGTGTAATCAATTGGCGTATGCAATAGGCGTTGAGCTAATTTTTATAGTGAATGAAGTCGAAATTTAAGTAATGCTTTTTTACTAGGAGAATTGGGCAAATTCAAGGCTCATTTACCAAAAGGTTTATCGCTAGCGAGTTGTTCAATACTTACGCCACTCTGTCTTGCTTTTAGAGAGACCTCGCTACCTCCTTATACCGGATCTTTAGATAGCACTTTATCTACTAGCAAAAAGGTTTCTATTGTAAATCTATTTAGAGATAAAGTAAACTGTAAAAGGTGGTATTCCAATTCCGGAAGTTTATCGCTAGTTTGTTTTTGAGAAGTGTGAAACTTTATTCAACTGTGTATCATCGGCACACTTGACATATCCTACGGCTACACTTACACGGAGATAAGAGACGAAATACTTCTCGCGCTTCTTCAAAACTAAATTTTCACCATGATCCATTCCCACATCCTTAATAAGTCTTGTAGAGTTGACTTGACATTATTTCGAAAGAATTTGTCACTACACGAACTTCAAATACAGATGATTGATGTCAGATAATAGTTTATATTTATTTAACTTTCTCACTGTGCCATATATCCCCCATCTAAGGTAAGAAGACTTCCGTGAGCAAAATTACTGCGGTCACCAAGCAGCCAGACTACACTTTCGGCAACTTCTTCAGGTCTTCCAAATCGCTTCATTGGTGTCCAATCGTTAACCTTCTTCAATGCATTCTCTCGCATCGCGCCAGGAACTGATGTCAGAGGTGTCTCAATGTAACCAGGAACAATTGCATTGCTTTTTACTTCGGGATGATCTAATGCAGACGTTCGAGTCACACCTACCACACCATGTTTTGCGGCAGTGTACGCCCCTGAATGATGTAGACCTGCAACACCTGCCAGGGAAGCAATATTAACAATAGATCCACGCTGTAATGGAGCATATGTACTATAGAAAAGTCAGCTTGTTCCTCCCAATTCTTTATGTAAGGAAGTGTGGAGCCATACTTATCGCTTTTCCTTGGTTCTTGTTTCATCATTTGCATAATGCATTCCTTGGCACATATAAAGACGCCTGTCAGATTAACCGCAATCATTTTGTTCCAATCTTCCATCTTTGACTCTGCAATTGGCCCTTTCACAGCGCCAATTCCTGCAATGTTGGCAGCGTAATCTATTCGCCCAAATGCTTCGACTGCTTTGGAAACCATATTCCGGACTGAATCCTCATCCGCAACGTTCACTACTATAGTGATGCATTTGAAATCGGGATTTGTTGCAACGGACTCTAGTTCGGCCTTGACTTTGTCGATTCCTCCCTGGTTGATATCTGCTAATGCAATACCTGCACAATACTCTCGAGCCAAAAGTAAACTAGTTGCTCGCCCAATTCCTGAACCACCACCAGTTACAAGGGCATAGCCTTGAACTCCTAGGCAGGACTTTGGAGGATATGAGGCTGTCATGATGCCTTTAAATGAGCTGATAGTAATGTGGTGTAGCTGGCGAAAGGGTGGTTTCGTTAAGTACAATTGAGGATTGTTTTAATAGAGCAATTATTGAAACTAAGGAGGTCAACTCCGGGGTAGTGGGGTACGGAATGGGAAATCGATTTCCACACAATATCATAGAGCCGCTTATTGAGTAGTCATTTACTAATCCTCAAGTAAAATTCCCGCCGGAATTCTTTTTGCGAGGAAACCGTTCAACAACGGAATTACCTTTTTTTCTAGCTTTGTGGTCATCTCATCAGTAATATTCGTAAGACTGTGCCGGAAAGCTTAGAATCTGCGAACAATAGCATATGATCAAATTAGACAATATTGTGTGTGCTACTTGTGTTGTAGCGCATTTTTGCCATTCTGTTGGTCATCTGATCATCTCTGTTGCCAATACTAGCCCTGAATACGATATTCAGGCTAGGTGTTTGTTGATCAACTGCACTTTCGTCAAAGCCTAAATTCTTCGCATTAAAAGCCTGTCTCGTCATTGGTATAGAATGGTTCTGGGCTCATGCATTATGGTAAAACATGACTCAAAGCAACTTAGGCGAATTCCATGAGAGAGTTGCTTTAGATAAATTTTTATTATCCCAAGCGGCATAACTTAGATTATTCTATCAACTGTTACTGGAAAACAACGAATCTATTACCTACGGCTGAAACTTTGGTAATCAGGACTAGGTGAATCTGGAATGATACCAAAGTTGCTACGGTAAGAATACCACAAATTAGAGGTGGGTTTGAATTACTACAACAACTGATTAGTAAAGTCAGAATTTTATTCTGGATCTTTGACTTCTTACCTGAATATATATTGAAGGAGTTCTGTAAGAGTAAGGTTCATCCAAAAGAGAGACATATCTCAAATAGAACTCTAGTACTTATACTTAGCTGCTCGAAACAGTGGTTTTGGTGGCTGTAAGTAAATACAGTGTAGTAAGTAATATCTGGTGATACTTGCCAAAGTTTCTCGTCATATACGCAAATTCGTTCAACCGTGTATCATCTATGATACTAATGTGAGACATGTAATACTTATTGCTTGAAAGTAATATATTTGTAATTGCTTCACTAAATCTAATACTAGCACATTAGGGGTAATAACATCAATGTTGCAACTCATACCCTTCTAGAACCCTAAATAGCTAAACATTATCTGGAACCAAAAATTATCAAGAGTATACCAAGAAATCGCCCCAAATGCCTCTTGACCGCCTGACTCCCCTAAGCATTACTTATTTCCTTTATTTAGTGAATGATTCTGGCACCTTTTCCTGCATAGATACGACATCGGAGTCTTTTGATGGGGAAGTTCCATGCTCTGCTGTGGAGTACAAATCCCGAGTTGATGGCTTGGCAAAGAGTAGATCAATTTCTTCAAGAGATTTACCACTGGTCTGTAGGGTCGTTAGCAAGTACTTCTGTTAAAGAATTGATAGAAAATAACTTACCTCTGGGCACATGTAGTAGACGAAGAAGATGATAGAGATACAGGCAACCAATTGCCAAATCCAGATCTTCCAACCGACTGTCTCAATAGCAATTCCTCCAGCGAATACTGTTATAAAGGAGAAGAGCCACTCTCCGGTCGATCCGGCAGCACCACCGACATGTCGATACTTTAGAGGTGCAATCTACATTTTGGTTAAAAAGATGATTTACAAGGGGATCGGTAAACATACCTCCGGGCCATATAGCCAAGGACATCCGACCCAGCCGTACCCAAATGAGAAGTTGTAGACAATAACCGCTCCCACTGCGGTCCATTGTGTAGCAAGTGTTGGATGGGGTAGGGCAATCATGATGATGAAGAGTAACATTGATGCCGCACAGACTCCGGCAGTCCACAACATTATGGGACGACGACCAAACTTTTCGATAGTCCAAATTAGGGGTAACGTTCCGATTGCAAACCCAGTGTTCATTACTGCAGCTAGTAGCTGAGAGAGAAATTCTGAGTATCCAATGTTAGCAAAGATACGGGTGCTGTAGTAAACCAACATATTGATTCCTACAAAGCTGTTAGTTTATCCTCAGTTCCATGTGCTGCCAGATTGTATCACAAAGTTTGCCACATTAAGGTGGTGCTTTATTTAGATTTTTGTAGAGCAAGTAATGATAACTCACCCATCATTTGTTGAATGGAAAGAATCATAAAAGAGATTCGGATTCGTCTTCCAACACGTAACTCAGTGTTGTCCCATACTAATGATTTTAAAGACAGTTTGTTTTCCTCATGCTCTTCCAGAGCAATGCTGTCTAGAATTTCTGATCTTTGATGCTGAACCTTTGGGTCCTCTAGAGGAAGGGAATGCAGGCGCGAGAGAACAGAGTCGCCTTCTGCTAATCTTCCTCGTGCATAGTACCAACGCGGCGTATCTGGCATAACCCACATTCCTAGGAAAGAGATAATGGCAAATACAGATTGAAATGCAATTGGAAACCTCTAATGAACTGTAAGTAAACACACAGAGAACAGCTTATCGGAACACTCACCCAGGAAACCTGTCCAGGAAGACGAGTAAAGGCAAAGTCAATCCTACAGAGTCCTGTTAGCGAAATTCAAGGTTTGGAGACAATGCTCACAACTTACCAATATGCAATCGCAATCCCAAAAATTAGCCACGAGCATTGGACTGCAACCTCTGGCCCTCTCTCCTTGCTTTCGATGCTCATCTCAGCCTAGCATTTCGTTAGCAACAGTAACATTGGGTTTTGGATGTTCCCAACAAAGTGATTCGCGGTGAACTTTTAGAGCTAACGTGACTTACCATGTATGTAGGTACCGTACTAGAAATGAACTATCACATCGGGTTAGTGTCAAGTAACCATTGAAGAAGATATTATGATCATACACCAATGCCGAAACCCTGTATTGAGTTAGCTTTTTCTCACTTCGCGTTGATGCAATGTTCTTACACAAATAATTCGACCAACAATTATATGCGGAACACCTGTGGCAGATGCTTGAAGGATTGTGCCAATGATCACACAGAAATTGCCCAATAAAATGCACATTCGTCTTCCTAATCCCATTCCAAAGAACATGACACCAAAAGAACACACAGTGGCGGCCAGAACATATGAGGATGCTACCATAGGAATCACATAGGCTCCTGTAGGATTCTTGTCTGTTATTAGCTCGATTATTCTCGAAGAGGTAGAGGCTGACGGTAACATACTCCCAAAGCTTGTAAAAAGGGTTTTGTATTCTGGACCCCTCCTAAGACACCAGCATCGTAGCCGTACAAACAGAAGGACTGGGAAAGTGGTTAGTTATTATTTTCAAAGAAGTGAATTAGTTGTACATACTAATGCGCAACTTATGCTCATAATCCGGTAGAGCGTTCTGCCCTGAAAGTCAAAGAGACCCATGACTGCAGAAGGTAATCGCTGTAATGGTGTCGAGATCGTAAGATAATATTCAAATCTCCCTAGAGGAACTGATTGAATCTGATTGATAGGTACTGGGACCAGAAGGGGAATTGTTGCATTACATATAGGCTGTTGATTCTGTTGCTGAGCTTCTCCACACTGGTTACCGACCTTATCCTGGTTCGCCTAGACTGTAAATCAGCTCTTCTCAAACTGGATTTCAGTACTAGAAACAATGGTAACTCGTTCCCCTGACCCCATTTTCCCATTCCCCGCGATGTTATTGACCCCAGAATCGCCTTCTCGCTTGCCACGCGAGGACGTTAGCGTGTATAGGTTTTTGACTTCCTCGGGACTGTAATTCCGAGATAGAATCCCGAGTGAACGCGACCTATTCTCCATGGATCACAGCCCACCGTTGGCCATGAAAGCTACTCGGAGGCTCATCTGGGCGCCGAGGTATGCATTTAGACTTAAATGACTGTTGATTAAAAAAAGGCCCCTTCTTGAAGTTTGTGAAAGTTATAATTAACACATACCATACAGCTTGTTCTCTCATCATCAAACACAACATGTCTTTTGAAGGAGCTAACTCAGATGCCATAATCATTGGAGCAGGCCCGTCGGGAATTGCGATGGCCCATTCGCTGAAACACAAGCTTGGGTTCAATAACTTCACGGTAAATCAGACTTTTAGCAGAGTTCGCTGGGAAAGCTGCTAACGCATTTGAAGATGTATGAGAAACTAGATGGACCTGGAGGTACCTGGCGAACGAACACCTATCCAGGCTGGTAATTGGTAATTCTTTCCGAATTTAAGATCAAGGTCTGATAGTGGTACTAGTGGTTGCGATGTACCTACTCATTTGTATTCATTCAGCTTCAACTTGAACCCAGAATGGTCCCAAGAACTTTGCGACCAGCAAGAGATCTTAGAATGTAAGCCATCCTAAAGTTAACTCAAGAATATAGTTAATTAAGGTAGACATGGAGGCGACTGTTGATAAATTCAAGCTGCGACCGCACATGCACTTTAATGTAGCATGTCTTGGTGCTACATGGATCTCAAAGATTAGCAAATGGGAGGTCCAATTTCTCAACTTGTCAAATAATACCAAGTTTACGAAACAAGCTAGTGTTTTTGTTTCTGCTGTTGGTGGTATTTCGGAGCCTCGCGATGTCAAATTCGCTGGTATGGAGAAATTCAAAGGAAAAATGTTTCATACAGCTCGCTGGGACCACACATATGACTATACAGGAAAGCGAATGGCAGTGATTGGAAATGGATGTAGCGCAGCTCAGGTTGTGCCAAATGTGGTCAATAAAGTTGCATATGTCAAGCAGTAAGTCGCACCAAACGGCCAATCTCCTGGCATGGTTCGAATAGTGGAATGTACTTATTGTTTTAGGTTTGCCAGGAGTCCTCAGTGGTACCATGAGCGACCAAATCATCGCTTCAGCAGTTTTGAAAAAGCTTGCTTTAAGTATATACCGTTCTGGCAACGATACCATCGACTTGCACTTTTCCAAGCCAACGACAACCTGGTAGCGACCTATCTGCCAGGCGAAAAATCAGAGAAAAAGAGACTCGCTGCAGAAGCAAGTGCGAAGCAGTATATATACTCAATCACACCTGAGAAGTATCACAAAATGATCGTTCCAGACTTCCCACTCGGTTGCAAGCGGAGGATATTTGATCCGAACTATCTTGAGTCGTTACACTCCGAAAATCTCAGTTTGGTTGCAGAAGGTATTCGAAATTTTGACGAGACAGGAATCGTGAGTGAAACTGGCGTTAGGGAGGAATTCGATATAATTGTACTTGCAACGGGATTTGCTGTACAAAATTTTCTGTCCCCAATGAAGATTGTTGGTAAAACTGGCGTTGCGCTTTCAGATCAATGGGAATCTGGACTAGGTAAGCTAAACAATCTCTGCATATCTTACCTACCCAGGGATGCTAATCAGCACTTCTTTTGCATCTTCTAATAAATCTTAGGTGCTCAAGCATATCTTGGATCGTATGTCCACAACTTCCCGAACTTTGCAATTCTGTAAGCTGAGACACCCATTCCTAGCTTTCTACTTACTGACAAATACAGTTTTGGGCCAAACACTTTCCCAGCACATAATTCAGCACTTTTCACATGCGAAGTCCAAGTTGAATATGTTACCAAGACCTTATTCAAGACCCTTATGGCAAACCGTGCTGCGGTCATCGAGATCAAAGAGAACGCAGAAGAGAACTTCACAACGAGCATACAGGGTGATCTAAAGGGCTCAGTCTTTGCGGCAGGGTGTTCCAACTGGTACATCAATTCCGCTGGACACAACTCAGCTTCTTGGCCTGGATATGCATCAACATTTTGGCGCAAGACTTACTTCCCCCGCTTCGCCGATTATGACTTACGAGATGGCGACAAGCATTGGTTCGCAAAAACCATGTTACGGGATGCTGGTTCATTGATTTTCTCGAAATATGTGATTGGCGCAGGGCTATTGTACGGTCTAAACCTTGCAGTTAGAAGCAACTCATGATACTAGGATAGTGTAATTATATTCAAAGATCATGTCTGTTTCATGCCATCATAGAAACGTTGTCCTGTAGTTTGACTTTTGAATGTTTGGGAGTTTAGATTTTAAAATTAGCGTCTACT
>Ga0247807_10002183_pt1 | contig 10912 bp, 14 predicted proteins | sample UWRJL074202C1_FD_179931 | JGI IMG/M metagenome (GOLD analysis project Ga0247807, IMG submission 179931) | Plant litter microbial communities from Arlington Agricultural Research Station in Wisconsin, United States - UWRJ-L074-202C-1 | ecosystem: Environmental > Terrestrial > Plant litter >...
GTTGTCCATCTGGTTGCCGGCGTCGTTGATGTAGAACTCGCTGGCGAGGGTCGCTCCGCTGGCCTTGAGCACGCGGGAGAGCGAGTCGCCGAGCGCCGCCCAGCGGGTGTGCCCGATGTGCAGCGGCCCGGTGGGGTTGGCCGAGACGAACTCGAGGTTGATGGTCTGGCCCGCTAGCGAGTCGTTGTGCCCGTAGCTGTCAGCGGTGTCGACGATGGTCTTCGCGAGGGCACCGGCGGCCGCGGCATCCAGGGTGATGTTGATGAACCCGGGGCCGGCGACGTCGACGGATGCCACGCCGTCGACACTCTCGAGGGCGGTGGCGATCTCGGTGGCGAGCTCTCGCGGGTTGGCTCCCAGCGCCTTGGCGATCTTCATCGCGATGTTCGACGCCCAGTCGCCGTGGTCGCGGTTCTTCGGCCGCTCGAGCGCGACGTCGGCGATGCCGACCGGCTGGCCTCCGCGGCCGGCCACCACGGAGTTGACGATGGTGAGCAGGGAGGCGGAGAAGTCAGCGGGATTCACGATTTCCAAGCTTATCCTCGCGCGCGGCCCGCGGGATCGCGCGGGTGGTGCGAGAAGCCGGTGCGGGTGGGTGAGAATGTTCCCATGTCTGCATCTGCCTCGCGCGTCATCATCGCCCTCGCACTCGCCGGAACGGTCGCCGCAGCCGTCACGGCCTGCGCTCCGGAGACCGCCGCGACGCCCGACACGACCACGACGTCGACGGCCGCGCCGAGCCAGACGCCCGAGCCCACGGCCAGCGCCACCGCCGCCCCGGTCGGCACCCCGGTGACGATCGACTGCAATACGCTCATCAGCCCGCAGGCGATGTACGACTACAACCCCAACTTCGGCCTGAGCGAGAGCTACAAGCCCGCCGCCGGCACCGAGGCCGCCGACATCGTCGGCGTCGACGGGCTCGCCTGCGCCTGGATCAACCAGACGAGCGGCGAGATCGTCGAGGTCGCCGTGGCGAACCTCCCGGCCGAGAGGCTCACCGAGTTGAAGAACGCGTTCGTCACGTCGAGCAACTCGGTGCCCACCTACGGCGACCCGACGAAGGTCGAGGGCTACTTCGAGATGGCCCAGGGCGTCGGACAGGCGCAGGCGTTCGCCGGGCCGTACTGGATCTCTTCCTCGTCTGCGTCGTTCTTCGAGCCGGGCGACGCGCAGCCGGTCGTCGTGGCCGCCATCGCCGGCCTCGGCCAGTAGCGCCCGGCCGGCGCCAGTCGCGCCGGCTCTAGTCGCGCCGGCTCACGCCGCGCCGGGTCAGCCGAGCTGCAGCAGCTGCTGGCCGTCGTCGACCGGCAGCACGTCGGCGACCGCGAGTACCTCCAGCCGGGTGAGCGTGAGGTTCGCCCAGTGGTTGGTGAGGAACGCGATGTCTGCCGCGTCGCGCCCGGTCGAGATGCGCAGCAGGCTCTGGCGGGGGGCGAGGCGGGTGGCGTCGACGACCCACCACTGTCCGTCGATGTGCGCCTCGGCGACCGCGTGGAAGTCCATCGGGCTGAGCCCCGGCGCGTAGACGGCCGCCATGCGGGCGGGAACGTCGAGGGCGCGCAGTAACGCGATCACGAGGTGGGCGTAGTCGCGGCACACCCCGCGGCGGGCCATGAGGGTTCTCGCCGCGCCATCCGTCACCAGGCTGGATCCCGGCACGTAGCTCAGCTTCTCCCAGACCCAGAGCGTGACCGCCGTCAGCAGCGCGTGGCCGCTGAGCCCCGCGAACTCGCTGCGGGCGGTCGGCAGCAGGCTGTCGGACTCGCAGTAGCGGCTCGGCCGCAGGTAGGTGACGAGGTCGATCTCGTCGACCGGCGCCGGAAGCGAGCGGCCGGCGACCTCGGCGCTGTAGTCGACGACCATGAGCCCCGCCTCGCCGATCAGGCGGTGCAGCCGGGTGCCGTGGCGGTCGACGAGCTCCGTCGGATGCTGCGGCTCGCCGTTCAGCGTGATCGACAGGTTCTCGCGGTTGAACAGCGAATTGGCGCTCACCGCGAGCGAGAAGACCATGTCGGTTCGCCCGGAGATGTCGAGCTCGAGGTGTGCGGAGACGGAACGCTTCATGCTTCGATCTTGACAGGCGATTGTTGCCGTGACATTTCTGGCGCGGACTATGGCTTTCCCGCGCCGACTATGGCTTTCGGCGGCGGACTACGGCTTTCGGCGGCGGACTACGGCCAGAGCAGGCTCTTCGACCATCCGGACTCGTCGCGGGAGTAGCGCAGGCGAACCTGGTCGCGCTCGCGGGCGGCCTGCCAGAACTCGATCGACTCGGGGCGCACCAGGTAGGCGGTCCACTCGTCGGGAACGAAGTCGGGGCGGAACTCGAGGATCGCCTTGGCCTCCTCGACGCGGTCGAGGAACTTCTGCTGGCTCGAGAGCACCTCGCTCTCGGGGCCGGCGATCGCGGCGGCGCGGGCGCCGGGCTTGCGGGCGAGGAAGTCCTTCTCGCTGACCTCGCGCGGACCCTTCTCGATGCTGCCGACCACGCGCACCTGGCGACCCTGTTCGCGCCAGTACAGGGCGAGGGCGGCCTTCGGGTTGGCGGCGAGCTCGCGGCCCTTGGGGCTCGAGTCGAGCGACGCGAACCAGAGGCCCTCGTCGGTGATGTCCTTCAGAAGCAGGGTGCGGGCCGACGGGGATCCGTCGGCGGCAGCGGTGGCCAGCGTCATTGCGTGTGGCTGCGCGACGTTGGCGGAGATCGCGCCGCTCAGCCATTCTTCGAGGAGGGCGATGGGGCTCGCCGGTGTGGCATCCGTATCGAAGGTCGGAAGATCTCCGGTGAATACGGGAAGAGCTCGGAGGTTGTCGCGCCACGATGTTTCGGTCATGAATCCAGACTACCCACGGTCGTGTAGCCGAAGCTGCGCTCAGACGCTGCTACCCTAGTGAAGCACCTGGGCCCCCATAGCTCAGGGGATAGAGCACTGCCCTCCGGAGGCAGGGGCGGCAGTTCGAATCTGCCTGGGGGCACTGTACTTATCGCCGGTCGCAGAGCCTGTCGAAGCGGCTCGTTCCCTGAGCTCGTCGAAGGGCTTCAAGCGGCGCGCCCCCGGAAGGTTCACTCGAGCGGAAGAATTTCTTCTCCACTGCGGCCGGTGACGACGAGGTTCCCGGAATCGCGGTCGCCTCGGATTGTGATGAAAGCGGTCGCGCCTTCGAACTGCCCGGAAATCCCCTGGGTCGTCACGAGTTCCGACAGCTCCGCTTCTGTGAGGTTGACACCGTAACCTCGCTCCAGCCACGCTCTCGCCTCCCCGAGGTACGCGATCCGGTGTGCGGTTTCTTCTTTGCGAAACTCTGCGCCGGCCGTAGTGAGCCCCGCGACGCTCGCGGCCGCAATCGCGAGAGCGAGAACGGCTCCGGCCACGGAACGCATCCGCGAAACGTGTCCCGCGATCAGCATCAAGATTGCTAAGCCCAGAAGGGGAACGGAGAACACGGCGCCGACGAACGCGAGAAACGGCCATGCGGTGTCTGACGCATACGGGAAATAGACCACGGGATTTGCCATGTACGGTTCCTCGCCAGTCGTGATCGTGAACGACGCCAGCCTACGCGTAGTCGAGGAATATTCGAGCCACCGGTGACGACTTATTCCCGCGCAGCCCGTGCGATCGCCAGTTCCTGGTCGAGGAGCGCACACGCGAGGTTCATCGCGGGTCTCGCGTGCGAAGCCGGGTCGGGCGCGAACGGTTCTTCTTCAATGGATACCGAGATTCCAACGTGACGGTCGATGGATGCGATCGTCACCACGATCGGCCAGTCCCCGTGGGTGAGGATCACGATCGACCGGGTCTCGCCCAGCCGCCATGATCGGGCGGTGGCCGTCAGTTCGGCATCGATGATGTCGGCGACGAGCGCCGCGTCGACCGACATCCGTCATCCCACAATCGGGCGCAGCGTCAGGATCTGCTCCGCGCGACCCACCGGCCCGTCGACATCGTGCAGCGCGCTGCTGGTGAGACCGTGCCCGGCCGGGCCGAACGTCACCGTGGTGTCGAGGCCCACCCAGGGCCCGGCCGGCTGCCGGTAGAGGTGAACGGTGAGGTCGAGGTTCGGAAACATCCACTCGGTCGGCGGCCTGCGAACGGCGATCCCGTTCGCCGTGTCGATGAGGGCGACGAACCGCGCGTGGGCGCTCGAAGGCTGGTCGGCGACGAGATCGGCACCCGTTTGCAGCCAGGCGCTCGTGCGACCGGGAAGCGGCGGCGCGACCACACGCACCTCGAGCGAGGCGACGTAGCCGCCGGGCCAGCCTTCCGACATCGCCCACGGTTCGCAGGCGTCGGGTTGCGGCAGCGGCGCGGGTTCTCCCCCGGCGACGGCGACCGTGTCGGCGGTGGCGATGAACCAGGCGCGGGCGAGAACCGCGGTGCGGCCGGCGATCGTGACGGTCGCCTCGACGAGCTCGATCGTTCGTCCGGGGCGGATGGTCTCGACCGAGATCGCGCAGTCGTCGGCGGCGAGGAATCCGAGGATGTCGAAGCTGATGCGCCCGAGCTCCTTGCCGTCGCCGTGCGCGCCGCGCGCGTCGCGGTGCAGGTCCATGGCGTGCACGATGAGCCCGCCGAGCGGGCTGAAGTGGATCTCGTCGTCGTTCCATGCTCCGCCGGCGAGCGCGGTGGGCCGGTAGACCCCCGCCGCCACAGGCTCGAAGTAGGCACCTGTCATGCCGTCACCCCCGTTCACTGCGGCCGCGTCGTTGCGGCCGTCTCACAAACCGTACCCGGTGAGGGTCGCTCGAAAATGCTGGCGTCCTTGTGGGACCTGCGGGAGTATGAGCCCATGAGCATCGACGATCTGTATCGCGACCTGCATTCTCATCCGGAGCTCTCCTTCGAGGAGACCCGGACGGCCGGGATCGCCGCCGCAGAACTCCGCGCGGCGGGTTTCGATGTGATCGAGGGCATCGGTGTCACCGGCGTAGCCGGAGTGCTGCGCAACGGCGCGGGGGCCACGGTGTTGCTGCGTGCCGACATGGACGCGCTGCCGGTGGTCGAGGACACCGGGCTCCCGTACGCGAGCGTCGTCCCCGGAGTCATGCACGCCTGCGGACACGACGTGCACGTCGCCTGCCTGATCGGCGCGGCTCGCGAGCTGGCCGTCACGCGGGAGGACTGGAGCGGCACTGTGGTCGCCCTCTTCCAGCCGGCCGAGGAGGTCGGCGGCGGCGCGCAGACGATGCTCGACGACGGACTGTACGAGAAAGTGCCGGTTCCGGATGTGGTGCTCGGCCAACACGTCGGCCCCGTCACCGCGGGCATGGTGGGCGCTCATGCCGGAGCGGCCTTCGCCTCCGCCGACAGCATCGACATCACGGTGAGCGGACGCGGCGGTCACGGCTCAAGGCCCGAGACGACGATCGATCCCATCGTGATCGCGGCGGCGATCGTCGGTCGGCTGCAGACCATCGTCTCCCGTGAGATCGCCCCGCAGGACACCGCGGTGCTCTCTGTCGGACGGCTGAGCGCCGGGACGAAGAACAACATCATCCCCGAGATCGCGGAGATCGGGCTGAGCATCCGGGCGTACAGCGAGGACGTCCGGCTGCGCATTCTCGCCGCGATCGAGCGCATCGTCCGCGCCGAGTCCGCTGCGTCGGGCGCGCCAGACCCGACCATCGAGTACGCCGAGTCGTTTCCGGTGACCGTGAACGACCCAGTGGCCACCGAGCGCACGATGGCGGTGTTCCGGGCGCAATTCGGCGAGGCGGCGGTCATCGACCCCGGACAGGTCTCCGGAAGCGAAGACGTCGGTCTGCTCGCGACCGCCGCGAACGCACCGCTGGTCTACTGGATCCTCGGCGGCGCTCACCCGGAGTCGTATCGGGTCGCCGCGACCGCGGGCACCGTCGAGCGCGACATCCCGTCCAATCATTCGCCTCGCTTCGCCCCGGACATCCAGCCGACGCTCGATCGCGGAGTCGAGGCCCTGGTCGCCGCCGCCCGCGAGTGGCTGCGATCGTGAGCCAAGGATCGCTTCCCACCGCGAGGCTCGCTCGCTAGGCTTCGGCGTATGGGCACAAGGACGTCTCGAATGGCTGTCGTCGTCATGGCAGTTCTGGCTGTGAGCACCATCACGGGGTGCTCCTCAGGCTCCTCCTTCACCGGCAGTTGGGGAGACGACGATCCCGGCGAGCCATCCCTGCGCATCGAGTCCGACGGAGCATTCTCGGGAACCGACGGCTGCAACCCGCTCAAGGGCACCGGCACGATCTCCGGTGACACGTTCACCTTCGGCCCGTTCGCGTCCACACTCAAGGCGTGCGAGGGCGTGACCCCGTGGCTCAACCTCGCGTCCACGGCGAAGGTCGACGGCGACACCCTCGTCGTCTACCGAACGGGCGGCGACGAGATCGGCACCCTCGAGAAGCGCTGAGCCACCGCCGACGGGAGTCAGAACAGCGTCTGCTCGATCCGGTCCACGGGAACCAGGCCGGTCAGCGTCGCGCGCAGCCCGATCAACCGGCTGCCTGACGTCGACGCGAGTGACTCGCGCATCGCCCCCGTCCAGATACTCGAGTCGGCCGTGGCATCCGCGACCCTGTGTTTCAGCACCAGGTCGGGCGCCGATGCCTCCGCCCGGAGGGTGATCGCGATGCCGGTCGCGGCGAGGCCCGCGCGCTCGGCCCGGCGGCAGACCCGTTCGATGCACGCCTCCATCAGTTCGACCGGCGTCCAGTCGCGGCGGTTGAAGCCCGAGATGGTGCCCTCCGAGGTCAGGGTGGTGCGGCTCGCAACGGGGTGCAGCACGGCGTCGTCGGTGGCGTCACGGATGCGCCACAGTCTCCGGGCCATGGTGGTGCCGCACACCCGCTGCAGCTCGTCGCGCGGCACCCGGTCGATGTCGCCCATGCGCGCGACGCCGATGAGACGCAGCCGTTCGACGGTCTTCGCGCCGAGCCCCCAGACGTCGGTGATCGGCAGGCTCTCGCGCAGCCGCAGCTCCTCCTCGAGGCCGATCACGTGCAGCCCGTCGGGCTTGGCCGCTCGGGAGGCCAGCTTCGCCATCAGCTTGGTGCGTCCGATGCCCACGCTGACCGGGATGCCGAGCTCCCTGGCGGCACGCGCGCGCAGCCCCCGGGCGGCCTCGATGGCGATCTGCCAGTCGTCGGTGCCCACGTCGAGAAACGCCTCCTCCATCGAGCCGGGCTCCACGGTGCGGGCGCTCGCGCCGAAGATGTCGAACAGCCGGTCGCTGACCTCCTCGACCTCGTCGCGCGGCACGTCGATGAGCACGAGCTCGGGGCACAGCCGCTGCGCCTCCTGCGCGAGCATTCCGCCGCGCACGCCACGGTCGCGGGCCGGGTAGTTGGCGCTCGCCACGAACACGTGGGCGACGACGGCGACCGGAACGGCCGCGAGCTCGGGCCGGTGCCGCAGGACGACCGAGGCGAAGAAGGAGTCCGCGTCGGCGTGCAGCAGCAGGTGAGTCGCCATGCGCGCTATCGTACATGTGTTCGAATGACGCGGAGGCGCCTACACGGACATCGGGGCGCGGCCGATCTGCAGCAGGGTCGGCGCGCAGCATCCCGCCGCGTCTCCGTCGTCGTCGAAGGCGCCCGAGCCGCCGCACACACCCGTGTCCGGAAGCGCCAGCTCGATGCTGGCCGCCGCGGCGTGGTCTCCGGCGAGCGCGGCCACGACGCTGCGCACCTGCTCGTATCCGGTCATCGCCAAAAACGTCGGCGCGCGCCCGTACGACTTCGATCCCACGAGGTAGAGGCCCTTCTCCGGCTGGGCGAGGTCGGAGGCCCCGGTGGCCCGCACCGACCCGCAGCTGTGGATGTTCGGGTCGACCTCGGCAGCGATCCGCGCCGGAGCCTGCAGGGTCGGATCGAGGTCGAGGCGCATCTCCGACAGGAACGACAGATCGGGCCGGAAGCCGGTGAGCACAACGACCCGGTCGGCCGCCGGCAGCGCGCGCCCGTCTTCGGAGACGAGCACGACGCCGTCGTCGGCCTGCTCGACGCGCTCGACGCGGAAGCCGGTGACGAGTTCGACCACACCGCCGTCGACGGCGCGCTTGGCCCGCAGGCCGAGTGCCCCGCGGGCGGGCAGTTCGTCGGCCTCCCCGCCGCCGAAGGTGTTGTCGACGGTTCCGCGCCGCAGCACCCAGGTGACGCGCGTTCCGGGGTGGCTCTCGGCGATCCTCGCCAGCTCGTTCACGGCGGTCGCCGCCGAGTGCCCGCTGCCTACGACGACGGTGTGCCTCCCGGCGAAGGGCTGCGGGTGCGCGAAGTCGGGGATGCGATAGGAGAGGCTGTCGGATGCCGCCCGCTCGCCGATCGCGGCGAGCCCGTCGGCTCCGGCGGGGTTCGGTTGCGCCCACGTGCCGGACGCGTCGATCACGGCGCGAGCGTCGACGCGCGACTCGCGCCCCGAGGCATCCACGATGTGCACGGTGAATGGCTGCTCTTCACGCCCCGCGTCGACGAGCCTGTCGCGTCCCCTGCGCCCGACGCCGGTGACTCGCGTTTCGTAGCGCACGCGCTCCCCCACCATGGCGGCGAGCGGCGCGAGATACGCCGAGATCCACTCGCTGCCGGTCGGGTAGCCGCTTTCAGGCGCCGCCCATCCGGTGGGCTCGAGCAGTCGCGCCGCCGCCCGGTCGACGAGCTCGCTCCAGTCGGAGAACAGCCGCACGTGACCCCACTCGGCGACGGCCGACGCCGGCCCGGACCCCGCTTCGAGAACGAGCGGCGACTCCCCGCGCTCCAGCAGGTGGGCGGCGGCGGCGAGCCCCTGCGGGCCGGCTCCGATCACGACGACGGGCAGTTGGCTCACGGTGGTCTCCTCGCGACGAGCGGCTGATGCGGGCTTCGATGCATCGAGACTCGTCGATGCATCGACATTTGTCAATATGAATGGCAGGATGAATCCATGACCTCGCCGCTCCCCCTCGTCGACGACGCATCCTGCTGCGCCACCGTGACCGGCGGAGTGCTCGACGCGCCCCAGGCCGAGCGGATCGCGCGCGTCTTCAAGGCCCTCGGCGACCCGACCCGGGTGCGCCTGCTCTCGCTCATCGCGGCGAGCGACGGCGGCGAGGCGTGCATCTGCGACCTCACCGAGCCGGTCGGGCTGACCCAGCCGACGGTGTCGCACCACATGGGCAAGCTCGTCGCCGCCGGCCTCGCCACCCGTGAGCAGCGGGGAAAGTGGGCGTACTACCGCGTCGTGCCCGAGGCGCTCGACTCGAGCGCCCGGGCGCTGCTCTCGTCGTGATCAGCCCGGGGCGCCCTAGCGCGTCAGGTCGAGCGTGAACCGCTTCTTGTCGCGATAGACCGCGCCCTGCCGCTCGTAGAAGCGCACCGCGTCGTCGTTCCAGTCGGGCGTCTGCCACTGCACCTCGGCGACTCCGAGCTCGAGCGCGAGCGCCCGCACGCGGTCGAGGATCCGGCTCCCGATCCCCGCCCCGCGGGCGCCGGGCCGCAGATACAGGCAGTCGAGGTGCAGAAATTCGGAGGCCTGCCACGTCGACACTTCGAGGCTCGCCGTCGCGTACCCGGCCAGACCGTCTTCGTCCTCCGCGACGATGGCGTGCAGTCGGGGCGGCGGCGAGAACAGGAGCGACTCCAAGCGCGCACCGAGTCCATCGTCGATCGGTGCCGCCCGCTCGAACCGGACGTGCTCGCGGATGAGCAGCTGCAGTTCCGTGAGATCGTGTGGCCGCGCCATCCGTATCTCGACGCGCCCCGACGGTTCAGCAGTCACAGGTGATGGAGTTCAGCGGCGCGGTCAGTGCGTCTTTCGATCGGGTCGTCGCACCGCTGTCGTTCTCTGTGGGGTAGCCCTCGCGCGCCCAGTACTCGTAGCCGCCGATCATCTCCACGACGCGGTACCCGAGCTTGGCGAACTCCAGCGCCGCACGCGTCGAGCCGTTGCATCCCGGCCCCCAGCAGTAGGTCACCACGGGCATGTCGAGGGGGATCTCGGCGGGAGCGCGAACGGCGATCTCGGCGGTCGGCATGTGCAGCGCACCGGTCAGCCTGTCCTGGCGCCATGCGGAGACCCCGCGCGAGTCGACCAGCGCGAACCTCACCCCGTTCTCCAGGTCGGCGTGGACATCGGAGGGGTCGGCCTCGAAGTCGAGTTTCGACGAGAAGTGGGCGACAAGGCGATCGGTCTGTAAGGGTGTGATGTGCATGCACCGACGATATCCAAGGCGGAATGCGGTTCTGAAGAGCCGATCCACGCCGTTCTCGGGAGAAGCCCGCTATTTTCGTGTCATAGTTCTGCCATGACCGCGAATATCACTTCCGCCCTCGACAAGGTCGATACGGCGATCCTGATTGCTCTTCAGGCGAACGGGCGCCTGAGCATCGCCGACCTCGCACGAAGCATCAGCATGTCGCACAGCGCGGCGGCGGAGCGGGTTCGGCGGCTCGAGGAGTCGGGCATCATCAGCGGCTACGGCGCGCGGGTGGAGCCGGAGCCGCTCGGGTTCTCGATCATGGCGTTTCTGCGACTGCGGTATCCGAGCAGCAGCTACGACCCGCTGCACCGGCTGCTCGCCGACACCCCAGAGGTCGTCGAGGCGCACCACGTCACGGGTGACGACTGCTTCATCATGAAGGTCGTGGCAACTTCTATGAGCCACCTCGAACGGGTCAGCGGGCGCATCGGCACCCTCGGTAGCGTGACCACGAGCGTCGTGTACTCCTCGCCGCTTCTGCCGCGCGCCATCCTCCCTCCCGCGGTCTAGCCCTCGTCACCCGCCCGGGGTGAAGAGCCACGGGCACTCGCCCCACAGGCTGTCGATCAACGACACCCTTGGAGGCACACATGACCGACGGCAAGCCGAACATCCTCGTGATCTGGGGCGACGACATCGGCATCAGCAATCTCAGCTGCTACAGCGACGGGCTGATGGGATACCGCACCCCGAACATCGACAGGATCGC
>Ga0247807_10002186_pt1 | contig 10906 bp, 5 predicted proteins | sample UWRJL074202C1_FD_179931 | JGI IMG/M metagenome (GOLD analysis project Ga0247807, IMG submission 179931) | Plant litter microbial communities from Arlington Agricultural Research Station in Wisconsin, United States - UWRJ-L074-202C-1 | ecosystem: Environmental > Terrestrial > Plant litter >...
TAATATCACCGATATTAATCAGATTTGAATATTGATCAGGATCTTTTTCTCTGGCAAGGCGCTGCATTTCTCTGATGGTAGAAGCATCAGCATAGCCCTCTTCAAATATTCTTCCCTGGTAATCCGTGAAACTGCCTGCGTTCATATATTTATCACCATTATTATAATACAGATAAGTGGAGGCCAGCAGCTGCATCATCGTACTTTGATAAAGCAGTTGATAGTATCCTTTATTAGAAGATTTGAACTGTGCTGTTGAAAGCAGTTCATCCGGATTATAAGATGCTCCCGGTGATTTTGTCGGATCTGTATTAATTTTATCCAGCTGCGCTTTGCTGCAGCCCAGCGCAATGACGATTAAAAAACTCAGCAGGATTAAGCAGACCTTTTTCATTGTTTCTTTGTATGTTGAAATTTGAAATTGACATTGATACCGAAAGTGCGGATGGCAGGAAAAGAGGCTCCTTCGATACCAGCATAATTCAGGCTGGAGGCAAACTCAGATTCCGGGTCAATATTTTTAGTATATTTAACCAGGGTAAATAAATTTCTGGCAACCAGGTCAATAGAAACAGCACTGAAAGGTGATCTCTTTAATTGATGCGCAGGAAAGGTATAGCCTAAAGTAATCTGCCTCAATTTGATAAAGCTGCCATTCAGGACAGAAAGTGCTGAAATATTAGTAGCCAGCTGCGGGTAATAATTATAGGCGGGTACGCTGATTGTATTTACTGTGCCATCGGGATGTAAACCTGGTGCAACAATTCCGGTTTCTCTGCCATTCAGCGTTGCTTTATTCAGCCCAAACACATAAGAATAATTTTCTGTGGCTGATAAAATTCTGTTTCCGTATTTGAAATCAATCAGCATAGAAAAGCTAAAATTCTTATAATAAAAATTGTTATTGAAGCCGCCAAAAACATTAGGCAGAGTACTGCCCATCGGTTTTAGTTCTCCACGCACCGGTATACCATCAGAACCGATTATTGTATTTCCATTAGCATCCTTTAAATAATCATAGGCCATGATCTGCGTAACTGGTTTTCCAACCACCATAGCGGTATAGGCATTTAATGGGCGGTAAGTACCTGCCAGTGCATATTTACTGGAACCATCAATTGATAGTAAACGGTTATCAATATGGCTGATGTTTAAACCTGATCTCCATTTGAAATCTTTATGCGCTATAACTATACCCTGCAAAAGAATCTCCACGCCCGAGTTGCGCGTTTTACCTAAATTCACATAGGCAGAGGTGAAGCCAGAAGTTACAGACTGCCTGGCATTGATAATTTCATTATTAGTAATGCGGTGGAAATACGTAAAATCAAAAAACAGACGGTTATCAAGCATTTTCAGGTTGATCCCTGTTTCAAATTCATTTAATGTAAAAGGCCTTAAGTTATAGTTGGGCAGGTCTCTGGAGAAATTACCCAATGGAACTCCTTTTACATCACTGGTGGTATAATAATAAGTTTGAGTGGTATATGGCTGTATTGGTTCTCCGCTGGTTTTAGCAAAACCTGCCCTTAATTTACCATAGTTTAGCCCCTTTAATTTGAGCAGATCAGAGAATACGAAACTCGCTGAAACACCCGGAACAAATATACCACGGTTATTCCCCGGTAGGGTAGAGTAAACATCATATCTGCCTGTTGCAGAGAAGTTCAGGTAGTTTTTGTAGTTTAAATCAGCAGTATAATAAGCCGATTCGGTTACAATCCTGGCAAAAGTATGATTGTTGATAATGGTAACGAGATTTGAAGGGGTATACAGGTAAGGAACAATAAATCTTGAACCAATCAGCCCGTTTGATTTCACTTCTCTTTTGCGAAAATTTGTTCCTATGGATACATCAAAATTAAGATTCTGAGTAAGGTTCCTGTTTGCGGCGAGTAAGAAATCACTGTTTAATTCTGATATGCTGGATTTCTTCATCGAATTGATTCCTCCTTCTCCATTTACAGAAAATGCTGTACCGGTTGGAATAACACTCAATACATCATCATGACTCACATCATAACCCAGCCGGGCCTGTAAATAAATCCAGTCCCTGAACTTATATTTTGCTGAGGCTGAGGTTATAAAACGGTTGCGGCCCGAATAATCTGCCTGTTTATTCAGGATAAAATAGGGATTGGTTTTATATTCATCGTTATTCCAGGGTGTTTCTGCACCTGTGTTCAGGTTATATCCGGGTGCTAAGATCGCCTGGTTAATATTTGTGGCCAGTGCAGCAATTCCGTAATTGGCATTTATAGGCCCATCACTCAGGTAAGACCTGTTTTTATTATACTCGCGGATATAATTTCCGTTAAAAGTAACGCTTAATTGTTTACTCAGTTCATGGGCAGTATAAAGGTTGACTGTTTTCCGGTCTAAATTGCTGTTCCTGATTATAGACTGCTGATTGAGGTTGGAAGCTGATAAATGTATCGTCCCATTTTGTCCGCCATGACTTATAGAAACGGTATTGGTAAAAGCCGGAGCTGTTCTGTAGAATTTCTGAATATTATTTTTGACGGCCGAATATGGGTATTTGTTTCCATCAAACTGAATCACGGGCTGGCCATCCAGTTTTTCTCCCCAGCTGTACAGGCCGGAAGCTACAGCGGCAGCAACAGTTTCAGGTCTCTTGTTTTGTGTGCCCTGACCATAGATATATTGGAAATCCGTCTGGTTAACTGCCTGATCAAATGACAGGTTCGTATTATACTCTATTGATGTACCTGAGTTTTTTTCTGCATTTTTAATCGTAATCAGGATGACCCCGTTTGCCGCACGCGCTCCATATAGTGCTGAAGCCGCCGAACCTTTTAATACAGTAATCGTTTCTACATCATCGGGGTTAATATTACTGATTCCGTCTCCATAGTCGGCTCCTCCGTATTCATTAGCACTTCCCCGCTGGGTATTGTCAATTGGGACCCCGTTAACGACAAATAATGGAGAACCAGCAGTCATACTGGCTGCTCCGCGCAGTAATATTCTTGCAGATGAACCTGGTCCGCCATTGACACCGCTGACATTTAAACCTGCTACTTGTCCTTCGAGTGCATTGACGATATTTGATTCTCTTGCTTTTGTTAAAGAAGAGCCACTGATAGCAGATATTGCATAGCCGATTTTACGTTCTTCTTTAGGGATATTGAGTGCCGTTATCAGGACTTCGTCCAGATCATTTTGTAAGGGGCGCATGGAAATCTCAATGTATTTACTTTCTTTTACTGAAAATTCCCTTTGCTGATAGCCAATCTGGCTGAATATGAGAATTGAGTTTGATGCTGCCGGGATAGAAAATTCACCTTTGCGGTCTGTTTTAGTCATTAACCGGGTGTCTTTGACTTTTACTGAGGTTCTTGCCAGGGGTATTGAATTTTCATCAGTTACTTTACCTTTAACCAGCCTGATAGTTTTATCTGCTGTTAGTGGCCGGATGGCAATCAGATTATTCTCCAGTAATTTATAGGTAAAATCAGAGTTTTTTAAGAGCTGATCAAGCACAGCAAATACATCCTTATTTTGAACTTTAATGGTGATTTTTCCGGAGGGTATCTGAGCTTCGTTATAAATAAAATTGTAGGATGTCTGACTTTGTATGGCATCCATCACCTTTTCAAAACCTGCAGATTTTAATTTCAAGGTTACCCTGTTTTGTGAATAGGAATTCAGGGCAACCTGCAGCGCAAAAAAAATCAGCAGTTTTACTACGGTCTTCATCTATAACATTTACGCTTTGCAAAAAAGCCATATCGCTTTAGCGATATTATTTCACAGCGTAAAGATAGATAGTTTTTCCTTGTATTTTATAGTCGAAGGAGGTAATGGCTTGTAACGCTTTTAAAGCTTCTGATAAATCTTCTTTTTCAAATTCTCCTGTAAACCTGGCATCCTTCAGCTGGGCCGATTCAAAGACGAAACTTACACCATACCACCTGGATAAACGCAGACTTAGCAGAGAAAAAGACTCGTTTCTGAACTGGAGTTTATGATTCATCCATGAGGTTTCAAGAATGGAATTTTTATCATCTTTATAATAGATCACCGGGGTGATAGTATATCTGTCTCCATCAGGGTTTGCGGCATTACTGTCTGCAGGATGAGTTAAGGTAAATTTCTCAGCAGGGCTCAGCAGGATATGTTTTGCTGGTCTTTTATTCCATGTGATTTCTACTTTTCCTCTTAGCAGCGTAGTTTCAGTTGAATGTTCATTGATATAGGATCTGACATCAAATGCAGTTCCGAGAACTTTAATGCTTATATTTTTGGTGTGTACAATAAAAGGGTGCTGGTGGTCTTTTGCTACATCGAAAAAGGCTTCACCATTTAAATAAACCTCGCGCGTTTTCCCGTTAAAAGAAACAGGATATTTAATGTCGCTTGCTGCATTTAAAGTAACTTTACTTCCGTCGGCCAGCACAATTGCTGAAGTTTTCCTGCCCGAAGCAGTTGTCTTTTTCCATGCTGTAGCAGTGTCTGTACCGGCAGTATTTTTCACTTTAAAGAATTGATAGGCAAAAAACGTAAAAAGTCCGAAAATAAATAGAGCAGCAATCCGGTACCATTGTTTAAATGACTTTACAGGAGTTGGTGAGCTAAAAATCGGTTTAGGTGCAGCATCAACAACATTGATTCTTTCTTTTATTTGCTGAAATATAAGATCTATGTGATCATCAGGCTGATCCTGCTGTTGAAAATAAGTGACTAAAGATTCATATTCACGTCTGTAATCTTCATTTTCTGCAAGCATTGCCATAAATTCCTGATCATCACCGGTGGATATTTCACCCGATAATTTTTCGCTAAGTAATTCAGTGAATTTTTGATCAGTCATCAGACAATATTTATACTTTGTATATAGTAGTACCCTTTTTCGTTAAAATTGCTTACAGGAATTGAAAAATATGTAAAAAAAATATTAAAACTATTAAATTTAGTGTGTTGCCGCTATTTGTATCCTGAGTATAAATATCGTGATAAGCTTTGAGACTTACCCTTAATTTATCTATTGCTCTGAATAATTGTGTTTGTACTGTTCTTGGGGAGATCTCCAGAATTTCTGCAACCTCTTTATATTTCATGCCATTTTCTTTGATCAGCTTAAATATGATTCTGGATTGCTTTGGCAGCTTGTCGATTGCCTGGTCTAATTGATGATGCAGTTCTTTATTTTCCAGTTCTTTTCCGGGATCTGCATGATCAATAAACTGAAACTCGCTGGATGACTCGATTTCCACTAAATGTACATGTGCATTTTTCTTAATGTACTTTAGTGATTGGTTCCTGACCGCAGTAAAAAGATAAGTTTCAAGATTGAGAATTACAGTTTCTGCTTTCCTGTTCTCCCAGCATCTGATCATAATGTCAGAAATAATCTCTTCAGCTATTTCTTTTTTTCCTACATAATAAACGCAGAATTTGATCAGCCTGTTGAATAAAAGATAATATAAAGCTTCAAAAGCTTTAATGTCATCGTCCACGCAAATCTTTGTCCATAAGGGAGATAAGTCAGGTTTCAAGGCCTTTAGGAATTAGTAACAGTTATAAGAAAGGGCAAGGTAAATAATATAAATAATAAATCAATCATAGTTTAAGTGCTTGCTAATTCGATTTTATTCAATAAAAAGTAATTTCCTTGTAGGCAGTTTCTGCTTAAAAGGGGTCTCTACCTTAACGCGTATTTTTTTTTATGAAGATACCGGGATTGTCTTCACAGATTTTTGAAGACAAAAGAGCTAACCAAAATATTTAACTGTAATCAGCAAAAATGAAAAAAACATTACAATTGACGTGTTTACTACTTTACGCTTCGTCGCATGCTTTTGCAACGGTAAAGTCAGATCATCCTAAACTATTAACTCCTTTAATGAATATTCCAGGTTTCTCTGCGGCCGATGAGGTGAAGGGAACAGTGCGTGATGCAACAGGAACAACTTTACCTGGAGTATCAGTGCAGGTCAAAGGAACTAAGCTGGTTACGCAAACTAATGCGTCCGGACAATATGGTATAACTGCTAAAGCAGGTGATATCATTGTTTTCTCTTATATAGGGTATGATAAACAGGAAATCACGGTTGGCAGTCAGGCTACTGTTGATGTTGTGTTGAAATCAAGTGCACAGGAATTGAATACAGTAGTGGTAACGGCTCTGGGGGTTAAGAAATCAGAAAAGTCACTTACTTATGCTACGCAACAGATCTCTAATAAAGATTTGACGACTGTGAAAAGTGATAATTTAATGAATTCACTAAATGGAAAAATTGCTGGTGTGGCAATTTCACCAAGTGCTTCTGGTGTGGGTGGTTCTGCAAAAGTAATTTTGCGTGGAAACAGATCAATTGCCGGTAACAATCAACCTTTATATGTTATTGACGGTGTACCTATGTCTAATGGTTCTAATAGTAACAGTCAGCCAACAAATACAATGGGTGGTAATACCAATGTAGACGGTGGTGACGGTATCTCCAACCTGAATCCTGACGATATCGAGAGCATGAGTGTATTAAAAGGTGCTTCTGCTTCTGCATTATATGGTAGTGATGCTGCGAATGGTGTAATTGTAATTACGACTAAAAAAGGAAAAGCCGGAAAAGCAATTATCAATTATTCCAGCTCTTTACAGGTAGATAATGCTTCTTTTAAGCCAGAGTTTCAAAATAATTATGGCCAGACTTCTGCGGGATCAACTGATAGTTATGGGCCGAAAATTTCTGGTGGAAACCAGGATAATCTGAAACAGTTTTTTCAGACGGGAACGAACTTTACCAATTCTATAAACTTATCCGGGGGAACTGAAAATGCACAGACCTATGTATCTTATGCAAATACAGCTGCCAGAGGAATTCAACCTGGAAATAAGTTAAGCAGACATAACTTTAATATGCGTGAAACCGCACGTTTTCTGGATAATAAATTAACTGTTGACGGAAATATCAATTATATCGCACAAAAGATTGATAATACACCTGGTCTTGGCTTATATTTCAATCCGCTTACAGGTTTATACCTTTTCCCGAGAGGAAATGATATCACCCCTTATAAAGATCAATATGAGTTTGGTGATCAGCAAGGTTATAACAGACAAAACTGGGTTGTACAGAAAAATGATATTCAGCAAAATCCATGGTGGATAACTAACCGCAACTTAAATTTCAGCAACAGAAATCGTATTTTATTAAATGGTAGTGTTAAATATGATGTGAATAACTGGTTAAGCCTGCAGGTAAGAGGAAATTTAGACAGAACTGCTGACAGTTATGAACAAGATCTTTACTCAGGTACAACCGGAGTCCTTTCTAAAGAAAATGGACAGATGATCTTAAATAACCAGACTGTAGAGCAAAAATATGGTGATTTCCTGGCTACTTTCACAGCGCCTGCAATAGGTGACTTTAAGATTGACGGAATTCTGGGTACAAGTATTAAAGACATTCGTACATCTGGTGTTACCATCGGTGCCGGACAAGGTTTAAATACACCAAACCTGTTTATTACGCAAAATACAGTATTGAACTCTACAGTAAGCAATGCAAAAACTTTACCTGCAAACCGTAATCAGTTGCAGTCTATCTTCGGAAATGCAAATATTTCTTATAAAGATTGGGCATTTTTAACTGTAACTGGTAGAAATGACTGGTCATCAAATCTTGCGTTTACACCTAACGGATCTTATTTCTATCCTTCTGTTGGTCTTACTTTTATTTTAAACCAGATGTTCCATCTGCCAGAAGTAATCTCTTATGCTAAAGTAAGAGGAAGTTATGCAGAGGTTGGTAACAGTGTTCCACAATATGTGACCAACCCGGTTAACTATACTGATGATAGTGGTTCAATTGTAGTGAGTACTGTAGCACCTTTCCCAAAGTTGAAACCTGAAAAGACTAAATCATGGGAATTTGGTACTGACATGAGATTTTTCCAGAATAAACTAAGCTTCAGCTTCAGTTATTACAAATCAAACACGTTTAATCAGTTTATTCAGATTGCACCTTCTGTAGCTACTGGTTATTCTATTGGTTATGTAAATGCGGGTAATGTTCAGAATAAAGGTTTTGAGTTTATGTTAGGCTATAATGCTATTAAAACTGCTGATTTTGAATGGAATACCTCTTTTAATGGTTCAAGGAACAAAAACGTAATTATAGATGTGGCTTCTAAAGAAGGTATTAATGAATTTATAATGACCGGAAATTATAACAATGGTTATGAGTCTCATATTACTACTGGTGGATCTTATGGCGATATTTATGGAAAGACCTTAAAACGTGATGATCAGGGCCGTATTTTGATTGGTTCAAATGGTACACCTGTAACTAATGGTGATTTTAGCTATGTGGGTAACTCTAACCCTAAATTCCAGTTGGGATGGAGTAACAACTTTAGTTACAAAAATTTTAACCTGAGTTTCCTTGTTGATGGTAAATTTGGTGGCCAGGTGATGTCTATTACTCAGGGAATGCTGGATGAATATGGTGTTTCAAAAGTAAGCGGCGAAGCACGTGACCGTGGTTTTGTTGCGATCAATGGAGTTGATCCAAATGGAAAAGCAGTTACTCAGATCGATCCTAAAGTATGGTATAAAACCATTGGTGGAAGAAATGGTGTGACAGGGGAGTATATGTACAGTGCTACTGTAGTACGTTTGCGTGAGGCTTCTCTGGGTTATAATTTTCCAATCAAAGACAAGTTTGTTAAAAACTTAAAATTGGCAGTAACAGGAAGGAACTTATTGTATTTCTACAAGAAAGCTCCTTATGATCCTGAACTTACACTTTCTACTGGAAACGGACTTTCGGGTGTTGATGTATTTAACCAGCCTGCTATCCGTAGTCTTGGTTTTAACCTTAATGTCACTTTCTAAGAACCTTTATTAAAATTTAAACAAATGAACACGAGTCATAAATTAATAAATAACAGCAGCCTGACTAAAGTTGCCCGTTCTGGTGCAGTCATTTTATCCGGGTTATTATTGCTTACCGCGGTAGGCTGTAAAAAGAATTTTGAAAAGAATGCAACTGATGGAACGGGTATTCCTGACAGTGAAATTAAACTGCCTACTTTGCTTCCGCCTTTACAATCTTCTATTTTCAGAAATTATCAGATTGCACAGAATTTAAGTGCAGACGGTTTCTCTGGATATATGATGTCTCCAACTCCTTTTATGGCGAATTACGATCTTAACTATTCTCCGGTAGATGGTTGGGACAAAACAGGGTTTAATGATCAGTATACTTATGTAATGGCTCCTGTTAACAAAATGGCAAGATTGGGACTGAGAACTGCAAATCCTGATTTATGGGCTATCGCCTTAATCGTGAAAGTAGAGGCGATGCATAGGGTTACGGATAAGTTTGGCCCTATTCCGTATAGTGCTGTTGGCAAGACGTTAACCAATACTCCTTATGACAGTCAGCAAAGTGTATATAATCAGTTCTTCAATGAACTGGATACTGCGGTTAACAATCTGCAAACTTTCCAGGCTGCAAATCCTGGTGCAAAACCTTTTGTACCTTATGACCGGATTTATAACGGAGATTATTCAAAGTGGATCAAGTTTGCAAACTCTTTAAGATTGCGTTTGGCAATGCATATTGTTAAAGCAGATCCTGCAACTGCCAGGTTACAGGCAGAAAAAGCAATGAGTGCTGCAGGTGGTTTATTGACTGATGCTGCTGATAATGCTGCTATTGCAGTTGCTCCTGGTGCTGTGAATGATCTTTTTCAATTGACTAATGACTATAGTGATAATCGTTTAGGTGCAACGCTTGCGACTTATCTTGTCGGTTACAATGATCCAAGATTAACATCCTTCGCCACTCCTGCAACAGATCCTGCTTTTGCTGGTCAGTATATTGGAATCAGGATTGGTTCTAACATCCCGTCTAAAAGTGATTATATCACTTATGCAAGTTTGAATACGGATAAAACGTTTAAGAACACGGCCCCTCAGCAAATAATGACCGCTGCAGAAATCTGGTTCTTAAAGGCAGAGGCTGGTTTAAGAGGCTGGGCAGGTGCAGGAGATCCTAAAACAAATTATGAAAAAGGCATTACTGTATCTATGTCACAATGGGGAGTTAGTGATGCGACTGCATATATCAATGATGCTACGCGTAAACAAGCTGATTATGTAGATCCAAAGAATGCTGTAAATAACATTAAAGCTGTTTCTTCGATTACTATTAAGTGGGACGAAGCAGCTGCTAATGAAGTTAAACTGGAACGTATCATGACTCAGAAATGGCTTGCAGTTTTTCCTGAAGGACAGGAGGCATGGACAGAATTCCGTCGTACAGGCTATCCAAAGTTATTTCCTGTAGTTAACAATACAAGCAACGGATTGATTGATACACAAATTCAGATCCGCCGTTTGCCATATCCTTCTAATGAGAAAACTGCAAATGGTGTAGAACTTGCGAAAGCTGTACAATCAATTGGTGGACAGGATAATGGTGGTGTCAGAGTATGGTGGGACATCGCTAAAGGTAATTTCTAACACAATAAAATTACATATACACCGGTCTTTTTATTGTCTGTTAAGGCATAGAAAGGCCGGTGTTTTTTAATTTTACAAATTATATAAGAAAAATGGGTAGAAAAAAAACAGGTCTGATCTTTATTTGCAGTTTCATTTTTAGTCTTAATCTGAGCGCACAGGATAAACTAAGTCAGTACGTAGATCCAATCATTGGTTCGGATGCCCATGGGCATGTATTTGTTGGCGCCAATGTACCATTTGGTGCAGTTCAGTTAGGACCGACAAATATTTTTGAGGGTTGGGACTGGTGCAGTGGTTATCATTATTCGAGCAATACGATTGTTGGTTTTACACATACACATTTGAGCGGAACCGGGATTGGTGACCTGAATGATGTACTGATTATGCCGGCCACTGGCAAAGTACAAT
>Ga0247807_10002187_pt1 | contig 10905 bp, 18 predicted proteins | sample UWRJL074202C1_FD_179931 | JGI IMG/M metagenome (GOLD analysis project Ga0247807, IMG submission 179931) | Plant litter microbial communities from Arlington Agricultural Research Station in Wisconsin, United States - UWRJ-L074-202C-1 | ecosystem: Environmental > Terrestrial > Plant litter >...
CGATATATGTTTTTCAAAAGTAGAAAGTAATGATATTGCTTATGAAAGTGATGCACAAATATTATGTTCATATTGCTATTTTGAATTTATTGCGCCTAAAAACATAGACTCGATTTTAACTAAACTGCACACAACAGCGCAACTAAGCAAGAGCTGGTTTTTCGTAACTTGAACGTTTTACTTTCACGAAGAAAGTTTGGTAATTATATAGATAGTGGGACAAACTAATCAAGTTTTGATTGTCTAATTATGTATCTTCGTAATAAGCTTTATTCGTCCGTTGGAATATGACTCGTATCAACGGAGATGCGTGTAATTTTTTACAGTATATGTTTAAAGTCACATTTAAAACAAAAGATGTATGCTTTAAGATAGTTTTTAAACTGTCGGCATTATTCCCAATGTTTAACTAGATGGTAAAGCGGATTCTAAGAATCCGCTTTTTTAGCTTAAAACGATTAATATTTGTTAAGGAAATACTCCTGCAATATCCCCTATATTAGACTTACCAGTAGATTCTGACAGCCCCAATTTTTCTAGCACATCAGCGTATTTCTCTTTGTAAACTTTAGCATTACCGTCTGACATTGCTATCTGGGTGTATCCATCATAACCTTGGGTTTCTACATTCCTGATTAAGGCTATGTGCGACGTCATCAAAGTACATTCAAGTCCGTGAGCGTCAACCAATTTAATTGCTATCTTCATTTTTTTTATCATTTGGTTCATGTAAACCTACAAATAATTTCGCGTTTTGTCGAACCAATTGCAAAATTCATATATTTGAACCGGGCAAAGCCACAATTGCCCAAAACTAAAGTTTCCACATCACCTACTTCGTCAGAGTTGGGTGATGTGGATTTTTTATAATTTTTAACCAAGAACTAAAACAATATTATGTCATCATTGTTAAACCAGGTTGTTCAGGATTCAATTGCAAACAGTCACAAGGCTCAAAAAGTAGTGGTAACGGCTCAGAGTCAACCTCTAAGCCTCACTATTCAATTATTACTATATGCAGTGGCTTTGTTGGCGGGTGTTGGGCTCATTTTCTACTTAATGGACTTAGCTCTGAAACACGTGTCCTTTTTTCAGAATATAAAAAAATCAATGAAGAAAAACTACTTCATTATTTTGATTATGTTTCCAATATTTTACCTGATTTATCACTTAGCCTATTTTGTACCAAATTCAGGTGAAAACAATTCTATTTGGCTGACTGAGGAAACAGACAACTTACTCTGGACGGCGTCTTTAACTTTCCTTACAACAGGCGTTCTAACGGGTACATTAAAATGGATTAATAACCTAGCTTTTTTTAAAAAGCAATTTACAGAGATAATTAGATCAAAAGCTTTTGCAGATGTTTTAAGCGACAAAATGAAGGACTTGGCGCTTTCAGATGATTATCTGTTACAAAGAAACGATTTAGATGAAATTTGGCAGAGGGTAACGCTTTGCAAATACAGAAAGGAGTTTCCCGAGCTGTATAATAAATTACAAGACAAATTAGAAAACGTTCTTTTTAAAAAAACCAACATATCATACTATTATAAAAACTTTCAAATAACATATTATGTCGAGCTTATAGACGATAAATACGTATCAACGATAGAACGGACTTCTTTCACAATTATTCGGCCGAATAGGAGTGAATTTGAATTCGATTTTACTACTGGTTATGATAATAGAGATGAAAACAATTCCGCAACGGTTAAATTTCAATCCAAAAGCGCAAGTGAATTTGAATTTGTAGAGAGCGATATTGAAACGATTATTGATGGGGAGACTACGAGAAAAAAATGTACTAAAAGATTTTCAGGACATTTAGAATATCACATTGAGAGTGAGATAATTCACAAGCAAAACATAGATGATGATAGAATTTTCAAATATGGTAGTGCAAGAATTATCGATGATTTAACAATTAATATAGAACATAACGATAATATAAATATTACTTTTGTACCGTTGAATAATAACAAATTTTATATAAATGGCTCACACGCACCCAATAGACTTTCTTATATAAATAGGGATGTTTTGCTTTCGGGTGATAAATTTATTATTTTTTATTATAGAAATAATACTAATAATTGAAACATTTTTTTATATTTATCGTATAATAACTAATTGTCAATATCTGAAAACTATGAGAACAAACTGTGGAAAACCTGAAGGAAGTACTTGGTATGGCTAACTAGAGCCACTAAAAACATAAAAAGTCCGATTATTTCGGGCTTTTATATTTAATCAACCACTCACCCGAGTGGTTTTTTTATAGGCTTGAAATCTTCGTCAACCAATCCCTGTTCAATCATCCACTCCAAATGCCGCCAGATGCATTCCATCTTCTCGTCTTCTCCCATGTAGTCGAGTTCCTGTGTGTTTTCCATCAGGTAGATGAACCGCTCGAGCCTCAAGTCCTTTTCCTTCCGTTTGAAAATATTCCGCATTGGGCAAATTTATGATTTTTTCAACACCCCTGTTAATGTTGTAAATCGCAACAAGCATGCGCCGTAATTTTGAGGCATGCAATCCAACGAGCCTATACACCCATTCACGATAACAAGCCACGCAAAAACAAAAGCCTGGAATGAATATGTAATTATGTATTTGGGCTTGAGATTGGATAAGCTAGAAAAGTCCGACTTTAAGTCTATGCGGCTTTATCAGGGCTCGGTCTGCCTTTTCGATAAATATGATTATCAATTGAGAAAAATGACCAATGCGGAAATGCACAAAGCCCTTTGCCGGTTCCTAGAAGGATATTTGGAACATTGCGAGCCATATTTAAAATTGACGAGAAGCGACAGCTTTGCACCACCAAAAAAGTAAGCCCTAACTTTCGCTAGGGCTTTGTTTATTTTACAACCTCAGTATTTTCCATTAATGGTTTTGCAACATTTGCAAATTTTATTAAGTCTAACATAACCACTTCTAAATTTGCTTGTAGTGTCAAAGTACTTATGAAAGATCGCAAGTAGGGAAATCCTATAGGAATTGAATTTGTGAAGAAGTAATCTGGTAGTTCTTCAAATTTGTAAGGGTTATCAAATTCGTACAAGAAAAATGCATTCGTGCTTATTAGCAATTTTTTTGTAGTTTCATCTATAGCTTCAAAAATGAAGCTCAATTCATACCTACCCGAAGCCTCAAAATATTTTCCGCTTGGTTTGAAAGACATTTTTATTTTGTAATCTAAACTTTCGTCGATATCGAGAGAAAATTTAGGAATTTTAAAATCTACAAATTTGAATGCTTTTGGAGTTTCTTCTTGAATCATTGATATAATATTAGTTTATAAAGAAAAAGACCCATTAGGGTCTTGTGTAACATAAGAAGCGTTTGAGAAATCAGTTGGTGGCTCTACTAATACATAGGAACTGCAAGCCACAACAGAAGAAGGATATCTTTTAGCTCTAATAATTGTTTGAAAAACCTCGCCTTCTAATACATGGTTGCAAACACCCAGCTCTAATAAAGGATTTTCGAGCTTAATTAATATGTTCTCCGTTATGAATAATATATCTTCATTTGGAAACAATAATCTAAATTTTTCTTCTAGCTCAATTTGCCTATCGGCAAAAACTCTATCCTTTTCAAAACAATGCGCGGGTTTAACCTCGATTATATGAGTATCAATTAAAGAATCAAACTCATATCTAATCTCTAGATATTTATGGGCGTTATATAAAGAGGCCAATTCTTCTTTTAAAAAATTTATCGCTTCTATCATAACTTTGTATTTAATATGGTAATAATCTCATTACTTATCTTAAAAGCTTCTATGCTTTGGTCTTTTCCAACTTTCTCATTTTTGTAGTCGGATATAGTTCGAAATTTACGAAGTAGTAGAATTTTATCCCTTACACCTTTCGCATAATACTTATCATGTTTGCCCTTTAATGCATCATGTATCAAATCAATCGGATATGTATGAGAGTCTTTCGCCATAGGTCTACCTTTCGATTTTGAGATTTCTTGAGCAACCTGTTCAAATGTTATTCCAATTCTGTTTAATGTATGACTAATCATTTGGAAAACACCGTAATATGAGCAATGTACGCTTGGCGCATAATTATATTCTTTTTCTATCAGCATTTTAGCTGCATCTATGTTAAAACCTGACTTTTCTTTTAAAAAACTCAATTTGGTGCAAAGGTATAAATTAAACACTAATAAAAACTTAAAATTAGTAGCTAAATAAATACGTATCAAATATAAAAAAATTTCAATACGTTTTACAACTACCAACTAATTAACAGTTGACAAAAAATCCACACATTCTACTTTGGCGATGTAGAATGTGTGGAAATTGTTAGTTTTAGAGCATTTGTGGCTTTGCTCGTGTCAAATATAATGATTTTCACATAGCTTCGACGAAACGCGAAGGAATTCCTATCTTTTAAATATATTTTTAGCGGCCTTCTGCATTGCTCTTCTGGTTTCGTCCTGCAATATGGCTGTCGCTTTCTCTTTTGTAACTTGTCCAAATTTATCGCAACACGTCTCATATTTGAATCCTTCGGATGTTTGAATGAAAACAGGATGTTTTTTGTGTACTGGACATTCATCTTCTTCAATTCTAATCTTAATACTTTGAAAATCTAAATCCATGATCTGTTTTTTATTGGTTTATCCAACAAATGTAATTCAAAGTCACTAAGATTTGTTTGCATAAAATATTTCAAATTCAAAACCTTCGGCAAGCCGTAAAGTAAGTATAGTTTTAGATCGGGAACCGTTTGAGCCCCGTCTGGAAATCCATACGATTGAAGGAATATACCATAGCTTGAACGTCACGTCGAGAAATATACATCATGAATGGCAAAAGCTGTCCATCTGTCGTAACATAATTGATCTTCACATAATAGTAAATGAAGTCGCAATTAAATCCCCTTCCCGTGCCACCTTCTTTTAGTATGCCGATGTCGTCCATCCGTTTAAATAATTGGTATGCTTGTTCTCTCGCCTGATTATAGAGATTGCCATCAGAATCCGGTACGCGTCTTATGTCGGATAACGTATGGGGTGATTTTAAGTCAATTTCCATATAAAGGTTGTCAAACTTGATATAGAAATTTGACGTTTTCGATTCAAAAGTGTTTTTTAATGCATCGAGTGTAGCGTTCCGACATGCTTCCCTCCCTCCTGACTGGGAATAACAAACGAAAGAGAATAGCACGATTGATAATAAGAAAAGTCGTTTCATAGCCTAGCGGGTTTTAATTCCGACCAAACCCGAATCGGTAATAAACTAACAAGCGCAGGTTTGTAACCTTGCCTGTTCTGAGGCTTTGGACGGCCTTACTCCAAGACAAAGCACGCACCCACGCCATAGCATGAGCGTCGAGCCTAATTGTCTTGTGGAGTATTTCGAAACGTCCAAATTTCAGAACCACAACAATAGCTAACGCTAAATATTTTCAAATACAAACATAATGAAAAATAATTTGAAAATAATCAAGTAGATGTTTGCACAAGTGGGTATTGTTTACTAAGTTTACATCACGCAACTACACACAAAGCAAATTTATGTTTAGCACACATTTTAAGTCAGCCATCGATCTAGTAAGAGCCTTTCCGAACGAGGAAACCTGCATCAAGTATTTAGAAACAATCATTTGGGACGGTCAACCAGTGAGTCCTTACGACGCAGATTCAAAAGTCTATACGTTAAAAGACGGACGATACAAATGCAAGAATACAGGTAAAAAGTTTAACGTTCGTACAGGAACGATGTATCACAGCAGTAAAATAAACCTGCAAACTTGGTTCTTGGCTATTTGGATGGTTACGACACATAAGAAAGGAATCGCCTCTACACAGTTGGCAGAACAATTGAACGTGACGCAAAAGACAGCTTGGTTTATGTTGCAGAGAATACGCGCCTGTTTTGGCGTTGAAAACTACAACGAACTGGACGGAATTGTGTCTGCGGATGAAACCTTTTACGGCGGCAAGAACAAGAACCGCCACAATAATAAAAAGGCAAAGAAATGTAAGGGACGCACGTGGACTGATAAGGTGCCGATTGTCGGAATGATTCAGAGAGGTGGTAAGATTACTGTGATAGTGACCAAAGACACAAGCGGGGATACATTGCAGCCTTTAATCGAACGTTATGTTTCAAAGGACTCGGTCTTGATCACTGATGATTGGTCTGGGTATTATGGAGCGAAAAAGCACTGTGAGCACAGAATTATAAAGGATATTTCAAAAGGTTACAAACACGATTACGATCCCGAAACCCATACCAATGACATTGAGGGAGCCTGGAAGATTTTCAAGAACTCGTCAAGGGATATGTACAACCACGTTTCAAGAAAACATATCCAATTTTACGTTGACGAATTTGTTTACAGATACAATATGCGCAAACACGACAACAGCGACAAATTTAATTGGTTGCAGTATAATTCAGGAGTGCGTACAACATATAAATCACTTACGGCATAATGAACAACAGTCTTAACAATATGGATTTGATAGCAAAAGGCGTCAGGTACGTCGTCAAGGAAAAGCGCACGTTCTTTAGTATCGTAGACGTGAAGAAACTATATCCCGAACATAGGGTAAGCGAATCCGACACATATATGCTGGAACATAACGGCGAAATGATTGCCACTACCCTAATCGAAGATTTCGTGGAGTATTCGGACTTTGATCGTAAAATAAAGGAATCGATGAAATTCAAGCCAAAAGAATGAAAAGCCAAAGAGACATATTAAATGAAGCCTCGCCTATTTTGGATAGCTTTAGAGGCCTGTTAAACAAATATCCAAAGGTCTTTAATGTTAGGCATAGCAAAACTAAGGGCTACTATTTTATGATTGATTTAGATCGTCTAACACCTCTCTTGGAGACTGAAAACCAAAAACAGGGACTACAGCCTCAACAGAATGCTTAGCGACATCTATATCATGTAATCCAATACAGAATACACCCCATTCTTTATTTTTCATTTGCATTACTTGGAGACGGACTATTTTGAAGTCTGAATCAGGAATATTTAAACCTACTAATTTTGGCGCATAATAATGCATAATTTTTCGCGCATCGTCGCGTGTAAAGCTCTCCATATAGATTAAATTAAAGTTGTTTCGACAACCAATATAGATAAAATATCGGCATCCCGAAAACGCGCACGCCCATGAGGGTCAAAACAACAGATGCAGTATAAGTATGCCACCTTTCGAGACACAATTCGGCAAATGTCAGGCATAACGTCCTTAGACTATTTTTAGATTGTGGAAAAGCCACCGACGGGCACTGTCGGAAAAACAAAACTTGACGGATAGCCACCTCGTTGATCAACCGTAAAAACGAGGCCGAAGATTAATTAATCGTCAGTGAAATAATGTATATAGATACCGAAAGTTTATCTTCGGCAGAGACAACTCAGTTCGCTTTTCCGCTCCTGCGTAGTTGCGCGAAACGTTGGGCGAAATGCTGAACGAAATCGGTAAGGCCGTGATTCAAAATTTACGCTAGTAAATATTTTTTAACTTCTAAACCAATTGTTTTAATCGTACGAAGTTTGGATATATTTGTCAAATATTATATCATTTTGAAAATTTATAAACCAACCCAAAAGTTAGAAATTATTATTGCCGTTATCATAGGATTTCTCATTACGTTATCAATGACTGATAATCTGAAAGTTCTTGTCGGGCTTTTCCTTATATTCTGTATCACGATATATTGGCAAGCACGAAAAAGAATTGTTTCGCAAATATCTTTTGAAAATCAATTTATGAAAATTCAAACATCAATTCTTTTCAATTTTTCAAGAAAAGAAGAAAAATATGCCTTTGAAGAGATCACATTTCAATATAAATCTGAATTAGTTGGAAAAGGCTCACCAACAAAAGTTTTGTACATTAACTGTCCGGATATTGTTTATAGGATAAATCCAATTTTAAATGGATGGTCATATCAAAATCTTGACGAAATAATTAAAAATGTAGAAAATAAGAGCGAAGAAAAATGGTAAACAAAAATAGCACTTCGCCCAACAGCGCAACTAAGCAAGAGCTGGTTTTTCGTGAGTTGAACGTCTAGATTTCACGAAGAAAGTTTATCTTCGGCAGAGAGAACTCAGTTCGCTTTTCCGCTCCTGCATAGTTGCGCGAAACGTTACCTGAAAGCTTTCGAGAATCGTCCGACAACAAACAATAAATAAATATGATTAATCGCTTAGTAATTTTAACCGCTTTGTTTATTTGTTTAAGTTGTGCGTCAATAAAATTCAGCGATTATTATGAAGCCAATTCTTCTACAGGAAAAAAATACACATTTGACCTGAAAGCAAAACGCTACTCCGAGATTGATGATAATAGAACTGTAAAAAGTGGAAAAATTAAGATTATTGATTTAGACGATCAACGAATGTTGCTTGTCACTAGAAATTTGGTAATGCAAAGAAAAACTTCAATTAGTGGCGATACAATTTTTAGTGGATATATCAATTATGGAAATGAAATATTTGACGTTACCATTGACATTTCAGAAAAAATAAAATTTAGAAAAACTTATTTAAACAAACTTGATGAAACTATTGAAGTTGGTGATTTTGTTAAAGTGACAAAGCCTTCAGGTAACCGCCGCTAGCCAAAATTGCGAGATTTTCCTGGCTTGAGCGTTCTTTGTTCTCGCAGAAAGTTTTATCTTCGGCAGAGAGAACTCAGTCCGTTTTGCCGCAACTTCGGCTAGCGGCCTAACGTTGGTGGCAATTGCACGAGCGTCTCGTAACCCGAAAACCTAAATCAAAAAATGTCAAATCTGGATTCTCAAAAAGTTACTGAACATATTAATTCTTTAGAATCTGTCAGCCGAGAGACAATTGAGTTTCTTAGAGAGATTTTCCTTAATTTAGATTCAGAAATTTCCGAACATATAAAATGGAACTCGCCGAGTTTTTACTACAATGGCGAAATGAAAGAATTCGATGCGAAAAAATACAAGCGTGATTTGGCTGTGCTAAATTTACATCGTGGAAAAATCTTAATTGTTTTCCCAACAGGAAGTAAAATTCACATCAAAACTGGTCTGAGAGGGAAAGATTATCCGGATGGAAGAAAGATCGTTGAAATCCAAAATTTGGAAGACGCAAAATCCAAAATTGAAGTTTTGAAAGAAGGAATTAAAAACTGGATTGAGCAAATAGAAAAATAACGCAACTGACCACCAACAGCGCATTTAAGAAATCGCTGAGTTTTCAGTAAATTTCAAGTCCTTTCTTCACGAAGAAAGTTTTATCTTGGCAGAAAGAACTCAGATCGCTTTTTCAGCGACTTCTCAAATGCGCGAAACGTTATAAGCAAGCGGCAAAAATCACTCGTAAATAAGACGTTTATGAAAAACTTAAAGATTTTTTTTATTACACTCGTAAGTCTGTTTTTAATCAATTTTCAAGAAAGAGAAAAGAAAATCGATTTTATAAATTTATCTTACAATGGCGGTTTACGAATACCATTCAATATTGTAAGTATAAATATTAAAAAAACTTCTAATGACGCTGTGGTTAAAGTCTTTTGTAAACCTTCGCAAGACAAACCTGAATGGAAATACTCACAGATAGATACAACTTTTCATATCAGCCTTTATTCCTTTGATAAATTAGCAGAATCAGTTTCTCTTTTAAAAACGATAAAAATTGATGACACCGAGGACGGACTTGACGGCAGCTTCTGTATGATTGGATTTGGATCCAAAAATGAAAGTAATCGTTACGGTTTTTGGTATCCAGAGAGTGAAACAAATGAAAGAGGATTAGTTGAGTTTATGAATGCGAGTGAGCAAATAGTAGAAATTGCTAATTTAAAAAAAGAAGATGTATTTTTTGAGTGAGCGTAACCGCCAGCTTATAACCGCCGTTTCAAGCGATTGCGGAGTTTTTCGTCACCGGAAATTGCTAGTTCACGAAGAAAGATTATCTTGGCAGAGAGAACTCAGTTCGCTTTGATCCGCAACCGCGTGAAGCGGCCTAACGTTACCAGCCATTTTATGAAAAACATCGTAATAATTCTACTTATTTGCTGTTTGAAAGTAAACAGCCAAAATAAATTTAAGCTTGACACAGATTATTTTCTGCTTGGAATGTTTGACGATTATGGTGGCCGTTACATTCCACTTAAAAATGATAAGTTCGCTACATATATAGCAAATGTTCGTCCTGAATTGGCAAATTTATTTTTAGATACTCTATCTCAGCGTTTCAAAATTCCAAAAAATGAGATTATTAGAGAGGATAATGCTTTTTATAATAAAAAAATAGCCAAATATTTTAATGCATTTCATAAATCTGCAATTGATAAAGATCTTGGCTATCAGGATAAAAATGGCAAAGACTACGAATATTACAGACTAACTATTGATGAAAGTAAAATAGATACCTATTACAAAAAAATGTCATTCTTAACAGGAATGTTTTATCAATGTGGAAGCATGATCGACGATGAAGTTGTTTTGAAAACTGCAAATTCACCTGCATTTAGTGTTGCCATTCATATAATAAGCGAACTTGATTTTGGATATTGTGAAAATGAGAAATGTTACTATTGTGTTCCTACAAAGCAAACCGTTACTTTCAAACCAAGTGAGGAATACTTAGAATATTTTAAAAATTTAGAATTAAAAAGAAAAAACGGCTGGTAACAGCCTTTTTACGCAAGAGCTGGTTTTTAGTAAGTTGAAACATTTTTCAAACCAAGAAAATTCTATCTTAGCAGAGAGAACTCTGCTTCTATTTCCGCTCCTGCGCAAATAGGCGAAACGTTAGCGGAGATGCTGCCCAAATTGCGCATAAAAACACACACATAGTATGAAATGTCTAATTATAATCATATCGATATTCTTTTTTCAACTTCCTTTTCATATTTCTGGGAATTACAAAGTTGA
>Ga0247807_10002188_pt1 | contig 10902 bp, 9 predicted proteins | sample UWRJL074202C1_FD_179931 | JGI IMG/M metagenome (GOLD analysis project Ga0247807, IMG submission 179931) | Plant litter microbial communities from Arlington Agricultural Research Station in Wisconsin, United States - UWRJ-L074-202C-1 | ecosystem: Environmental > Terrestrial > Plant litter >...
ACGAACAAGTGAAATTAGATTTGCTCTTCACATCCCAAATAAGACTTAGGGCCATCCATTGACCAATAGCGCCGAAGGGGATGCTGACTTGCAGCGGTTGTTCGCGGGGATGGGTTGGAACTCGGTTCCTGACTAGACCGTATTTGGCGAGAGCCCCTATTTACACTTTGTCATTAATTGCTACTCTGCGGACAACGTACATACCAACGGGGAACGGTCAACGGCCTCCTCCAGAGTTGAGCTATTCGGGTTAATCATAGCGCCGCCTCCCAAGTTAATCTCTGCACCAGGTAAACATAACACCTACGGAGCTACTCCGAATCTGTTAGGCCTCTCGTCAGGGGCTTGACGGGCGGCGCTTTCAACACCTTTCATTGAGCCTTAGGCCTTTGTTGGTGAGGATCGTCTCCCCGTCCGGTCCCTGAGAAATTACAGCTATCCTGGGCAAACCCACGCGTTGTCCAATGGGCGGGACGCTCAAGCGTTGGCACCCACTGGTCCCAGCGTCAGTAAGATTCGCTCACTCTAACTTAGCCCACTCCCCCGGCCGACTATGTCTCCTTCTTTCCTACTTCTTGATCCTGACGCCGTGATATCTTCATCGTCTTCCGATCCTCGTCGTCGTACCTTCGCTCTTCCAAACTACCGCTTCACTCTTTCAGCGGGCATTCGTTAATTGTGTATACCTCATCTAATACCCACTACCACCACTCTGATCTTCCAATTCACGAATTTGCAATACCAATTGATCGTCACCAAATCTCATCATGAAGTCTGGATCTCTCGCAATCGCTGCGGCGATTGCTACCGGCGTTGTGGCCGATCATCACCATGCGCGTCGCCATGCTCACCAGGCATTGCACATGGAGGGTAAGAGAGCTTTGGTCCTGACCACCGGATCCGCGCCTGAGCCAACTTGCGGTTGCACGACCATCTACTCCACCTACTACGGATCCACGACCGGTACGTTGTAAACCAGATAATTCTCAAGTTGGATCATATACTGACAGTGCTGCAGTCATCTTCCCACCTTACGTGGAGACCTCTGCACCACCACCTCCTCCATCCTCTACTGCTGCCCCAGCCCCAACAACAAGCGGTCCTCCAACGGTCCCAACTGACTACGTTACCGTGTTCCCAACTCCTGGAACCTACACAGTTCCAGCCACGACCATTACGCTTACTACACAGGTCGTCGTTGATTGCACACCAGCTCCTTCCACTTACCCAGCTGGAACTTACACCCAGGCTGAGCAAACTGTTACCGTCACCGAGACTAGCTTGGTTTATGTTTGCCCATTCACCACTCAAGCACCTGAGCCAGCCTTCACCACCGCAGCCGTAAAGATTGAGGCTGCTCCTTCTCCAGCTGCTGCACCAATAATTGCCGATGTCGTCTCAAAGATTGCCGATGTTGTCTCCGAAGTTGTTACTCCCACTAAGGTTTCCAAGCCAACTGGTGGACGTATTCAATCATCCAACGATGAGCCACTAGGTATCACCTACACTCCATACATGCAAAACGGTGACTGCAAGGATGCCGCCGGTGTCATGAAGGATATCGAGCTTATCTCCAAGGCCGGATTCGATGTTATCCGTCTCTACAGCCCTGACTGCAATGCTCTTGCCAATGTCGGATCCGCATGCAAGAAGTTCAACGTCAAGATCATCATGGGTGTCTTTATCAAGAGTGATGGAGTTTCTGGTGTTGCCCAACAACAAGTTTCTGAGATTATCGCTTGGGGTCAATGGGATCTCATCATCCTGATGATCATCGGTAACGAGGCTCTCATGCAAGGTTTCGCTACCCCAAGCGGCCTCGCTGGCTTCATCTCTTCTTCCAAGTCTGCTTTTGCAGGTGCTGGATACACTGGACCAGTTTCTACCGCTGAGCCAACTTCCGGCTGGCTCGAAAACGCCGATCTCCTTTGTGACGTCGTTGACGTTGTTGGAGGTAACATTCACGCTTTCTTCGACCCAAACACCTCTGCCTCAGAAGCCGGCCCATTCGTCAAGAGCCAACTCGACCAACTCGACGCTCTTTGCCCAGGTAAATACGCCATCAACACCGAGTCTGGATGGCCATCCGCCGGAAAGTGCAACGGTAAAGCATGCCCAGGTCCCGAAAACCAATCCATCGCTATCAAATCCATCAAGCAAGCCATTGGAATCAAGTCCATTGTCTTCTCCATGTACGATGACACCTGGAAGGCACCCGGTCCTCTTGACTGCGAACAGCATTGGGGTATCATCCAACTCTGGGAATAAGCGCAGCTCGGCCGTGCTCTTTCCCGATCCGGTTCTAAGGGATCAAAACTCAGCCCCTTCGCTTGGGCTTTGAACATATGATGAATGGATATAAATATTTATAACAGTAGCAAAAGATATAACTGGGGGAGGGAGATGCTATGGACGGTATGAAGTAGCTCAATTTCTCCTATGTTGTTTCTGGTCACTACTGGTTTGTTATGATGAATGTGGGCAGTTGGACACATGGGGTTGGGAATGATTTGGCTTGTACGTACCCTTACTTGGCTTTGTGTAAATTCTAGTGTTTATTCTTGTGGTTGATCATCTGTGTTGTCTTTGATTGCTGTGACAAACTGGTAGTTGTGATGTTCCTTTCATGGTTTCCAATGTATTCGCATGGTGGTGGTATAGTACAGTTTGGAATTCCGCATTTTCCTATTCAACACGTCAAGCATGAACTTTAAGCTCGGTTCAAGGAAGGGCTAAGTACTAATTTTGTTTCTGAGAAAGCAATGTTGGAGATGTGAGTCGCGAGTTAGAGGTTCTTTCTTCGTGGACATAATCCAAGTACGTGCCGGAACGGAGCCATTCTGGGCAGGAGCTTAATATCGACGAGGACGCCGCGTGACTTCCAAAATTATATAGGAGAAACGAATCAACTACGACTCCAAGCATGGCATACCTTTAGGGGGTTTTTTAGGGGATATGATATGATTTCAAGAAAGCTTCGATATAGGATGGCTAAGTAGATCAAAACTTGGATACCAGCACTGCTTGAGCATCGCACCTCACAACGTTCCTAGCAGCACCAATCTCACCAGATCACAATGTTCGACAGTCCCAACTCTCCGGCGTGCATCTTCGCGAAAACTATCGCTACTTCTTCATCTCCTAGCTCTAGAGCCTTCTAGTACATTTCTTCTTCCAAGTAAGCATACTTGAATCGTTTATTGTCTCTACAGCTGATTTCAGCACCTGGTGAATTCCAGTTTGGTATACATCTCGACGCCTTGAAGAGGTAAATGCGAAACGCAAATCTGCTTCAATCTTAGACTTAACCTCTCTACCTCCTACCAGAACCCTGCTTATCTAACTGCCTTTCACTTCTAATTGATTAAATCCTTAGCAGGTCCACATCTCTTAGTTGTAGAAGAAGATTACCCGCCTTCTCCTTCAAAATGATCGGGATCAAAGACATCAAAAAGGAAGTCAGCACCTTACCTAGCTCAACACTTGACGATGAAGCGACATCTGGTCCAAGAACGCAAACCGATCTTGACTCTTCCGTCTTATAGTATCCCCCCCCCATTCATTATCCTATTTCTTTCTAGGCTCTCGCACTTCTAGCAAGGTTAACTTGGCTGTTAAAGCTATCTGAACTACTGTTATCTATTCGGATGCTGCTTTCTCATGTCACAATGGGCAATGCCACAAATCCAGGCAAGAGCCGTTTTATATACTCTTTGCTCGCTTGGCATGATTTCCATTAAGTAAGGTTTTATATGATTTAAATAGGTAGACATTTCCAATGTTTATATATGAAGGCTGCTAGGAGAGCTATTGTCATATTGTCAAAAGAAAAGAGGTTTCTCGAGTAATAAACTCTATGCGATTTCGCTTTCGAAGCATAGATGGTTACATACAACAAACTCGAGCGAAATGAGTTATTATAATACAATTATTACTCAAGAACAAGCTTTTGTTGTATTCAGTAACTTTACTACCTACATAAGGACCTTCCTGCCCTTCCATCCACCACTGGTGAGAACCAGCAGGTTGAGAAATGATAGATACTTGAGTGTTAATCAGTTATCCCAGCTTATCTGACATGGAATGGAACAGCTCGGATCCTCCAGTCGTTCTCAATCCATATCGTATGGCGAATGAAAGAAGAGTCGAGTGTCTCCAGTACTCTTTCGCTAACACGAATTGAAGTCCTTCGACAATAAGAGTGTCCTTACCCTGAATGCCCTTCCAATGCTCCGTATGTCTCTGCCATGATGCAGTATATGCCCTTCCAAATGAATAACGCCAACCCGAATGCAACCATAGTTCCAAGGAGGAGGATGGATGAGTTACGTGGGAGAAAATAAAGTATGTACTGTTTGATGATATATCGGTAATGGGTCCGTAAATGACTCTAGCCGTACCATGGCGGAACTCCGTCGAATAAAAGCCGTGGTATCATAGGTGAGGTAAAAGAAAATTCGTGTATCATATCATCATCTCTCGCCCTCCGTCCTGTATTTTGTAATGAGACGAAATATGTATGTTTTTTTTAGAATATTGGCATATGTAGGCCGAGTTGTGCTGGCTGTCTTAGCCGATGCATCTGGGTGCGTCGTGATTTTGGATGTGCGGTGACATCTTCATCAGTGGCCTGCCAATCATACCCACCTGGCCCTACTCTGATTCTTCTCCTGTTGCTGCTCTCCCAAGTTCCTTGATCCTGGTAAGAGCCTTCTGGACCTAGGCCGCATCTCTCATATTGCATAATCCCTCCTCTCGTAGGGTCGCAGTTTGCTACTATAAGATCTTGGCCATCATTTGTAAAGTCAACTCCTCCTATTTCTCCAAAGAAGCTCAGTGACTGTTTGCTGTTGAACGTCTGTGCGTCAATCACGCTAATAAAGTCTGCAGGCTCAGCTGCAATTAGAACCCTCTTGCCCGAGCCAACGGGCGAAAACTTCAGCTTTCTCACTCCTGCCATCTCTGCTGCGACGGTTGCCACTGGACACGAGACTCCACTGGAAGTTTTCCATTTTCTTGCATCCCATATTTTGACCTGCATATCCTGGTTTCCCGTGGCAACAGTCCAGCCATCATCAGCCCAATCACAAGCAAAGCCAAAGTCTCGATGGCCATCTAGCTCCTGAAGAATCTCGCCTGTTTCTGAATTGCAGATCATGACCTTTTGAGTATCGCCAACAAGAACCCGAAGTCGTTGGTCTGGGGAAATTGCGGAGCAATTAATGGCGAAATCATACTTGTGATATGCAATGGCCCTATTTGTATTGATATCAAGAATTCGGAGTCCGTTGTCGTTAGAGGCAAAAGATGCCACAGGCAAGGAAGAATGACGTGAAAGATGTACCTGAACATGATTGGTAATAGCATTGGTATGGTCCGTCAAAATCCCTTCGGAGTGCGGCGTAGACTTCTCAGCTCTAAGGTTAGTGATACCATACTCTCCACAAAAGCCTCCAGCTACTAAGATATTGTGTGCAACTGTTAAAGTCGAGATTTGTATACCGCCCATAAAACCAGGTACTTGAACAGTTGGCGTTGTAAGGTCCATGGCCACGGTTGCTTCAGCGGGATAATTATTGCCTCCAACGGGGGTATAATGGAGCACTTTGGACCTTCCAGCATAAAAAATGTGGTCTCTGGATGCACATGCAAGCAAATTCCGTAGCTGAAAGTGTGACAAGTGAACATCTTGATCAAAGTCCATTCGTCGGAATTTGAAGTAATCCATATCATCAGATAGCTTCACTCCATTCAACCGAGGCTAAAGGTCCATGTCAGCTCTCATTGCCATAGGAAAGTGATGAAGTATGTACTCACATGCCATGCGGGAGTATTGATTCCTCTCAGATTCATGTAATTCTTGTAAGTTTGACGACGCATCTGACGCGCCTCGAATCTTGTAATCCCAAGGTCTTTCCAGTCTATGCGTTGAATGTCACATCGTTCGCCTTGCAGATCACTTCTCTCCATTGGCACAAGATTCTCGATTTCTCGTTGTCGTAGAACTGACTGTAGATCGGGACCTCGGGGTCGTCTTCTAGACTCCTCCTCCCAAGGTGACGCTCTCGCCCAAGAGGTGAGAAAATCCGCCAGGCTCATATTATGCTGGTCCTCCACTTCATCCGCTTGGTCAGCTTCGGAATTATTATCATCCTCCACCGCGTCCGAACCGTCATGAAAAATATTTTGAAAAGGTGGGTTAGGAGGAACAGGCTGCACTGGAGTCTGAACCATTGGCTGAGTCTCAACCGTTTCTAACAACGGAGGAGACACAGCATAACCACCGAGCCCATTTACACTTAAGATGGGCAAAAGCTGAGAGTGAGACTGAACAGTAGTAGATGGTGTGCTGTCTATTAAAGAAGCATTTGATTGGGGGGCAGATACAAATTGAAAGGGAGAAGTACTGTTCTCGGTTCCATGTTGCGTATCTTGAAAGACAGCAAATTCCCCATGCTCCTGCCCTTCTTGAATATGTTGAAGTTGCTGGGATAGGTTTGTCATGGCTCCTGGGAGGTCTGCCTGTGTTTCGGGAATCCCTGGGGCCTGTTGCGGTGGTTCTTCATACATAAGCTCGTCCAAAGCGTGGCCTGGGTGATCGTCTATGTCGGAAAAGAAGAACGGGGGAGTTTGGCTTATGGGAGTTTGATCATGAAACATGTCATTGAAGTTATCATCACCCATAACCTCTACATCCAGCAGATCCAACTCCGCATTGAGCTCTTCCGCATGTGAAATCGACTTGGTCAATGGCACGCCGACTGGCGACGATGATAATGGTACTCCCCCATCCGACATATCTGCATCTTGGTCATCATCCGAGGTATCGTGGAGATGCAATCGTGCCGTGGTATCTATTTTCTCCTCGTGGTCGCCCGAACCAGTATCACTGATACTCACGGGGCTCGCAATCAAGTTATAATGCTGCAAGTTCGCGGAACTGCTTGCTTCAATTGGCGAGGAAGCTTCATGAGGGGACCCTGGGTTGGAGAACTGGGTTGGCGGCGTCAGCGGAGTTGAGAGCATGGCAGGCTGCAACTCTTGAATCTCGCAGAGCTCGATGTCATGTGTAATTCGAAGAAGCCTGTGCCAGGTGAAAAGGCAAGTGCGACAAAAGAAACCAAATAACGGATTGTGTTGCTCGGCTGGGGAGGGGGGAGGATGAGGACGATAGCGAAGGCGACGTCGGACGAGCCAGCAGGGAAGGTGATGAGCGTGTGGATGAGCAATTTGGCACCGGGCCTGCAGAAAGGAATGAATAGAGCAAGTTGGAGTCGGCTTTCCTGAGGTGTGGTGGTGGCGAAAATTGATTCGTAGATATGGTACAGCGGGATTCCTGGGCTTGGGTGCACATGCAGAACGCTCTTGTCTTCAGCAGATATGGGATGGTGGGGTGGTTTTGTGCCGCGTTGGCAGCTGGGGATGGTGGATTAGGTGCGGAGTGAGAGTGGGAGCAACAGCAATAGCAGTAGCAGTAGCAGTAACAGTAGCAGCAGCAGCAGGAGTCCACCGAACCGACCGGGCGAGCGAGCGAGCAAGCAAGTAAGGCGGGGCAAACTTGGGACGACCGGTGATGATGATGGGGTAATGGTGGTTGTGGTGGTGGTGGTGGGATATTTTGGTGTGATGCACCCACATCCACGTACAACGACAACAACGACCACGACAACGAACACAGAGCTGATCTATTCTTCGGGATCGTCTAGCGGAAGAAAGGGAATTGCAGAGCAATTGCAAAGCCTTTTCATCTCATGTCACACTCAATCAGAGCAAGCGAGGAGTTTGAATGGAATGGAATGGGCGGCCGGAACCCAGAGCACTTGTCTGAAGGGCGACCTAGATAACCATCAACCAACCTGAACATGAGTATCATTTCTCGCATCACTAGGACCACGTTATCGCTAATTCTCATACCCCATATTCTGGACACCAAAAAGAAAAGTCAGTTGAGTTAGCCAGCCACACCCAAGGATTGTCTTTAGCCACGGACAAATGCTCCGGCTGGGGGGAAACCATTGCTATTGCTGCTGCTCGCTGGTCAGCTGACCAGTCGCCCGGTACGCCTGGGTGACTTACGTTGTATTGTCTCAGTTGTCAAATACCACGCCAACACCCCCCTTTGTGAACTTCACTTCACTCCACTTCACTTCAATACGAGAACTAGCAGAAAGCCAACAAGAGATTGCGCACATAGGGTCGCGGGAGTTGTACGACCTGCGATGCCCTTGCCTCGGGGACTGGCGGGCATTTGCCTGCAGCAACTCTTTTCAATGAGTTGAGGAGTGCGGTTGCTCCTAATCAGATGTCATATTTCACTTCCCCACGAGCCAGCAGAAAAGCACTGCGCCGTATATGGAATAAGCGGTGAAGTTTTTGATGAATCAACTGATTCCCGATGCTGTCTCAGCCTGCTTCAACTCGAATCTATCTAGATTCACCTACTATTTCCTACCAACACTCCGTGCTATGCGCAACATACCTCTCATTCTGCCTATTACTCAACACAATAGCTTACCTTATAAGCAACAGTTCTGCTTTGCGCGGGATGTCGGATCCTGATCGAGCTTGTTGCATGCCATTCCACTCCACCCTCAATTACCAGGTATGACAGAGGGTAATATTGCGAGGGAAGATCTGAGGATTGTGTAACTCGCTCGACAATCTGACGCATTTCCCAGCTGCGGACAATATCCTCACCTCTACCGACGTCAGCAGGCTTCAAGACTTCAAAGCACATATGACGGAATCAGATAGCGCGCGTCAAGCGCCAGGTTATTGCTGCACTTTAAGTACCCTATTAACCAGATAGAAGGAATTCCACCAGATACCCCCACCCTCGAATAGATCTGGCGATGGCCACAAGATTATGCACTATTTAGGTGACGGATGACCTATAACGTGTCGCGATTATATTGCCTACAGGTGATGTGTGATAATTTTGTGGGTTATTCCGAGCCGAAATCCATTACTATCCTGGATGGGCCATTATCTTAGGGCCACACCACATAACTAGGAGCCTGATTGTTTCATTATCATGAATCTCATATTTTGCGAAATTGTCGTTGCATTTCTAGCCAGGAAAATTTAAAGACCAATTTGACATTCGTGTGACGTGGCGTGTGATGAGAGCAGAATATCTCGGGCATGAAAGCAACGTCGCCTGGTTCCCAGACAATACTGCTAAGAAAAGACACGCTCGACGAGATTATGAAATAGGACAATGTGAATTGACCCTTGGCTTGACGAGAAGCCATCCGAGGAGAAGCCATCCAAGAATAGTCACAGCTTTTTGGGAGGTTTTATGGATTGAATCCATAGTTATACTAAAGGTTATCGAGGCGGCTTGAGGATCTCCAGCCTTTGAACTGACAGTTTTGCATTTAGAATCTTTATCCTAGAACATAAGTTCTTCGGAATTGGTGTGGTGGACACCGTGGCAGTAACACACCCAATGCCAGCTTGCACTCCAAAATCTATTTTGGAAACTGATGATCAAGAAATTCCAATATCGACGTTCTATTTGCGTAGTCGCCTATAAATTCAAGAAAGCTCTCCCTTTGTACAACAACCATGTGATACGTCACTATCATGGTTGCCTAGGATGGGGGTTTCTATCAACAACCAAGGGAGCATAGCTGAGATATGACCGATGAAGCAGGGAAAGTCTTGTGGTGCGTACACCAAGCAGTGTTATTTGTATTTCGTTCCAAGGGACAATACAAGTGGTCAGCCCCTCGGGTCATCTGTTCTGCCAATATGCAAAACCGAAGGAAATGTTTCACGGGTATCAGGCTGCTGCCCTTCAATGATGTTCTACCAAGTCGTCATGAGATGTTGCTCGAAGTACCTATTCGTAGCATCTAAATAGATCATCGTCGCTATCAACAATTAAGAGAATTCCAGCAAGTCCAAGCCTTTCTGGTTAATGTGCGATTTGAATTTCGAAGAGAAATTGCAAAATTCTTCAGTTCAGTACATCAAGGATCACTATTGTATGCCGAGTAGCTGCCGACTAGCTCTCTAAGCTAATACTTTCCAATTACCATATAGCGTACTACTGTTACAATCCGTTCATTTTCCAAGGTGGTTTACAGCTTATGGTGAGGACAGCATACTCTACCTCCGCATGGCAGCGATGACCACTACTAGAAGGTAGGATTGCTACACTAAGACTTGAACAACTAGTATCTGGTTTTGTGGGGCATCTAGATTTCTAGAACCACCTCCCTTTACTTACGTTTATTATGAGCCTCGACGAGGGAGTAGCATTCAGTTGGCGAAGATATTTCATTTCGGGAGAACAGCGAAGCACAAATCAACAATCGTTCAGGGGCTCGACTCAGCTAAGCGAGACAAGATAGGGGCTAGAGTAGCTCGCCAGCATACCCGTACACGTTCGCCTCGCAGGTATCCTAGGCATATATTGCAGTTTCATGTCTTCCAATATCCATAGAAACGCTGCCACCGAGGCGGAGCAAATCAATTTTCTAATTGTGATGATTTGGGATTTTTGAGGTAGTGACACACAAAAGGCATGTGGGTGGACAGCAATAAAACTTGACGCTTTGGTATTGTAGGAATGCCAGCGGGCCTTGTAGTGATATATCATAGAAAAAGTATGCTAGATCATATTATGCTGCTTGCGCTATTTCCTCAACGCAACTCAAGCTGACATCGATTTCCACAGTTCCCTCGTCACAGTGCTCCAATTCATACTCCTCTCAACTTCTCCCAGTCAGCCACCCACCCGCAAGCTTTGAACAAACAACATTGTTATGGAAGAAAGGAACTCACCATGATCAGAACATGATCTGAACATATTTCCAGATAGAGGAAACATCTTCTCCCAAAAGAACTCGAAAAGGTGTGCGTTCACCTCCCGCTGTGCCTAATCTTTATTTT
>Ga0247807_10002191_pt1 | contig 10894 bp, 9 predicted proteins | sample UWRJL074202C1_FD_179931 | JGI IMG/M metagenome (GOLD analysis project Ga0247807, IMG submission 179931) | Plant litter microbial communities from Arlington Agricultural Research Station in Wisconsin, United States - UWRJ-L074-202C-1 | ecosystem: Environmental > Terrestrial > Plant litter >...
ACAAAAGCATCAAAGACATTACCTTCTGGAGGTTGTTTAAACTTGGTAAAATCTCAGCTGCAAGACAAATAATGATGTACGATAAAGCAGGCGGAATGAAAGCAAGATTGTCGGTATGTAGTACTGATCCTTCAAGGATTGGTAAGGCGGCTGTGCTGCCAGGTTGTAATTAATGGGCCCAGCAGGATCAAGCCTATCAATTAAGCGAGTCCCTCTAACAAGCACTGATTCGCAATGCCGCTAGCTCCACTTTTGAATTCCATAGAATCATTCACGGCTTTCAGGCTATTCTAAGAATAACCTAAGATCTAGGCTCTCATTCCAATCCGTGAACTGCTAGTTAAACTGGGAAGCACTCGAATTATGAATTTGCCGTGTAGCTTTGTCTAAATAAAATAAATGAATAGACTTGAGAACATTGAGATGGAACATTCTGAATGATCCTATGGTAGAGAGAGAGCCGGGCTCTACCATAATTCAAATAAATCCTTCTACGCATGAGAGCATGTTATGGAGTGCAGAGATTATTTCAGTAGACCAACAACTTTGTAGTGGGTCTTACCACGAGGAACCAAAAACAGACCTGGGATACCGCGTATTAAAAGAACTCATCTATAAACAAGGAACTATGCCATATTCAGATGACCGGGTATAAATTTATGAAAAACACACACCGCTCGGGGATCTCGACGTTTGATTGATAGTATTTCAATTGGTTCATAAATGAAAAGTTAATACATTGCCGGTATAAACTCCAATTAGAGAAGTAAGTCTCCAATTGTGTAAGTCTGGAGTGACTTTTATCGGGAATTCTACAGTAATTAGTGCTTTTTTAGTTAGTATGCTTAAGAAACTGGTCAAAGTCCCATAATTATGAAGTGAGAGAATGCACAGTTTATAACAGAAAGAGATGTGCAAAGCTCTAGATGTTGACTTAACGATTTCGAAACTCAAAAACAAGATAAAGTTGAACGGGATTCAATATTTATTCCTCCCTAATCTGACCCAGTCAAGATGAGAAAACTTTTGGTAAAATGGTATCAAATTCTTGGAGACACCATTCATATCATAACGAATATCAGTTGAAAAATATACAAATTGCGGCAATTAATCTTGCCACTTGACTCTTTGGTTTCTGAACAGACTGACCATTCCCATAGGCAGTAACCCAGTATCTACTAAATTTATTCCACCGAAACGATCAATAACCTCAGGTGCATATAACATTGTAATCCACTTCCAGTAGGGCTCCATACCACCCCAGTAAGACATGATGCCTCGGAGATTACTCTGTTGAGATAGTGATGATAGGGCGTCTGCAGTTTTGCTATCTGCCTCAAGAGTTTGTTGCGCCGGCTCCCGAAGAAGCTCACAGTATACGTCGAAAAGTTCATTTTTGTACCCAAAAGAGAATTCCTCACGCCAGCGGGTAAATTCTTCGAAACTTAAAAATGTTTGCTTTTCCTCTGAGTTGATTGGCTCCCCTGCAAGCGGTTAGTAGCTGTCGGATATAATGGTTGAATCTTCACCAGGCGTTCGATGACGGAAACGAAATAATCCACAGATTCAATTAATCAGCAAGACACTTACAGTCAGGATCGTCAAGGGCGTAACGTTGTTTATCAATCTTCCCTTGTTTGAATCGCGTCTCTGCTTTGTAGTAATGCTCTTTCTCTGCTTCTTCGAACTTTTGGAGTAAAGCAGCAGGTTCGACAAGTATAGAGTTACGAATCGGCAGAATGTTGACAAAAGGGCTTTGCAAATCTAAACCACCAATTTCTACAGGAAAGTAGAAGAAGGCGTCCGGAATATTGGTGACGCCAAATCTGGATTTAATGATGCTTTTTAAATAGTGTACCACACTTGTTTCAAGGGCATTCGGTTGGTAATCAAGCGATGAATCCTCTCCGAATATCTCGCACTGTATGCGAGAATGGGTAGCTAACATTTTATCAACGTGTTGACGACCGAAGCAGTTTGCTGGTTTACCAAAGTTAGAAGTCAGAAAAACAGAGACATACGTGTTCCAAGTCTGGATGAACGAAAACACACTAGTCTCATCTCCACAGAGCTGTCTTTGGAGTTCTTTGATATGATGGTCTACCATAGCCTGATTGATCTCAAAGCGTCCGGTCTGTGAGGAAAGTCGAAGAAAGCCCCACGCGATGTCACCCTTGGGCAAGTTTTCATTCACTGAGAGCTCGAGTTTCGTATCTCCAGAAATGCGGACTGCGCCAGTCTTTTCTTGGTTCAACTCTGTGCCTGTGATAGAAGTGAACCGTTGAACGACTTCCCAGGCGTCCGTTGCAACCTGATGTTTCGGCGTCCAAAACCAGAACTCATCATGAGTACGATAAAGGAGTGTCCCGGACGTTGATTGGTTAATAGAAAAGTCTAAGAGAAAAAGAACTACTTCACCAAACACCTCACTCAACACATGAGAAGCCGGGGTGCCTCGGCGCCTTGTGCGCGGCGGGATTGACTCATCATCATCGATAAATTTGAGTGGTGCCTCTAGGAAAGTCTTGAAGAAGCTCAGCCAAGCATCTGAGACGCCAAAAAATGCAAGCACAGTCTGGATAGTCGCATGAGGCAGTTGCGAGAACCAACTGTCGAAAGCAGAATGCACTACAGTTATCTCGCCATGTATTTTGGTGTTTATAGCAATCTCGGTTGATAGAAGATTTAAAAGCTGTTGTTTGATTTTCATTGGGTTCTTGTTCTCGTAGTTTGTTTCATCTGACTCTGTTCCACTGTCTTCCTCGTCCATTTGGTCTTCGTCTTCTTCTGATGGATCGCGTCTCAAAATACCTCCGCTGCTCGGTACAGACTTTCTGGCTGCTTTCGAAGCCAATTGAGCCCGTGGAGCTTTGCCACCAATAGACTTTCGGGCTGTCTGTTTTGTCCTTCCCCCCCTAGACGCCGTCGCTACTTCAGCTTCCTCTTCACCCTCCACAGCCTCCATCCGCTGATCTACCCGATCCAGAAGCTGAGCCATGAAATAGTTCTTGCGATGCTGGCTCCGGCGGTTCTTTGAGATTGCTGAACTACTCTGTACGATGGAGCCAAGGTAATAGCCGAGACGTTTTCTGTCGATGGCCGGGACGTTCGCTCGAGCATCAATCCACGGCCCGCCGCTTTTACAAAGCTGCTTGAACATCGATTTGAAAAAGACTGACCACTTGACTCCAATATATTGCAAAAAGATAGCTTGCAGGAGATCTTCATGCATGTGGATATTATAAATACCGGTGATCCTTCGGCACTGCTCGAGACCAACATTCAAACCCCATGACCAAGAATCTATGGCGGTGAGCCTGATATTGAGTACATCAGCTAATTCGGTCAATATAAGCCGATTGCCCTCAAAATCCTTCAAAACCTCCCTCTTTTTGTCAGTGAGTAGATCTGATTCAAGCAGTCCCTTGATCACCCAGGTCAGGGAAGAGACAGTAAATTGATTTGGTCTAGACAGCTCCATCTCGAACTCTGCCACTCTGTCATGGAACCTTTTTAGAGCTTTAGCCCCGTTCTTAGATTGTTCTTTGCTCTCAAACATTGTCTTCAGGAAGCTCTGGAGCTCGAGAACATTGACATCAGCTGGCGCAAATACGAACTTTTCCCATTCCTGTCTAGACTCAAGTTTCTGCTTCCGGATTTCGTCTACATGAAGTTGAGACTCAATATTAAGCTGACTGCTGGACATACCGGTAGTCCTGTCATATTCCTTCGTTTTGATTGATGATAACCACTCTGTCACTAACTTTCCATACAAATCAGCATAAGAAAACTTAAGTGATTTGGTATCGAGATGACCAAGCAGCGATGCTTCCTTGGCAGCGAATGCCTCCGAGGAAATAGATGGATCATAGCGTGCCTGTGCTAGAAACGCATCCGTGTTTTTAAGCTCGATCTCAAGGCGAGAGTTACCGCTCTGCCCTCGGACAACTTTTCCCGAAACGTCGGTGATTATACCATAGCAATTTTTAACGCCATCAAGGAGAGTTTTAAGACGACTAATTCCATTCTGCTCGAACTCAAGCGATGAAAGTATAGCCTCTCTCTTCTGCTCAAAACAGGCGTTCCGCTTAGATAGCTCTTCGAGCTTCGTATTGGTGATCTCCTGAAGGGTGCTAGAGAAAACACTTGCACTGGAGCCGGCCATTGTGAGATACTGGGATATTGGGATATTGACCGATGAGTATAGAATCACGTGATTTCGACACACCAAGATTATAAGAGGGAAAGGAATTTGTTTGGATTCGAGCGCTTCGACTATATAGACGACTTTGAAGGCTGACTAAGCCTGACAAGACATTGAGGCACAGAAGGGTGACTCTTTGTATGAAGCGCTAGTACATGTAGATTCAGGGATTACCAACCTTGAATTTAGGCAACTGTCAAAACCCGTCTGTTAGATGAACAAAACTTGCAAGGCTAATATTCACATTTTATCCCACCTAAACAACACAACTTAGTATTGAAAGACTTGGTATGTACTTGCTGCCATGTCACTACTATATTCGTGGATGTTCTCAAGAAGAATAGTACTTCATAGGCATTAGGTGAGGCCAGTGATGCGATAGTTATATGTGGAAAATATCGGCTATACAATGATGACAATTAGAGTTTCCTAAGTATCTCTTCTTGTCCATTTTGCCCTTTCCTTACTCTGCATAGAGGCTCATATCCGGGAAGTCATCTTTTGTGGAAGTGTAAAAGCGCTCAGCAAAGGCTGGATTATGATTTAACTGGTTAAGGTTAATGATCTTAAGCTTACCTTGTATTAATCTTATCGATAAGTAGTAGATAACCCACGTCGAAAGTTAAGGGTTACGAAGAGGCTAGGTAAGAAAGACTCACACTGATAGCCTTACAACGGAGACTCACATAGCTTACTTTAGCCTCAAAAACAGGGTGACCTATGAGATTTGATTAGTAGATATAAAAAGAAAAAGGTTCCTACTTACCTTTTTAAATATATGCTTTCAAGATGTTCCAACTTTTCAGGTTTATATAGACATAAGCATGTACAAGACGAGAAGTTAGGATGATGCGTCTGATATATAAAATAAGAAGCAGCAATTCAAGAGTGCAAGAAACCTAGCCGAGCGAGTGTACAGCCAGTAATCTACAGACTGACGATGGTCACTAGCAAAGTACATAAGCGAGCATAAGCGTGGACGGGCCTAATATTTAAGCGCCTGCAAATAGCTACACGCTAATCAGCATCCTCCACGTCATGCATACCGCTTACGGTATCTCGATATCTGAATTGATGTGGGCGAAAATCACATCCCATCACTATCGATTAACAAAACTGTACTCAATTACTGTAGTAGTATATATCATGTCACAGAAAGCTTTATCAGAATGGTACAACCTTTTTACTGAACAAGATTCCTATGAAGAAATAACATCCTCGTACAAATCACTTGATGAACTTGACAACATTCCCGATCTTGGCTTCTTCAAAGATCTTTTTTGGTTAGAGGTCAGAAAATGGGTTCGGAATGACACGACCCTCATGTCTGTTGTTACGCACAAAATGCTTCTGTCGTCAGGCCACATCTTTCTTGGCGGAATGAGCCACGCGCTCAATGACAAACTGCTGAAGGAAAAAGAAATTCGTGCCGTCATAACTATCCACCCTCGGGACTTGCTTGCATGGGATGATAGAAATAACTCCTATGGGCTACGTCGATACTGTACAGATGGCTGTCCTGTACAGTATCACCTAATGGTTCCGCTGGAGGATAGCTCCAGTTCAAATTTGATTGATCACTTCGACGATACCTATAAGTTTATCGACGAACATCTCAGAGAAGGCCACAACATGTTAATTCACTGCAAGTCAGGGAGGTCGCGCTCGATTGCTGTTATGATCGCCTATCTTCAACGCAAGCACTTCGAGAACACAATACTTCCTCAATGTCTCCCTACTAGCAAGGCACTCGACGAAATGAAAGATTATCGCGAAGCAGTCACAGATCTCATTCGTCTGCAGAGGCTCCCCGTAATTATCATTCTGGATAGATTTCTGCCCCTACTTCAACTCTATGAGCTCCAACTTGTTGGACATCCGGATTACGAACTACAAAAGAAAATCTTGTTTCCTGGAAGAGTTGAGAAAAGTGTTGATGTGAAGGGCGGTGCAGCGGTCCTCAAAATATGTATTGCAATCATGTTCTATGAGAACAACCAGAAACCGCTGAGGTCGACCGTTAAGCGGTTGTTTGATTTAAACGAGGCGTACTTCTACGAACTAGAAGGACGTGAATATAACGGTCGACTGTACGCAAATTCAGGGCATATACATCAAGGTATACTGAACTTCTACATCCATTTTGCAAAAGAATATGAGATTGCGATTCCGCATTCTGTCTTAACAATTCTAAAGGATTCGGATGGAAACTAAGATGCAGAATGAAGATCTTAACAAACGATTAGTACGAATCATTGGTTATCCAGGATAAGATTCAAAACTGGACAATACAACTGACATTACATTCCTGTAATGAATTACTACTCATGACTATTGGATAACATACTTTTTTTGTCGTCACGGCAACAAGTGGCAGTCTTTATTATGGAGGTCATAAAATGTGACATATACATTGATCAATTTTTCAATCATCGCGCTGGACAATTTTTATGACCATCCATGAGGATACTAAACTTCGTCAGATGGAAGGTGTACATAGGCGGCCTGTTTATCTTTTAAAGATGCATTTAAGCTCCCTGCTTGTGGGCCGCAGAGATGATCATATTAATTTAACTCGTGTAAAATTGGCACCCTGTAATTTCATTATAGCTTTCAATGAATTTACTTTGACCAGACGATATGCCTATCCATGCTACAATTAGGAGACTAGTTGGATATGCATATATCCTCTTGTTGGTAACTCGAAAGCTAAACTCTACCCTACTTCGTTCGCTAGTTGATATTTGACATTGATTTTCTTCTCTCTTCTTCTTTTGTGTGAAACTTGAAATATTAGAAGCCGATAGGAGTGTGTCAATAGATAAATTCCAGATTAGAATTCACTAAATGGACAAGGCTGCAATATAACGACGTTTTGCTTGAAAAGCAGAAGCAAATTTGAAATGACGGAACAGGGATGTATGCAACATGAATAAGCCTGCTACTGTGATTCGACGATGTGCGAGCTGAATATGTGTGTGGTAGGAACGAGAGTTTCGATTGGCGCGAGGATCTCCACAATCAATGCGAGGCACATTCCCATGCAGTGCGCACCACAATCGCATCGGAGGAGCTTTCGCAATAAGGCTCCGCTCTAGCAATAAATGACAACTTCTCTGTTCATAACTTATTAGGTGTGTAAACCAACAGGTTTGAGCTTGCAAATCGGCAGGAACTCTAATGATTCGGACATGGCGTACAGCATTCAGGACCAATATGATGACCCTGTTCCACCAACTGATTCATGGGGACGATTTCTCTCAATGAGATTTCGGGAAAGACAGTATTTCTATGACAATCTCAACATTCCGGAACAGCAAATCATATGGAAAGAGTTGCAGCGGATTGAGTATTTCAGGGATGTCTTCAAAAATAGAAAACTCTCGGCATCTGATGCTATGCCTTTAAATGCCTTGTTGGAGGAAGCACGGGCGAGTTGGAATACCATTGCATTCGAGCGGTGTGAATATGAACTAGCGAAGTGCTTAAATATCGCGAGCGAGGAGCGCAATTACCACATCTTGAGAGCAGTTCATGCGAGGGGAGGAGTTATCTCATATGATGGTAAATTGATAATAGCTAATGAAAAGAACGCGATTGATCTCGAGAACTATGACCCGGATGAGCCTGATTATGGATATAATGGTTGGCTCATGGCATTTGCGGATGGAAAACGTGGCATAGATGACCCTATGTGTTATGGGGAATTTCCTCATCAGAAGTTATCCATTAGACAACTTCTCTACAACAAGTCAGAAACGCCGCTAACGCGCACAGAAAACAGAGATGAGTTAAAATATTTTCACCTACCGGCTAACAATATGGCATGGGTCGAGGTAAATCTCACTATCACTACGACGCTTTGAACAGCCTGACAATCGAGGATTTAGGAAGCTATTTCACGATACTATGGAGAAGAAAAGTTAGAGTTTGGGGACCATAGAGTGCTAAATGCAAGATCAAAGACCGAAAGACTATTGAAACATGAGCTCTGGAGAGGCCAGCAGCGTGGAGGTGTCGGCTCACCTGTTCATTCTCGCCAGATAGGATCGCGGTTTTCATTAGTCCCTTCTGCACCCTTTGATACTGGCGAGCAACAACGACAGCCTTCTAGTACTGAGAGCTCAAGACCAACAAGCCATGCAGCAAAACCAATGCAAATTAGTTCTCGTACCTCTCATGCCACAGACATAGCTCTTTTCGTAAGCTGCATCCACGCCTCTTACTCAATATTGTAGTATTAGTTCACTGATTATTCTAGATGCCGTACTTGCACTGGGAGATCGAGAAACGTCTACTAAGGATGTCAAGCATAGTGCAAAAACAAACTGCAGATCTCAAGCCGGAGTTTGGCATGCGCAGGATTAATTTCCGGAGTAAATTTGCGGACCTAGCGAGCAATTGGCGCATCAAGCTAGGACAAACGGCACCAGCTGACAAGAGCGCAATGGAACGGTGGCTGCCATCTTCACCTTTAGCAAAGTATCTATGGTTTGCAGCTAAGCTGTTCGAGATTATTGATGAAGCAGCTGACGAGCGACTAATCAACGAGCATCTTTACTCATCTTCGCCACTTCACATGCGCCGTACTCTCGACCAATATTATTACTGGACTGTCATCGACACGACCACTCAAGACCAGAATCAAGTGGTATGTCATGGAACACGGTCCAGTAGTGACCCGGAAGCTACCGGCCGAGTTGTCATGGTTGACCAATTGTGGATGTGGATATTAGATGAAAGTAAGATTTCACTTTCTTATTGAAAGACGTGATTCATTTCTTCTTTGTTCGGGAAGGTAATGACTGTGCTGATGAGTCCACGCAAGACACCATTTTAACAAGTTTTCCTCGACGATGGGGTCGCAACAAACCTGATCCATCGGCAGTTCACCGCGCAATTCGTGATCATTTCGGAAGGCTAGATAGCACTCAAAAAAGATCCATATATGACCTTGCACTGATCATTATCGATGAGTGCTCAAGGGTATTCTTTGATCGGACCAAGCCGCTGGATCAACGCCCCGAAGTACTCGCAATTTTTGGATCAGCGATATCGGATATTGTAAGTAGCGTTTACTTATAGCCACAAGCTGTATTGATTGTGATTATTAAGGCTGAAATGAAAACGATGGCCTACGAAAGATTTGGACGAGATGTAAGTGCTATCAATGCACGTGATTCAGTGGAAGATGCCGAGGAATTAATTCGCAAATCTCTAAATATAAGCTTCGAATGGTCCGTCCTAATAGAAGCGCAGCATATCATAGATGAGTTACAGATCATGCAAGAGATATTCAAGCAACAGATAGTTGTTATAAGGGATTTTGAAAAGGCTTTAAGATCTATGAGGGCAAGTCCTCAAACTTTAGAACGAGCGGCCACGTTAATTCGTGATATGGAAATGAGAAGAAATGAGCTAGTGGGCCTTGAGAAACTTCAGGAAAAGACAAGAATACAGGTAAGTGTAGAGTAGTGATACGTCCGAAAAAACAAGGAATAACTGTCACTAGTTACGGGAACTGCTTGACATGAAGCAGCAACAAGCTGGAATAATAGAAGCAAAGGCGGCTATTAAGCGTGCAGATGAATCAGTTCTTCAAGGGCGGTCGATTGTTGTGTTTACCGTCTTTACTATTTTCTTTGTAGATACCCGATCCAACTTAGGAGCCTAGTACTAATGCTACACAGCTCCCCTTATCCTTCCTCGCAACTGTTTTCGGAATGAATGCTCGAGAATTCAATAGTGGACCTTTACCTTTAGGCACGGAAATTAAATATATGTGTAAGCACTGTCGACTACATGAGCCGACCTAGTGGCTGATTACGATATTCAATTTAGTCTCTTTATCCAGCGTAGTTATATTTTTCTCATTGGCATTCGCATTCAGCACATGGGCCCGGACACTTATAGGAGTTGGGGGGCGGGTTCTCTACGCATATCTTACTCACTGGATGGGCATTCACAATATCAATCTGTGGAAGTTACATGGCACATCAACACTGAAAGAGTTCGAAAAAGAAACAGTAATTGAGCTGCGTCGGCAAGCGTTCTTGAAACGCCTCCGTGAGATTAACGCAGTAGTTAATGAAGCTCCACTCCGCGACCAAAATCGAAGCAACAGTTTCGGAAATGTGATTGACGGCGCCAGAGCATATCGAAACCGGAAAGCTACAAGGGTTGGCTCCGAGGCTGTTTAGTTTGGTATATTTAGTTGTTCTCGTGTAGTATCTCATTCACCATGTTCAGAATCTTAGGGTGGACTCCATGTTTGGCAGCAAGTATGCCCCAATTATTGGCAAGTTCTCTTCCTGTGCCGAAATCAATGTCTTTCCCGTTCAAATCTGTAATTTTGCCGCCCACTTCAGTGAAAATCAATTGTACTCCAGCATGGTCCCAGCTATAGACAGGCGTCATTGAAGTCTTTGGTATTCGTAACTGCACATCACTGCCACCCACAATAAGCGCCACGTATCTCATGTGCGAGGACCATAGATCTGTTCCTGGATAGGCAGCACCAACCCTAACCGCTACTTCGCGCACTTTCTCATGCCACCAGACATCGCTCTTGGTAGAATCAACAAAGTGAAGATCCTTTAAGTCCACAGGACCTTCCCCTAACCTCTCTATTTTCTCGGCCGGCTGGAGAGCTCCTGCTCCTATAAAGCGTTTGATAGCGCCCTGTCCTCT
>Ga0247807_10002193_pt1 | contig 10891 bp, 10 predicted proteins | sample UWRJL074202C1_FD_179931 | JGI IMG/M metagenome (GOLD analysis project Ga0247807, IMG submission 179931) | Plant litter microbial communities from Arlington Agricultural Research Station in Wisconsin, United States - UWRJ-L074-202C-1 | ecosystem: Environmental > Terrestrial > Plant litter >...
CGAATGCATTAATAAATTTTCCAATGACAATTTGAGAAAGAGGTGTTACTTCAGCTGCTGCATACGTGTCGGTTGATCAAATTTAATCTGCAGCATGCAACACACTCGGTGTGATATGTGTTGGATCTTGAATATACCCTGGACTATCACACTTGGCGTGATATGTGATAGCTCTCCTATATACCATTCCATAACTTCAGGGGGAAGGCAGGAATTCTGAGTCCCAATTAACTCAAGTCTGGTAAAACTGCAAGAGCTGCAGTGCGCAGGTTCTCATGTTTTGTCATAATATGGCTGCAGCATACGGACACACATCAAGGGTTGGCCATCCGTCGTATCAAAGCTGCCTGTTTGATCTATGATAGGGTGTAGGATATTAGAATATATTGCACGATAGGAAGGTGTGTCTCTAGTGCTTGGAATCAGGCATTAGACCATCAAACCGTATCACACCCTGGTTCTAAGCTCTCCTTCTGTTTATTGATTCTATATTGAACCCACTCAAACCAACGTAAACTAAATTAAACCATACAGCGAATGCTTGAAGTCACTAGGATCAGTCACAGGTTCAGGAACTTCCAAATCCATCTTATCCTACTAAGTCATGTATGTTGATACATTGTTGGGAGTTAGCAAATGCTCGAATTATATTTAGGTGACCTGTGGATCCAAATTTGATTTTTACAGACCAAATTGTCTGAGTTTATTTACTTTGATCCTCAATTCTTTTAATTGCAAAGAATAAGAAGTTATGCAACAGGGGCAAGCGAATTGTGTCAAATACTTGTGCCAACGTACTCAAACGAATTGTAAAACTGATTTTGAGATTTGCATATTTCCAAGAATTGAAACACGTAAGTCTATTGAACACGTAGTACATGTCTATTTCATCAACAAGAGCAGAGTCGGCCATCTTCTTTCTGCACCCAGCGATCGCTTCCAACTGCACCGAGTGCGTAAAGCATATCATCCGGGTCGTACTTAGCCTTGATTGCATTCAATTTCTGGTAGTTATTTCCATAAAAGGTGCTCTTCCAATCGGGCTCTTGAAAGTCCGCTTCATTCAAGTAGGCACCTGAAGTTCCATTTGCAAGTTTTGAGAAAGCAGGTAGCAAAGTCTTTGTCAGAAGATTTTGATTTATGAAATTGGCGTCAAAGTCCTGGTAATCAAAAAGGCTTCCCACAACTGCAGAAATAATAGATTTTCGCCAAAAGGGGTTAACAGCTACAGCTGATGGGTCGTGGTGAGAGACATTGAGGGTAATACCAGCGAAAACATTGAAGTAAGTGTCAACTGTACTACGGATGGTTGAGATAAATGCTTCAAGGCTTTCTGTCACGACAGTGCGTGGTATCAGTCGGCCGCCTATTATAGTGTTGGCAACTTCTGACGATGGGAGGTTCATCGCATTGAAGGAAGCCAGGTAAGTCGGATACGAGAAGGACTGGTATTGGTATGTAATATTGGATTTCGTCAGTTGTGTAAGCGTAGAGTTGAACAGCTGGTCCATTTTGGCCTTAGAAACATCTGGACCAGTAGCAGGCGAAACAGAAAAGGCACCCGGGAAAATTGTCCATATGACTTGCAAACCGGCATCGGTCATATCTGGCAAGGCCTGTGCAAAAGTCTTCACGGCGCCCCAAAAGTCGTCGGAACCAGTCGGAGTGCTTGGTACAGAAAATGTCAAATTCGCTGCAGCCACGGGAAGAGAATCGTGCAATTTAACAGTCATCGAGATGACAACACCAAAAGTTCCACCACCTCCGCCGCATAACGCCCAGTATAGATCAGTATTCTGTGTAGGGGAAGCGGTCAGAAGCAATCCTGTTGCTGTGACCACTTCCCACTCTAGCACTTGATCCGCTGATAATCCGAATTTGGAACTGAGAGGACCATGACCGCCTCCTTGAGTGTATCCACCAGCAAGTGCTACAGTTGGACAATCACCTCCCACAATAATCCCCTTGTGTTTATCGGCAAAATTATAGGCATCATAAATCGCAACGCCAGCACCAACTTTCACTGCTCTACCCGAATAAACAGCTGTGCGGTAGGTGTTGTAAAGGGTAAGTGAGTCCAGTTGATGTACCCAAATTGCAAGGCCTCCAGCGCCCGTCGATTTTCCATTATAATCATGCCCAGTATTTCGAATCACCAGACGGATGTTATTTTTGCTAGCAAAATGGACTGTTTCTTTGACATCCAATATCTCCGTAGCTCTCACGGAATAGCTAACATAATTACCTAAAGTGCATGCAGTTTCTTTACCTAAGAATGGACTACAGCTATTGTTGGTAAACAAGTAAGCCATAGCGGAGGAAGAAGAGGGGATATGTGTTTCTGGCAAGTACCAATTAGCATCTAGAGCTGTACATTGGTTTGCATCGTATAAGGAGATGTTTGCAGCGGTGGTCGTAGACGCAAAATCGTGGCAGGTGGCGGCGATTGGGACTGTTGCAATCAATTTTCCGCCGATTGTGGTGTTGAACGAATGCCATTGCTCTGTACTTGGCCAGCAGGCATCGCCGGGAAAACAACGACAATTGCTCGAAGGTGTCGGCGCGGACATTCCCTCAAAAGAGCTCACAGCCACCATTGAGGGCAGCAAGCCCATCATGTTGGCCAAGAGTGAAGTCATAATGGAGATTGGGGACAGAAAACTTCTTCCCAGGTAACGGAGTGGTAGCATGAACCCTACTACGGTTTAGGAATCAATATGCTATGAGCAGTACAGTTTAACAGGTGAATATGGTGATGAGTGAGAATATGGTGTTGGGCGATATTTTGACGCGGCATCCTAGACTTCACTTGTCAATGCAGTCTAGCCTGATATGGAAATAGAAATGTACATCACAGTACATCATCAAATTGCTGCATTGAATAATGACCTGCCAGAATGGGGCATCAATGTCCGAGCTGCGGCATGGTCTGGGCATTAAAATCTTCGTTGGATACGCAGTTGGATGGAGAGTTGATAGTTGGATGGAGGGCTCAACAGTTGGATGGAGGGTTAATAGTTGGATTGCGGGGTAATGGTTGGATTAAGGGCTAGCAGTTGGATGGAGGGTGGGGCAGTTGGATGAATGAGCTTTTGATTGGTTACCGACTGCTTGGTTACAGCACCATATCCTTGCTAAATTAAAACCTGTTATCATACACAAATGAATGGAGATTTCAAATTAATGGGAGATATATTTTATATTTATTTTTGTTGTATCTTACCCAATTAAGAAGGTGACCAGCAATAAGAACAGATCCTAATTGACCGCTTGGTTCCAATACAGCGAAGTGCATACAAGAAGCCTCCGCAGCCAGCTACGCTTTTCTCTTAATAGGCGGAACATCACAACGGCTAGCAAGGGTATCCTCTTCAATGATCAATCGGCACCTAACAACTACTACAGGTTGAAAATAGTACCAATTGAAGTCAAAAAGACTCCCCCTGCATACGGAGGTCGCTGTCAAAAGTAATCGGGCTCGCTAATGTGAGCTGCCAGGGCGCTAGAGGCTGAATCAAGCTGCACAGCAACCGAGTAGCGCTGTAGCTTTAGAGTTGCTAGGCTTTGTAAGCATGTGGTTACAGAGCCTTCTTAACACGTATCAAATATACCCGTATATCACTCGGTTACCGGAAGGGTGGGAGCTCGCATGGCCGCCCTGCCAGATTGATGGCATATACAGTTCAGTAGATTCCGTAATGCTAATCTTATCAATCTGCCGGCTAAACAAGTCAAGCTTATATATTGTAATATATTTAAAGAGCTCGTATAGCCGGAATAGAGCTTGGTGGCTGATCTAGCTGCACTTTGCAGCACTTGTAGTATAGTTGTCTCAAGTATACAAGTAAGATAAAAGATTATACCGACGGCCATCATTTGCATGCAGATTTGACCAACTGCATAATTTTTTAGCCAGTAAAATATAACAAGTAACTTTTGTCAAACCTCTCTGCAACTCCTCTCTTTTTACCGCATGCTAATTGCACTGCTGCGCCAACCCAAACTCGCTCTGCACCTGGGACATAATACCGGCTGCAGCATGAACTTGCTGTTGGTTTGTTAGGTCGACACGGAACGGGAAGAGCACGCACCTCACCACGATCGATAGAGTGGTGGATGGAGAATTAATGCCAAGGGTTGATAGACCAGCCCACAGAATGCTCCTTCTGTACAGATGTCTTTAGTCACACTCGTGCATACACTATCACTCACGACCATACACGATTACACGATGATACATGTCATAATTTATAGAATGCGGAAAGACATTACTTTAATTGTCTTCTTTGAGTATATTAACCCATTATTGGAAATACATTTCTTGGTCATAAGCCAAGATTGTGGCATATTTTCTTCACCGAATAGAAAAGACTAGATAAAACTTCCGACCACCATCCCTGTTCATATCGACATCTTAATCAGTTCAGAAATCATTCTGTATTTGGCTTCGAGTGCTTTGCGACGACGTGACATAAATCTCGGTATCACGGCGTATCACACCCTTAGGAAGGTGGCTGTGATGTGTCTGCCCGACTGATATACCATCATATATGTCCCGATTTTCTAACACTATCAACGGAATCTCCATAGACCTATTTTCATCTTTCAGCTGTTGAAACTCCTTCTGGCCATTGGCAAATGTTCTCTCCCCCCCTGACCCGCTTGATCTGCCTTCTGCTACCTTGGTCGTATTCCTGAATGAGCTCAAAGACGAAACAAGCTTCGTTATACTGGGCATAACCAGCTTAGTAAGCAACGGGCTCATCATCGGCAGATTTGCAGCTATGATTCCAAGCCATATTTCGAGATGGGATTGCAGAACGGTTGTTGTGTATATATAGCTCCAATCTTGAGTTTTCGTTGACTCAACCGTAGTTTGAATTCTCCAACACATAACACAGACAATTCTAGAAAACAAAAAGATGTCAGCACTTATCTCCTATTTGAGAATTCGAGAGAGGCTCACAGAAGACCACAACTAAACATTAAAGATACGAAAACCTTTTTGCTTGTGCGTAATTTCAGTTTCCATATCGAAGGCAATGGAATGAGAACAACAGCAAAATCCAAAACCATGTTAACTGCTACCGAGGAGAACTCCTGTCTTTGAATAGGCTTGCACTTTGCTATAGTGACGTGGATATCAGGTGACCACGACGCAGATGGTGGATTGCACGATGACATGAAGATTGGAATGAACGTAACAGCATACGCTACTGACAATACAATTCCAGCGTAGACTGTATATCTTACATTGCCTGGTGGGAAGATGTTAAGATACATCCATAACACCGCAATTTTGCATGAACATGTAGCTAAAGTCCAAGTAATTCCGGCGGATAGCTGGATCTGCAGTGTGTCAAATTCAGTTACATTTAATAGAGATCTGAGCTGACCACATACCTTCAAGAGAAGTGCTTTTTGGTCTTGGGTTAAATCTGTCGTATGTGCTCCAAGATTCTGATTATAGGCTAGCAAAAGTTGTCAGGAGCATTACGAAGATTGCGTTTCAATAGATACACGCACAGATCAATACCGGAATTTCCAGAGCCAAAAGGCAGAGCTGAAGCTTTGTTAGTCAATTCTCGGGAAAATCGCCTAGAATTCCTACAAAAGCAAATACAACTAGGAAGTCATCGAGCCGAAATGACCTCCGTTGTATGGTAGAAGCCCAAAAGCGTCCAACCAACGATAATGTGGTGATAACGGTAAATGAAGTTATCCAAACAACTACGTTATATCCTCGCTTTGTCGTGGGCATTTTGTTCACTCAGAATGGTGAAGGTTGTTTAAGAAAGGCGAAGGCACATGTTCGTCGCCCAGTATATTTGAGCGGTTTTGAAATTGGCGACCAACAGTCTTGCAAATGCCAAGAGTATGAGCACTATAACTCTACCATGAAAACCAACAATGTGATCGTTACTTGTTTCTGACCACCCACCTACGCTCCTACATATGAGACTATGGGAACCCAGAGAGAGGCATAGATACCTTGAGCCCAGCCTATAGGAGTCCACACACAGGTATATACTTGGCGTTGTAAGCAAGTCTCTCTAAAAGGTAATCTATTTTATGATCCCTGAGAAAATATGAGTTGAAGAAGTCGGCATTGCTCTATGACACCTTAAGAACTGCCGAGAAAGAATTCATGGTAACACTTATTATGTTGAAGCCAACACGCACCAAAGCCTTTACTGGGGTGCCATGTTGAATATTCGGCAGATTGCCTTTTTTCCGTCGGTAACGAATGTGGGAATCTTTTGTTGTACAATTACTGGCTATAAAGTAACCTGTACAAAGGATTCGTTCAAAGTCATGATTCGCGCAAGCAGGGAACGACAGGGCTACTACTGTCGTCACCTGTACGCCACCCGCAGCCACTAATACCATTCAACTTGCTAATATATACAACAGTTGTAGTAATATAATATATGCCGGTTCAATCCTTCAGTTGGATAGAAGGTTGGATTAGTACTCTTATTGGCTACTAATTAATACAGTAAATAATAGTCTAATCCTTTATACAGTAGATAAAAGTTGCTTATCCTGCAGGCAATTTACCCGGACCCGAGAAGCTGGATACAGATGCTATTTGACAGGAGCAGACTGGCTAGCCTTGCTAGCGGGAACCATGACTTTTGAACGGATCCTTCGTATGTGCAGTACAGTACAACGCACGTTAATCCCTAGCTGTACATCTTTTGCTGAAACTTTATCAGTATTGAGCGTATCAGTGTTGTTATTATCTTGATAGATATGGCTATCACCTCGAGCATGGCACACCTGCAGGAAATATGGTAAGATTTGATAGGTACACATAGAACGGAGATAATAACAACACAGTACTTAGTTGGTTCTAATATTCCCCGACCAGTAACAAAACAGAGTCGGAAATTACCTGGAGAGTTACAATGCAAAGAGTGCATGCATAACATTCCCGGCGACTGCCATTATGTAATTCATAATCCCTTCATTTAAGGCTTGCAACTTAACCCCTGCCACATCTCCCGGAAGTAGGGTCATGTCTCACCGGTCGAGGGGTACACAGGCCATAATGGTGGTGGATTCTGATTTCTACGAGGGGGAACATTACCGTACACTTAGTACAACTGAGTTGGCGTATAACTGTACTAACAGTATCAAGGCAAACCATACTTTTAATAAAGAATCTATTCTATTTTTGTGACGCAAAATAGATGTATTGCACATTTAGTAACATATTTAACAGGTTTTCTCGATGATCATCTGACTTTTCAGTAAGAATCCCTGCCCTTCCTATTCCCTTTTACAAAGACACAAATCCTGAGCCTTTAAAATTTCATGATTCTGTAATATGCAGCTTGTGATACTGTATTGAGTATCGGATAAAAATAGAGCACCTTACGAGAATACGCAATCTACAGTTGAAAAGGTGTATTTGCCGATCTCTAGCTAGAGATGCACTGTACAATGGAAGTGCAGGGGTCCATTTTGCCACAATCGGTCAAATTCCGTTGCATATAATTATAATGCAGGAAGAGAACTCAGCTACTGATAATGAGACACCCTAATTAGTCACCCCGAAAATAGGAAGGTGCCAGCATTTTTCTTCGCTGCTTCATGAAAGAAACACACACAGCTTACCGACCTTTTTCTCTTCATCTCTCTACCCTTTAGTACCTCTAGCAACGTGGAACCTTCGCAATGCAGCAGCCACCATATCCCTCATTAACACCAACATGGCACAACGATACATATCCTGCAATTGATCCTTTGAGTCATGAGCTCCGCCAAACAGGAAAGACAGTCGTCATTACTGGAGCGGTAAGTTGGCCAGGGTTTCGAATGATGGCTTTGCTACGTTGAATCATTCCTTTAACCAGTAACTTTGTCCTGACCAGAAGTAGGGAAGTGGAATCGGGAGGGCAACAGCCATCGCCTTTGCTAAGGCAGGGGCACAACGTATCGTTCTTATCGGCCGCACCGAATCAAACTTGATCGAGACTCAGAACTTGCTTCGATCAGATACATGTGCAAGTGCTGTTGTTGTAGCTTCAGTCACAGATGAAGTCGCTATAAAGGAAGCTGCCTCTGCTAGCGGAACGTGGGATGTGTTGATCATGAACGCAGGACATATATCTCCAGGATATATTAGAACTTCTAATTTGGTTTCTTATTGGCAGAATTACGAGGTCAGCGTCCTTCCCAGAGGGGTGGACTTTTGGCTCTCTTTATGGCTAATATCTTGTTGCTCTAGACCAATGTAAAATCCATTGTGATTCTCTCGCAGGCCTTCCTCCCAACCGCAAACCCTTCGGGGGCTGCTGTGTATGCTCTCACTGCCGGGGCATTTGCTTTGCCTGCCAAATACACAGCAGGGCTTTCTGCATATCTCAGTTCGAAATTAGCACAGGTCAAGATTATGGAATATCTGGCAGCCGAGAATCCAAATCTATTCGTATGTACCTTGCACCCAGGAATGATTGAAACGAATATCTTTAAAGGATCAGGTGCCAAAGCAGAGGATATGCCTATGGATACTGGTGAGAACCTCTAAATTTGTGAACCTCATGCATAGATAAATGGACCTGACTAGCAAATTTTAGTTGACCTCCCAGCGCACTTCCTGGTGTGGCTTTCACAGCCGAAAACAAAATTCCTTAATGGAAAGTTGATTTGGTCTAATTGGGACGTGGATGAGCTCTATGCCCAATCTGAAAGAATTGAGAAAAGTGAAATATTGACCACCGGGTATGAGGGATGGCCTTTTACCACATGAGTACGCTGCAGCCAATATTTGCTGCAGTCAATTGAAGTTAAACTTCATCGGGAATGAGAAGAGAAACGCATGATCTATATAACTGATCCGATTTTCAGCTATTACCATCTTGTCATTTTTAAAATATATAGTGTTTGGAATGTTGAAGATAATGAGAAAATGACATAGTTCCATCCCATAGAGCCTTCAATTTTCTGTCATCTTTGTTAGTAAATAAACGTGTCGCTTTTTGCTTTTGTAGGGGAAAGTGCATGCTGCAGTTAGCCTCATCAACAGAATACATTTTAAACAGGGCCCAAACAATGTCATTTTTCATGTCTGTATCTTAAAATTTACTATACCTAATAAGGTAGTGATATAGCAATTGTTCAACTTTTGTTTCATTAAACCCCCTTGTTGACTATAATCCTTGAGATGCAGGTAGAAAAGTCATATTGTTTAGACATGTCCAAATAAGACACACTGCTTCTAGGTGGCGCACTGCTAACTACTGTATACCCCGCTTTACTCTTACACACACCCATTAGAAGTCATTCTGTGGGTCTGGTAGACCCTGCAAAAGTTCCCCCTCTCCATTTCCAATAACAAAAAGTTGGTCAGACCTGACCTCCCTATACTAGTCTACTGCCCCCAAAGGCCTCCTTATCAATCAAAGGGCCCCAAATTTCATCTTTTAAAATTGAACTATTATTCGCCTACTTTATGTCTTGTTCACTATGATGAATTCCAGTTATTCTCTAGCCGCGGCTACCACGACAGGAATTGCTGTTCACCTGGGAGTGTTCATACGAGGAGAGTGGCATTTATTTGCTCCCCACGTTGTCTTTATACACGCCTTTGGTTTCCTGTTAATTGGACTCTTTACTGCCTATCATGACCAGACAGACACACTACACCATCTCTATACAACATTCGAAATATGTGGTTGTTATGTTGCTTCATTATGGTGTAGTATGATTGTCTATCGGCTTTTGTTCCATCCACTCAGATACTTTCCGGGCCCAAAGCTCGCAGCTATTACAAAATTATGGCATGTATGGTTAGTGAATCTTCTGTTGAAACTAATTCCATGGTTTTCATAGCCTTATGTGAATATCCTTTTGGACTTAGGATAGAGGTCTCATAACCCTTAAATCATGGCGCCTGTGTCTATTCCCAAAGAAACGAAATGCTAACTCTATGTTTCAATGGAAGGCAATCAAGAAACCAAAAGAATTTTCTCACAATGGCAAAGCTGTATAAGGAGTATGGGTCTATTGTTCGAACAGGTAAGCTTGTAACTTTAACAGGATGAAAGAAAAGAAGTTCTTCCCCGTTGATTAATTTGGCCAGGTCCAAATGAAATATCCATATTTCACCCCGCTGGCATTGAACTTCTTGATGGCCCAAAGAACAAAAACATCAAGGATGTTTGGTACGATGTGTTAGATCCCTTAGTCTCAATTGTGTTTTCCAGGAATGACGAAGAGATCCGAGAGCGACGACAAACATGGAATAAAGGCGTGGCAAGCAAAGGTATGTAATTTTGTTATGTAAACGTTAAGCTATTTCTAATAGTTCATAGCCCTCAAGGAATATGAGCGGCGTATTGTGAAACTGGGGGATGATTTCTTGGAATACATCTCTTCTGAGAAAACACGCGCGATCAACCTTAATGATCCTATGGCGTGGTTTTCTTATGATGCCATGGGACTTGTCACTTACGGCGAGGATTTTGGTATGGTCCGGGCTCGAAAGACCAAAAAGGAACTTGCCGACCAGCAGGGAGCTTTATCGATGATGGCACCCATAAATGATGCCATTTGGATTGTTCGTCTTGGAATGGCTTGCTTCCCATTCCTTAAACCGATGAGGCATTGGTTTGAATCAGTAAAGTTTTGCTGTGATCGTATGGAGAAGCGTATGCATGTAAGTTTTGGACTAAATAAACTTCTGACTCTGGGATTTCTTTTATTTTTCACAAAGATTGCTAACAAAAATGGCCATGTAAAGACCAAAGTAGATGGCGTTGATATGGCCACTTTCTTTCTCGAGGAGTATTATAGTCATGAAAAGGAAGAAAGCGTCGAAGTCCGGCGCTCTCTTTTGATGGGAAGTGCTATGACGGCGATGTTTGCCGGAAGCGACACTACT